>Ga0233410_10000512_pt1 | contig 12106 bp, 17 predicted proteins | sample Na_anoxic_1_MG_FD_179869 | JGI IMG/M metagenome (GOLD analysis project Ga0233410, IMG submission 179869) | Seawater microbial communities from Saanich Inlet, British Columbia, Canada - Na_anoxic_1_MG | ecosystem: Environmental > Aquatic > Marine > Inlet | place: Canada: British Columbia...
TGACAAGATGTCATACCACTATGTCACTATGTCATTAACAATAGTATATTATATATATGACGTAATGTCATGACAATCAGTCATATGTGTCATGTCAATGTGTCATACACCTAAATCTCACAAGGAAAAGACGAGCTAGACAGGATAATAGGTATGAAATCTAGGTAGAAAAGTCTAAACCCCCCGCTCGGGGGCCTGGAAAGTCGTATATATGACATGGAAAATCCTGAAACGGACGCGGACCCGCAAATTTGAAACCCGTTTTCCCTAGAGAAAAAGAAAGCGAGGATAGGGGGCAACACCATACCCCTATATTTGTAACAACTTTTTTAAAAACAGTGACATAAGCCTTATAATATAGATAAGTAACACCCTATTGTCACACTTTATGTAAAAACACTTCAAAACCTGTAATGATATAGACTAAAGAAAACAAATAAAAACTAACTAAATGTCTATACTGCAAAGCTATCCAAAAGGTACACCTAAAAAAGGAGACTATATAATAGGTACATCTATACCTACGGCTGGTTCTGATGAAATGCCAACTACTAGAAACTTTAGTGTATCTAGTATTGCAACATTCGCTACCGAAAACTACGTGGAGGTAACAAAAACCTTAAGTAATGCAGAATGGCTAGCATTAGCAACCACAGCAATAACTGTTGTACCGGCTCAAGCGGGGACAACAATTATAACACAAGCTTATCTAACAGTGCTAGGTTACCCAACAAATCCTAGCACAACAATGAATTGGAGTGCTGATCTTGTTTTAGGAGCACAAGCTTCTTATGCTAATATAAATGCAGATTCTATACAAGCTAAGATACCTGCTTCTTTTGGCGACACCGATACTTTGGGACAAATTGATGTATTTGCTTTAAAAGCTACAACTCCTAAGCTAAACAGTCCTATAACTTTTGGTGTAATTGATTCAGCTACAATTCAGGGGACTGGATTTGTTTCTATAACAGTAAGATACCAAGTAATATAAAAACACATGGCTAGAATAAGTTCGTATCCGTTCGATACAACTGTCACAGATAATGACGCATGGATAGGAACTAACGCGGCAAACAGACAGACAAAGCAATTCACTGCATCGGCAGTAGCTACTTATCTTAATATTAACGCTAAAGTTAATATAGGGGGTCAAATGTCATTTAAGTGGTCTGACACCCAAAACGGTGGAGCAGGTACTATATCTAAAACCGGTGGTGGTGGATCTGGAACGGGGCTTAATACTTTAACACAAGTAAGAATATCTATAACAGAACTAAATGGTCAGAATGTAGTTAAGTTTTTAGAGTATATAACAGGTAAACCTATATTACTAGGTCAAGGTGATCAGATAAGTCAGTTTGGTAATTATACATTAGACACTTACACTGTAGATCCTGCAGATCCTTTTTATTATATAGCTGATTTAACCTACATCGGAGGTAATGGAGTTATTGCTCCACAAGGAACTCAATATACATTGATACACTTTGACATACAAGGTGGAGATGTAAATTTAAAACAAAATTTTACCTCATCAATACAATGGGTTATAAACAATACAACAGGTAAGGCAGAACCTTCAGTAACTTTGACTGATAACTCAAATCCTCCAAAAGAAATAAAAGGGTGTATAACATACACAAACGCAACGACAATAACAGTCGATTTTGATAAAACAGTAGCAGGATCGTCAATACTAAATTAACAATATAAAAAAAATAAACTATGCCTATTAATTACTACTGCGCCATTGCAATGAATGGCTCTGATATTGAAATGAACCGTAATGAGCTTTTGCTTCCGGTCATAGACAATGAAACCTCTGCACCAGCGACAGGTAGTGAGGTAGAAGGTCAAATGTATTACAACACCACCACCAACATTATGTATTTCTATAATGGAAGCGCGTGGGTTGAAATGGACGGAACTGGTTCAGGTGTATCTTCATTAGCTGGAGGAACGTCTACATATATAACAAATTCAGTTAACGTGTCCACCGGTGCTGTTACTTTAACTAGTACATTAGCTGGAGGATCTGGAACTAGCACTGAATTCTATAGAGGTGATGGCACATGGGCAACTCCTGCTGGAGCATATACTTCATGGACGCTAGATGGAGACACTGGAACACCTCAAGCAATAGCTGATGGAAATACAGCTTCTTTTGTTGGTGGTACAGGTATTGATACAGCTGTTAGTGCAACAGATACTTTAACAATAACAAACACAGGTGTAACTAGCATTGCCGCAGGTACTGGTATTTCTGTAAGCGGCTCTACAGGCGCGGTTACAGTTACAAACACCGTAGCTAATACAACTTCTTTAGGTATTGCAAATTCTGGTGGAACCGAGCAGTTCACAGTTACTGATACGGTAGATTTACAGTTTGCTGCTTCAGGTGGCGCGAGTGTTGCTTTTGATTCTACAAATAAAAGAGTAACATATACAGCACCATCTAATACAAATGAAACATATACATTACCAGTTGCTGCAGGCGGTGCTAATTCTGCTGTTCTTAATTTAACAGCTGGTGGTACTGGTTCTGGTATCAAGTCTGCCGTAACAATAAACGGTACGGCTAGCCAAATAGCTGTTTCAGAATCTGCTGGAAATAATGGTAGTGTTACTATTGGTTTACCAACAGATGTAGTAATTGCTGGAGACTTGACAGTTTCAGGTGGAGATATCACATTAGGCGGAACAGGACGTATTCAAGGTATTGACACAGTTAGCGCTGGAACAGATGCTGCTTCTAAAGCTTATGTAGATGGACTTGTAACTGGAGGCTTAACTTTCAAAGACGGCTTTAATGCTGGATCCGGTGCAATAGATGGTGGCGGTAACCTTACAACAGGTGGTTCAAGAGTAGCAATATCAGTCGGTGATTACTATGTGGTAACAACCTCTGGTAGTTTTTATGGATCAGTACAATTAGATGATGGAGATTCCGTAATATGTAAACAAGATGCAGCCGCAGGAACATCTGATATAAATGACTGGGTTATTGTTCAGTCTGATGAAGGTGTTAGTCAATTTAGTTCTGGTAATGCGGTATCCGCTTCTACTGGTCAAGCAATAACTTCTCAAACTGCTTCAGTTGGATCTGTATCAGTTCAATCATTTGGTTATAATGGTGGTTCTAATGTAGGTCACGTTCCAAGCGGTGGTTCAAACAGTACGTTTTTACGTGGAGATGGTACTTGGGTAACACCTACAAATTCAGGTGGTACTATAACTAGCATTGATATAACAGAAACAGGTACCGCACTTACTATCACGGAAACTGGAACTGCTACTGATCCTGACTTTAACATATCAGGAGCCGGTACATCTTCTCAAGTTGTTCTTGGTGATTTAACTTTAGGAACTCTACCAGTGTCTGGCGTAACAAGTGTAAACTTTAAAACCGACGGTACTGCTTTAAATGTAGCCTCAAACACAATCACAGGAAGTGGCACAATGACCGGTGTATGGCAAGGAACTACATCTCAATATGTAAATGGTGAGGGTGATTTAATTACTTTCCCAACAATACCACAAGGTGATGTAACAGGCGTTACAGCTTCTACAACTAACGACGAAAAGGGTATTATAGTAACCTCTTCATCAGGACCAGTTCCTGTTGTTGGTCTTGACATTAAAGGTCAAACAAACTTAGCTTCTGCGCCCGCTACTAATGATGAGTTAATAATTTACGATACTTCAACCGACACAAACAAAGCGGTAACCGTAGCAAACCTTGCAGCCGCAACTCACGATGCTAATTCGTACGCAGCTACTATAACTGGGTTTGGAACAATAACTCATAACTTAGGATCTTATGATGTAATAGTACAACTATACAATGCTACTAATTATGAAACAATATATGCTTGTGTAGATAGAACTTCTACAAATCAAGTTGGTATATCAGGTAATAGCTTTCCTGCTGGAAACATTAGAGTTTTAGTAAGTAAGGTTATTGCGTAGTAATAATCTAATCAAATTTAATTAATAAATAAACTAAATATAAATGGCTATAGAAACATACTGTAATCAAATTATAAACGCAAACTTAACCTTAGGATCTTCTGATTCTCAGGGAAAATTAATTTTTGACACTGGCGGTTTTGATGTAGGTGAAATTGAAGTAGGTTCATTCCAAGCAATGTATGTTGATGCACAAGACGGTCTTTTTGAGCTAATGAGTGGTACAAGTGACCAGAACCATGTTATTACAGGTAGGATGGGGGGAGAGGTTGAGTTAAATTACGAAGGATCAACAAAACTTGGGACAAAAAATTATGGTATACTTATATCAGGCGAATTAAATATTTCCACAATAAACAACGTATCTACAGACACTGATAAGTTTTTAGTTTCTGATAGCGGTGTAATTAAATATAGAACTGGTGCAGAGGTAAGAACTGACATTGGCGCAATAGGAGGTTCAGGAACAACTAACTTTATACCAATGTTCACCCCTAATGGAACTACGTTGGGAAATTCTGCTATGAGTCAGGCGAATATAGGTACAGGAACCGCTAAAAGAATAACAGTAACTGGTGCAAGAATGACCATTACAGGTAACGGTGGTGATGCTGATGGGGGAACTTTAAATCTTAGTTCTAATAGTGCAAGATTGGGAATTTGTACTGATGCTTATCCTGGCTCTATTACACAACCGGAAGCATCATTGGATGTAGGAAAGAATGCAAGAGTAAGAGGATCTTTAAATGTAGGTCCTACTACGGAACAATATTTGTTTGTTAGTACAACAGGAGACACTCCTGTTGGATATGTAAAAATGGGTTACTATGGATCCGGTGTTGAATGGGGGTCGTCTACATCTACCACAAGAACTCCTCAGTACTCAACGGGTTTTGGTAGTGGTGGTAAAGTAGTTGAAGATGCAAGGTATTATACTTTTAAAATTTCATTTGCCAATATGGCTACTATAGACACAACTCCTAGAGTGTTAATAGCACAAGATACCGGACCTTACACTTACATAGTGGAGGACTTCTATGTATTTCAAGACAACGATACTGCTGGAGCTTCAGCGCCAACCTTCAATGCTGATTTGAGACTTGATTATAAATGGACGCCAGCAGTCGGTACTGTAAGAACGAGTACCGCTTGGGTGGTTCCACAAGCTACAATCAATGCTGCAAACACAAGAAGAACGGTTATGCAAGGAGTTTCAGCAGGTGCTTTAAGTGTATCAGGCGGAGGACTACAAGAGGGTTCTGGTACTGCATACGCAAGGGCGTCTGTAATACTAACGGCTAGCTCGGTTAGTGCAGGTAGTAGCTCGGGAGATTACTATTTAAGATTAAAAGTTAAAAAAATAAACATTAATAATGATATTCTTAATAACACTGAAATAATTACAATAACATAGTTAAAGTAAAAACAACACCAAACAAGTGATAATATAAATATACCTGCTCGGTGAGAGCAATAACCAATGTCTAATTTAAAACCAAAACCAATGACATTTTATTACGAGACTAATTCGTGGACTAGTCAACCGCAACCAGATGAAAACCAAATTAAACTATGGAACCATATAGCCGACAAAGCTAACTGGCGTATAGTTCAATTACCAAACGGTTACTACCAAACAGAATACCAAGATCTTCGAAACGAAGAGACCTGGAAGGATGTAACTCGGCGAGAAACAATGGAAGCTGCCGAGACTTCAATAGATAAGACAATAGAACACTACAAAAAGAAAGTTGAATTTTTAAACGGACCTAAGGTAGTAAAAACTTTTAAATAAAATAAATTAAATTAAATCTAATTAAATCATGGCTGATGCTATAGTAAAAAATCTTAGTTTTGGAGACGAAGCTAAAGATAAAATATTTAAAGGAATTGAACAACTCACAAACGCTGTTAGCTCCACACTTGGAGCTAGCGGTAAATGTGTTATAATGGAAGATGACCAGGGTAATCCTGTCATAACAAAAGATGGTGTTACTGTCGCGAACTGCATAACACTGCACGATCCAATAGAAAATATGGGTGCAACTTTATTAAAAGGTGCAGCTAGAAAAACAGTTAACGAAGCTGGTGATGGAACAACCACAGCCACCGTGTTAGCTCACGCTATACTGAGTGAAGCTCGTAGTAAAGACATAAACACTAGAGAGCTAAAAGAAGGTATAAATAAAGCTGTTGATAAAGTTGTTAAATATTTAGAATCAATAAGTATACCTGTCAAAGGTGACATGATAGACGATATAGCAACTATATCAACCAACAATGATAAAGTTCTAGGTAAGTTAATAGGTGATGCTTTTAGAGAAGTAGGTGAAACAGGGATTGTGACACTTGGTGTTTCTGAAAATGGAATAACAGAAACAGAGATAGTAGATGGTATAGAATACTACAAAGGTTATTGCCATCAAAACTTTATAACTGATAAAGAAAAAGGCACGGCAGAACTAGATAAACCGCTGGTTTTAATAATGGAATCAAAAGTAGAATCTATTAGACAAATACAACCTGTGTTAGAACATGTAATAAAAAACAACAAACCATTACTTTTAATAGGCGAAGTTGATCCTACTGTTCTTTCTGCTTTGGTAATGAATAAAATGAAGGGTAATATTAAAGTAAATGTTGTAGACCCTCCAGCGTATGGCTTACGCAAAAAAGAAATACTAAATGATTTAGCTTTGCTTACAAACTCAACTATAATAAATGAGGACTTAGGCGATGATTTAAATGCAATACAAATAGATTATTTAGGTGAATGTGTAAAGTCAGTTTCTCAAGAAAATCAAACAGTAATTCAAGTAGAAGAAATACCTGATGAAGCTAAAGATTTTATAGAAAAAATTAAAAAAGATTTAAAAAAGAAAAACCCTGCACACGTTGTTGTTAATTTAGAAAGAAGATTAGCTACATTAAGTGCTAAAGTGGCTATAGTAAAAGTAGGCGCTTTTTCTGATGTAGAATTAAAAGAAAAAACAGATAGGGTCGAAGACGCTATATGTGCTACAAAAGCCGCTATAAAACAAGGTATAGTACCAGGAGGTGGTATTGCTTTATTAAATGCTTCGTCAATAATAAAACCTAAAACAAAAGGTCAAAAAGTGTTGTTAGAAGCTATAAAGTCACCTTTTAAAACTATACTTAAAAACGCTAATATTAAAGAACCTGATTTTAATAAAAATGATGGTACTGGATTAAACGTGGTTACAGGAAAAATGGTAAATATGGTTGAGTCAGGGATTATTGATCCTTTGCTCGTAACTAAAAGCGCTTTAATTAACGCGGCTTCTGTGGCAACAACTATCCTTTCTACTGATTGTGTAATTAATAATATGAGAATAGATGAAAGCGCTAGGTAGAAATTTAATTATAGAAAAGCTAGAAGATCAAATTCAAGAAACAGATGGTGGGTTGCTTTTAGCAGAAATACATAGAGATGACATTAGGTACTTAAAAGCTAAAATCATAAGCTTAGGTAATGATGTTGAAGGTGTTAAAAAAGAAGATATTATATTTTATGATAAACATGCAGGTCATAAGATACAGAATAATAAAAAAATATATCACGTTATTAAGTCAACAGACGTGGTCGTTGTTTTGTGAAAAAGCTAGAAGCAGGAGATTTAAAAAATCTTAATCTGCTAAAACATTATCGAATAATACGTAAATGGGCTTCCAAAAACAACGATCTAAATGAAGCAGATTTAGAACTATTGATATATTTAGATTGTATAGACTTGTTTACAAAAAAAGATTTTGAAGCAGGTTCTTACTCTTACAGTTGGGATAATAGAAGATGGAGTAGATTAATAAAGGGCGAATGGATTTCTGTTTGGAGACAGAGAAATAGAACAACTCAAAAGTACAACATATACAAAGTTTCTTTTAAAGGTAAACAGCTTATTAAAAGAATATATCGCATAATGCTAGGTGAAGATGATATACCTATTAGTAAAAGGCGAAACAAGATTATAAAAGGAAATTCATATATAGATAAGGTTTTAACTAAATCTATATATAACGTTAATAAAGATAAAAGCAGATAAATGAGTACAACAGCAGCAAGTGCAGCGGCGGGATCAAGAATCTCAGGTAGTAGATCTGGAGGAATAGTTAGCGCTATTGGTGGTGGAAATCCAGCTAATCTAGCCGCTTTAGGATTAAATAATCAACAAGCTGTTGGTGCAGCGCCAGAGCCAGAATCAACTGACCCAAGTTACTTATCTGATGCTAATTCAGCTTATAGTGATGCTTATTCTGCAATGATGGATAATAAAGGGCCAGGTGGAAGAGCGAACGCTCAGTCAGCTGGTTTAATGGATGCTTTTAATTCTGCTAAAGAAGCGAGAGACGCGGCTAGACTAAGATTTAAATCAGAAGAAGCAGGTATGTCTCCAGAGGAATACAGTCAAGATCAAGTGTCTCAGTATGGTGGAGGTTATGGAAGAAGATTAGGTATTGGTAATATGATGTCTCAATATGGCAATATTAGAAATGGTGTTAACGCAACTCAAAACCAACTAGTATCAGACGCACAGCAATCTTATACAGATAATCCTAGTGAACAAGAAACTTCTGAATCTAAATTAAGAAACCCTTTAGGGCAAGAATTACAACCTATGAATGCTGTAGGTTTTAAAAATAGTGCTATAACAAACGCTGGAGAAATGTTTGGTCAATCTTACGGAGGATTGTTTGCTGGAGCTGCTAAAAAATATAAATGACCTACACACTGTAACGTAGACACAATGCATACTATGTATTGGAACGATATGAGAAAAAGAAATAAATAAATAAATAAAAATAATTATGGACCACAAAAAATACGATCCAGCAATGGAAAAATTAAAACCAGGACAAAAAGTTGGTGTAGTAGGTGAATCTCATATATGGGACGGGCCTTTAAATCAAGAAGGCAGAGTTCATGGTCAAGGAGCTAGTAATGGAATAACAGGTATGCAAATACTTAAGGCTCCTGTTAAATATAAAGGAATCAATCCAGTTCTTTGCGCACAAGGCAGAGTTGGAGAATTATAAAAAACAAAAAAAATGAGTACATACAATTCATCGGTAAGTGTTATCCTCAGCGACACTATTAATATACCTCAACCTGGGGTTATAGCTAGTGGTACAAACACAGGGGCTACAAATCAATTAATTGATGCTGGTAGTGATTTTTTACCAGCAGTAACTAACCCTCTGGGATATGTTATATCTGGAGGAGACGTAGTATACACTAATGGCGAGATATTTACCGTGGTAAGTGTGGACGATGCAAACACAATAACGTTAAGTGGTAGTCCCACTCAAGCTGCTACATATGAAATATATAAAAGTAACGCTGCTAATATTAGTGATGGTTACTCTTTATATTTTGGAACAACAGGTAATGTTGTTGTTGAAGATGTTTCTGGTAATCAAGTTACTTTAAATAATGTAGTTGCTGGAAAAGTAATAGATCTACTGGTGGTTAAAGTGTTATCAACTGGATCAACTGCTTTAACTGATATAGTAGCTTTACAAAACATATAGTTATGGCAAACATTCTAATGAACAGATTAGGTGCTGCTAAGGCCGGTAAAGGTTGCGCAGAGTCAGAGGGTGGAAGTGGTTGCGTTGTAAAGCGTGGCGATAAATACGTTATTTTAAATAATAAAAAAGGTGGTGTTTGGAAATCAGGTTTTTCTTCTGCTGAAGAAGCTAAGAAGATGCTTTCGGCATATCACGCAAATTCATAACTATGGGATACAATCACAAAGGACATTACGGTCATTACAGCGGAAACGCAAAGCACTCAAAGCATCACATGGTTAATTCATGGGAAGAAGAAGATGTAGCAAGAGGTAGAAAAGAAATGGCAGAAGGCCACGAAGGACACGCTGAGGCGTTGTTTGATGATGCACATGGTAGTTATAATTATGATGGACATAATTCTACTGGCGCTGAACATTATGGAGCTGCTAAGACAGTTAGCTGGAAATATGGAGACGCTACGTACTCAGGTGAATTAATACCTAGCAAAGAAACATCTACACATAGATATGCTAGAACACATAACGGTAAAATAAAATCCTTACCGAAAAATAAATAAACAGAGTAAACTGATAAATCAAAAAAAACAACCAAACCAGGCTTAACAGCCACAAAACAAAAACAAATGTCAAAATTTTTAAAATTCAACATTGTTGACTCAGCAGCACCATTAACACAAGGATCTGAATTAGTCAACGTAGATCAAATCCAAAGCGTATCATACGTAGCAGGAACAGGAGTGTTATCACTTGTATTAGAAGGCGCTGTAAGTTTAAGCGCTGCGCCAGTAGGGGCAGAATTATTTGCTGAGCAAACTTACGGAGCTAGAGTAATAAATATCACTGTAACAACAACTAAGGATGGTACTGTTGGTGTTCCAACTATAGTTAATGGAAGCAAGTCACCGCAAAAAGCTGTATACGCTGCATTAACTGCTAATCCAGGAGGTGTACAATCAACTGTTCAATTAGGACTTGATGAAGCTGCTACTCCAGTGCAAATGTATTTTTCTGACTTTGCAATTGCAACAGAAGCAATATAATAAATGGAATCCAAAGGATTAGGCGATAGCATTGCTAAATTCACTAACAAAACAGGTATTAAGACCGTTGTAGATAAAATATCAGACGGTCTTAACATACCTTGTGGTTGTGATAAAAGACAATCATGGTTTAATAAAAAATTTCCTTACAACGATGGCATTTAAAATAAACCCTCCGTTTGACCTTAGATATATGAGAACAAATATGTTTGAGAGAGACATGGGTGATGATCCTGTTTACGCAAGAACACCTAAGAATGGAGTTATTATTTTAAACGAAGACACCATAATAGATGACCCTGTAGAGCTAGCTAAAACAAAAGAGCATGAGTTAGTACACGTGCAACAATATTTAGACGAAGCTAGAAATCCAGGAACTGGATTAAACTACGAGGTTGACGGTGCTGGAAAAGGCAAGGTTAATTATTTAGGAAAAGAATATGATTACTCAGTAATGCAGGCCGGTAAAGGTCCTTGGGAAAAAGATGCTCAATTAGCAGAAAAAAAATTAATGCAAAAAAACAAACAAACGTAATGGATAAAAAAATGAAAACAAATCAAGACGGTGGTGGCGAAAGTTCAACAGCCCCTGCTAAAGAATTAAAAGCAAACCAAAAAGGTGCAGCTAAATACAAAGGCGCTCATGATTATGATACATCTAAAGGTTCTCACGATCACCCACATGGTGCTGCAAAAATGGGTTACTCTCAATCTTTTGGAGCTGCAAGAATGAATGGTTATGCTAAAGGAGCTGCGAAAGTAGCTAGTGTAATGAGTTTTGGAGCTTCTAAGTACATGAAGCATGGAGCAGCTGACACAGGGCACGGTGGCCCAGAAGGTCATACTCACCCTACAAAAACAATAACCTCTAGAAATACTAGTGGTGGTGGAAGTACTTCTTCTAGCTCAAACACTACTGGAGGCGATAATTCTAGTTCTTCTAATTCTAACTCTTCAACATCAACAAGAACAAACTTTAGCTCTGACCCTGTAGAAAGAGCAAAGCAAAAGGAATGGATAACAAATAATCCAGTAAAGTACAAACAAATGTTGGCGGAAAAAAAGAATAAAAATAGTTCTGCGAATGTAACGACGTCTAGTAATTCATCTAACAATACTAATGCTGGTAGCAGTACAACTACTTCTAATACAATTACATCACCAAACTCAATGGCTGAGACACTTCTTCAAGCTAATATTGCAAATGAAAATAGAGCACAGACTTTGAATTTTGATAGAGAAGAGGCACAAATTGCAGCCGGTAATGATTCTATTAGAAAAGCAAACCAAACGTTAGATAAAATGCCTCGATTCCACCAACTGACGGAAGCAGGACAAGCCGCTGCAGGTAGAGCAGGAGGTAGGGCAGCTGCAACAAGTAGACGTAATAGCAATCTTTTCAGTAGAGAAGAGATTAATACTATGTATAGAGATGGTCAAAATAAACAATAATAAATTTTGAAAAAAATAATTCAATGGCTTACAGGTGGCGTCATCAAAGAAGTTGGTGACGTCATTGATAAGCTTACAACCACGAAAGAAGAA
>Ga0233410_10000515_pt1 | contig 12075 bp, 10 predicted proteins | sample Na_anoxic_1_MG_FD_179869 | JGI IMG/M metagenome (GOLD analysis project Ga0233410, IMG submission 179869) | Seawater microbial communities from Saanich Inlet, British Columbia, Canada - Na_anoxic_1_MG | ecosystem: Environmental > Aquatic > Marine > Inlet | place: Canada: British Columbia...
CTTTTTCTTTTTTTGCATTTCATTTACCTGAAATAAAAGGTATGGAGCCAATGCTTTTTGAAATTGTGCTAAAAATCCACCTTTACGTTTGCGATTTCCACCACGACGAGTTTTTCCACCTTTACGAGCTTTTGTCATTATAGATTATAATGAGAAAAATAATTATTTAACGACGTCTGCGAGTACCTCCTCTGCGACTCTTTCTTCCACCTCTACGGCTTTTTCTTCCACCTCTGCGAGTTCTTTTTCCACCTCTCTTTTTCTTCTGTTGCATTTTCACGGCTTGGTAAAGTAAATAACTTGGAAGTGCTTTTTTAATTGCTCCTAAAAGTCCACCAACAACATTACCTCCACTGCTACGACGACGTTTCTTTCTACGGCCTCCTTTGCGTGTTCTTCGTACCATTATATAATAGTGTTAGATTATTTAAAAATGGCGACAGGAGATTTTGTTAATATTTTATTACGCAACAATAAAACAAAAATACCTAAAATTAATAAAAAACTTATAAATACGAACACGATAGATAAAAAAATATATGGATAAAGTTCCTGTAGTATTAAATCTATCATGGGTTTCATTAGTTGTTTTAATTCATTTTTAACGTCCTCTCTTTTCAAAATAACTAAACATTGCTCAATTAAAGTATCCTTAATGTTGTCCATTACTGAAATGTTAGATTTTATATTTTCTATGCGTCCCCACAACCATACTTTTTTATCAAATAGCATTAATGAGTAGTTCAATTCAATTAGCCAACGCAGACTTTACATTTAGTAACTTAACTTTAGCAAATCCTCAAGGATTACAAGGTGGTGCTTATTTTTCAAAATTACGTGTGGGTGGCGAACCTGTATTAATTCAAACGCCTAAATGTTACACCAAAAATGGAATACATAAAACAGAAAAGAAAATGTACTGCGATTTAATGTTTACTGAAGATAATAATAACTTTATTCAATGGGTACAAAGTCTGGAAACCACTGTTAAAAATTTGATCTATGAAAAACGCAGTTTATGGTTTCATAATGATATGGATCTTGACTCGATTGACTATCATTGGCAGAATTTATTAAGAACATATAAAGGTAACAAATCACTATTAAGATGCTTTATTAATAAGTCCAAAGGATTAAATAGAGGTCATACGGTTCAAATTTATAATGAAGAAGAAGAAGAATTAAAACTGGAAGATGTAAATAAAACTACTAAAATGATATCTATTTTAGAAGTTGTGGGACTTAAATTTACTTCTCAAAGTTTCCAAATCGAATTTGTAGTCAAACAGATGATGCTTATTAAAGAAAAGCCATTATTTAGCAAATGCTTAATTAAATTTAAAACACCAACAGTAAACAAAACAAAAGAAACGGTTGTACAACAAGACTCAGACACCGAATCAGATATTAGTATTGAAGACACCAAAGAAGATACAAAAAACAATGTACCTAATGCTCGTGTAACAGTGGAAGTTAAAGAAACAGAGCATGTTGTAGAAGAAATAGGAGATACTGTTACACCATTAGAAGTAGTCGAGACAAAAAAAGAATTGCAAGAAAAAAAAGAAAATATAAGTACCATAGGCAAAGAAACCGATACGGATAAAGAAACCGAAACAGAGACGGTGGTTACCATAAATACAGTGCCAACTGATTTAAGTCAAAATAATACAAGTCGTTTGGAAGACAATTTAGAAAAAGTTGAAGAAAAACTGGAACCAGCTATTGCACAAGAGGAATCTTTAGACAAAAATGGAATAATGAATGAAATTGAGATTCTTCCACCCAGTGAAAATACTGACATTGTTAAATTAAAGAATCCCAATGAGGTTTATATGGAAATATATAAAGAGGCAAGACGTAAGGCAAAGGAAGCTAAAAAACATGCTATTCAATCATATTTAGAAGCAAAGAGAATAAAGTCATTATATTTGTTGGATGAAATCGAAAGTTCCGATGATGATATGGAATTTGAAGAGTATGAATGATAAGATTATTAAGGCAATAAAAATAATATATTGAAAAAATATTTTGTATGCTAATTTTATAAGATGAATTTGAAAAAAACGATTGCAAATTTAGCCAACAATCATACTGTTTTATTTACTATTGTGGCGGCTGTTGCCCTTATGTATGTTATGAAAAACTATTCTAACGGGAAAGGATTAGGAGGAACAGCTGGTTATGCCAATTCCAACACACAACGAGGTAACGCACCACTACCAGGAACCGCTTTTGGAGACGCAGGAGCTTCTGGATATGTATTGAACGCGCGCAACCCTCCTCAACCAGGCGGAGCAGGCGGTTCACCAACGGGAACTTGTGGACAAGGAACCAGCTATCGTGCTTCAGCTGGTTTAGGCCATAATGAAACCAATGCATCCGTTTCTGGTATTGCCACTAGTTCATTCGGAATGCCCCCATCATGTGCCAAACAAGCAGTCGTTGATCCAAAACAATTGCTTCCAAGAGATTCCAATAACTCTTTCTCACAAATGAATCCTGGTGGCGCTGGTGATATCCAAAATGTAAGTCTTCTAAAAGCTGGTTACCACATCGGTATCAATACAGTTGGGCAAAGTCTTCGCAATGCCAATCTTCAACTTCGTTCGGAACCTGCTAATCCACAATTAAACATTGGTCCATGGAACCAAACTACAATTGGACCTGATTTGGCTCGTCGTGCCTTAGAAGTTGGTTGTCATAGTGGACAATAAATATCATAATTATTTATAAATTCTATAATTGATTATGTTCTTCGCTTATTATAAGAATATGTTTCGCAAAATGAGTTTATCCGGATGGGTTCTAGCAATATTTGTAGCTGGCATTGCTCTTAAAATGTATTTTGAATCAGATGCATTTAATTTAAAATGTATTATTTCCAATGTAGATGGAAATAAATATTGTGTACGAGAGCGTGCAAAACTACAATTAGCCGCAGATTTGTTAGCAAATACGACACAAAAACTTAAAGAACTAGTGGTCTATTTAGGAAAAACTTATCCCGACCGTGCAAATTGTAAAAGACTGGTTGAAAATTTCGACCCACAAACTGTTAAAGAAATTTTACCCACCAGTGAATATACTGCTTACTCAGAGAATAAAGGAGAAAAATTAGCTTTTTGCACCACGACCACAAAAAAAGGAGATACATTAATTGATCCCAATACATTAATGTATGTTGCTATCCACGAGTTAGGGCATTTGATGACTAAGAGTATCGGTCACACGCAAGAATTCTGGCAAAATTTTAAATTTCTACTACAAAATGCAGTTAAAATTAAAATATATAATCCTGTAGATTATAAAAAAAAGAACAAAACATACTGCGGAATGAAAATCACGGATAACCCATTGTATGATATTTAAGTATACGTTGCAATAAACGAAGTTTCTACACCATCTAACAACATTGGCATGCGTAAATTTATATATTTATTTGAGATTTTACACATTAATAAACAATCCTCCTGATTAGAACTCCAATATAAAAGTATATGATCTATATTATTATTATGAAAATTAAAGATATCACATAATTTTTTATCATCTATTATAATACCCTTTTTGAAAGAACACCATTGTTTTAACACATCTTTATAATTATTTACAATAAATGGGACGGTGCGCGCTATATTGCAAGGTTGTTTAATAAGTTCTCTTATCTTTTCCAATTCATACATTACAGACATGTAATATATTAATATTATTTTGCAAAATACAAAGCCGGGTCTTCTAATTTTGCAAAATACAAAGCCTGGTCTTCTAATGTATCCTTAAATATATATTTTTCAAATCGATAGCTCATTTCGTTCTCTTTAAACCAAGATGTCTCTGAATCCAAATGAAAATAGGATGGCACAATTGGAAAAAAAGTATCACAAGGGAAATCGTTATCAATATTTGTAATGTATATATTATCTATATCCACAGTATTTAATGCCGTTTTATATAAAAGTTCTCCTCCTATTATCCATACTTGAGAAAATTTCCTTTCATTGCAATATTTTAGCGTCTCCTTCAATGAAGGCATTAAAATGGTTGTACAATCTGGATTTACAATTACCGGTTTGTCTACCTTTGTAGTTAATACAATATTTTCTCTTTTAGGCAAAGGTTTGTATTCAGACGGTAAACTAACCCACGTATTTCTTCCCATTATAACTGCATTATTTCCATTACCAATTGTTAATTCTTTGAAATTTTTTAAATCAGCAGACAATCGCCATGGTAACTTGTTTTTAACACCAATTCCTCTATTTCTACAATGCGCAACAATTATATTCATTATTATATAAATAATATAACTTTTATTTATATAGATGTCACAAACATATAAACTAAATCACATTGAAAACGATATAATAAAAAACATTTATATTTTTTCTAATGATGATAGTATTAAAACCCCAGAATATAATGATTCAAATGATAATCCCATTTTCTCCGTGGAAGAACTACAAAATATTACGAAAAAAAATATACCCGTTAAAATCATTTCAACAACTGTCCTACATGGAGATGATACTATTGGAATGGTAAAGAAAAAAATTGTTCATGCATTAGAATTAGAAATTTCTACAAAAGAAATGTATTTATTCGGAATAACAAAAACTAAACTCAATTCTTCCACTTTATATAAACAATTAACTCAGCAGGAGACAATTCCTTTAACGCAAGAGATAGTGTGCACAATGTTATTGAATATTGTTGAAAATGGGTGTGATGATAGTGAAGTGGCAACCACCTGTGAAGAAGTTGCCAAAAGCGGAGAGAATATATCATATGATGACTTCTTACATTTATTGGATTGGGATTCAGAACATTCATATACTATTCCCATAGGAGAAAGATTAATAGGCGGTGGTAAATTAATTCCGTATGTCGTGAACCCATATAATTGCATTAGCATAAATAATTTTATTAAAGAAAATATGCCAGGTATTGTTACTACCCAAAATAAAAATTTACTTTTTGAAGCTGGTAATTTATGTCTTAATAATATATTTTTTTGCTTGGCAAAGGAAGTGTTAGAATATACAAATACAAATACCAAAATGAAGGATCAAAATATACTTTCTCTGTATTTCCCAATATTGGTATCTGTTGATAAGATCACCTCTTTGTCTATTCTTATTGACAAAAAACGATTATTAATGGATACCGAATATAAACTTTTAGATAAAGAATTTGTGAAATATAATGAACAAGTTGATCTATTTTATGATATTTATAAACACGGGAACTTGACACATCCATTAGATTATCTTTATGATACCCCTGGTATTACTGCTATTTCAATCATTGTTCATCCTGTATATGAGATTAAATTTCCTCTCGAGATTTTATTTAAACTCATTCATTCTACGCGAGATATCCCCTTGATCAAATATAATCCTGGTAGTAAGAAAGAAAATATATACAGGTTGTTCACTGCTAATAATATTGCGACCAATGGTAAAAAAATCCCATTTCTTTATACATATAATAATAACAAAAAAACACTTATCATTAAATTAAGTAAAATACTTGCACACCCAAAAAGAGTTTCATTTTTAATCAATGTTACTTTTTCAGAAATTAGGTATGATATTACTTGTTCTATTTCCGATACTGGTACAGTATACATTGATTTACCAAGTTTACAGAATTCGATAAAACCTTTATCTCTTCAACAAATAGAAGAAATTATTCAACACGCCGTAAAAGAACCTATTCTTGATAAAATTAAAACTTATTTGGAACAAAGTGGATATACCTATATACCATTAACTACCATTGTTGATAAAAATGTAGAAATACAAAATATTACTTGGGTATCAAAATTACAAGTTCCCAGTAAGATTGACTTAAATAAATATATCTCTTGTCTTTCAACTATATTTGCCATAGAGAAAGGTTCATTGAAGAAAACATCAGAAGTCATATCCATGAGATATAAAAGAGTTTCTGCTTATAATCAAATGAGCGCAGAAGACGCGTTTATTACTGAATTACGAAAGCAAAATATTACTTGGATGAATATTACCGAACAGTTGCAAACTAATTTTAAATTGTCAAAAGAAGATGCAGAATTGAAAATAGCTGGTTGGGCATCAGAAGTTCAACAACGCGCCGATCTATTTGACAATAAAAGAGAACGAACAATCATTACAAATGTAGGTTTTCCTGTTATTATTACTAGAGATGCTACAAATAATATAGTTACTGTGACTATAAACACCATAAATAATATTCATTATCTCAAATACATTCATATATATATAGATTCAATATTGCGGTTATTCGTAAACAAAAAAAGTATAGGGCTGTCCATTAAGGCTCTGAAGTCGTTATGTGGCGGTAAAGCAATAAAAATGAAAGACATCGAAGAAGACGTTGAAGCAAATGATGATAAAGATTTTTTAAATCGTCCTTCAGAAATAGATCAATCTAAACCAGCAAAAATTACATTCGAAGATGATGTTGATGATTTTTTAGATGATTTATTAGGAGATACTGACGATGATGAAGATGATGAAGATAATGAAGATAATGAAGATAATGATGCTTTACAAATGAACGAAGAAATCTCTTTCGGAGATGAAATCTCTTTCGGAGATGAAATCTCTTTCGGAGATGAAATCTCTTTCGGAGATGAAATTCCAGGCATCGATAGAAGCAAAACACCTGATAGAACACCCAGTCCCATACAAGAACAACATACTACATATGATACAAAAGCATCTCAGAAATCAGCAGATTCGTCACCGCAGTCTGGTAGTGAAATTAGCGAGGCAGAAATTGATTTAACTGGGTTACCTTTGAAAGGGACAAAAAGTATATTTATGCAAAATAATACCATGAAAAGAGGATTAATGTGGAGAGATCCGAAATTATTTATAAAACAAGGAAAAGGCAGGTATTCTACAGCATGTCCATCGCAATATGATAAACAGCCAATAGTATTGACGACTAAAGAAAAAGAGTATATAGATAAGAAAGATGCGTCATTTGGTATTAATTCATATGATGAATCCATTACATACGGAACAGGGAAGGACAAATTCCATTATATATGTCCTCGCTTTTGGTGTTTAAATGATGAAAATGGGAAACAGAGAAGTATTACATTAAAAGAAATTAATGAAGGAAAGTGTGGTGGTTGGAATGCGCTTATTCCACGCAAAGCTAAAAAAATACCACCAGGTGGTCGTATTTATGAGTTTACAGATCAACGATTTCATAGAGAGCGGTATCAAATGGACGATACTAATAATATTCTAGTGTACAAACCTATGTACCCAGGATTTCAAGAAAAAACAAAACATCCTGATAATTTATGTATTCCATGTTGTTTTGGTCGTCCGAGAGGTCTGTCGCAAAAAGCTATTGATGAAGGTTGGACAGTTGAAGAGAAAGATAAAAAACTTTATTTTAAAAATAAAAAAGGAGAAATCGTAAATAAAAACACAGTTCCCAGACAATTATATGATGGAACAAACAATACAGATTATATGTATAAACCTATTGGGGAAAGCAAAGAAGGTGCAGGACCAAAATTCAAACGAAACAAAGACGGTAATATTGATTTATCTTCCATTGATCCAGCAGGTCATCCTCAATTGCGAGAACTTCCAGCTGGAAGTAGAATTGCAACAATTAAGGACTGTAATGAAACTATTAAAAAACCTAGCAATATCACGCGACAAACTAGTGACAATATAACATTGAAAATGGAAGAATCGCCTGCATGGGAGGTATTTCCCTTAAAAACTGGGCAATTGGGATATTTGCCTGAAGCCGTGCAAAAATTTTTCCAATATAATCAAAGACCTCCAAAAGGAGATTCCAGTTTACGATTAAAAGTAAATAAACCCGTGTTTCTTAGAAAAGGTATGGAAAGAAGTAAAACACAGTCGTTTTTATCATGTATCGCTGATGTATATGGTTATTCATTATTATCTAGTAAAGAAAGAAATAGAACAATTAATTTGCAACATACCACAGAAGAAAGTATTCAGTGGATAAAAGACATTATTCTTCAACATCTGTGTCTTGATAATTTTGTTACCTTTCAAAACGGTACCTTAGTAGATTTATTTTATAAAGATAGCGATATATCGTTTAGAGATCCTGATGTCGAAATATATGAAGGTGACCTTCTATATATAGAACTATCTAAAACAAATCCTGATTATCTTTTAAAAATTATTGCTGCCTTGAATAATTTCAAAGCATATTTATCAGATGATAAAGTTGAAATAAATTATGAATATATATGGGATATTATTTCTATTCCACGCACAGGAAAAAATAATGAACTAGGAGGTATATTTTCTAAGGGCTTAAATTTACTTATTTTAAAAAGTCCAGATGATGACATTACGAATAAAATAGAAGTAATCTGTCCGACTAATTTTTACGGAACAGGATATTTTGACAGTGATCGTGAAATACTTATATTATATACTCGCGATGGATACTATGAACCTATATACAAATATACTCGTGTTGACGAGGGAAATACCTATAAAATTAATAAATTATTGTTTTTATCACGGATTGAAGCCCAAGCTCCACAATTGGCCACAATGATAAAATATATTCGAACAAAGCTTCTTGAGAATTGCAGACCTTTGCCAAGCAATACAAATTATAAATTTAAAGAAAATATTTCACTTGTTCAACTGTTACAAGCTATACAAAAATGTAAAAAAATAACAAATTATAAAGTTGAAGCACAAATTCTTAATTTAAATACGAAAGTTATTGGTATAATAATTAAAAAGGGTCAAAACAAAGGATTCATGGTTCCTTGCCGTCCATCTGAGTTACACTCAAATATCCCATTTATACTAGCAGATGACCCAGATATATTGAATTCATTTGCAGCCACATTACAAAATTTACAAAATATGTGCGTTAAAAGCAAATGTAATATTTATTGTAAACCAATTCTTAAAATTGTAAATAATAATATCATTGTAGGTATTATTACAGAAACAAATCAATTCATACCCGTAATACCAGAACCTCATGACAAATCTCATATTGATGACACCGGTAGAGATGAAAATGGATTAATAGTTATTGAAAATAATAATGGTGTTGAAAATTATCTTACTCAACCAGCTTTAAATAATAATACAGTTGACGAAGAAAGAATACGTTCGGTCAACAATATTAAATTAGAAAGCCAATTGTATAATTCTTTTAGAAATATACTACGTATAATAATTAATCAAATAGAAAATAAAAATGACATCAAAAATCATCTAATTGAGATTTTAAATAATATTACAACATCATATTATACCAAATTAAGAAACATTATTGAATTGTTGCATTCTATTATGGATGATTATGTAGCATTTACTGATTATAAAATTTCCTCCAAACTAGCAGTTAAATCTATCTTAAAATGCATAAATTTAGATGAAGGAAAGTGTTCTGATGCTCCTACCTGTTTGTTTGTAAAAGAAAACGGTAAATGTAAATTACAAATTCCGCGCAAAAATTTAATTAGCGAAACATCTAATAACGAGGAAATTTATTTTGGCCGATTAGCGGATGAACTTATTAGATATTCCAGGATCAGAATATTTATTTTAAATCCACGTCAATTTTTAAGTTTTCAACAAATGCCTTATAATTTGAAAGAAGATGAAATTATATTACTGGAAGATATTCTCTATGGAGATTATTTTGAAGATATAATACCTCAATACATTAATCCTTTCATCGCTTCGAAAAATATTTTTGATATTGTAGAACCTTCTGTTAGCATTCCTTATAAAGATTCTTTTATATTGGATACCATGTTGAATACAAAATCTATCAATGAATGTCTGATCACGAAAAAAAGTGATGAAAAACTGAAATTAGAGGCATACCTAAGAGCAAGGAAATTAAGTCCTGATTTCACATTATTAGAATTTAAACATAATTTTATGTGTACCTGGGAATTAGCAATATTTATTCTTAATGATTATGGTATTAAAATCACTATTAAAGACTTGCAAGAATTGCTACAACAAACCTATTCTAGTTATAATCGTACAGAAAAAATGCAAACTATTGTAAAACTATGGCAAAAAGAAGGTAAACAACCCCTTATTGGTGCATTAATCAACGACTTAACCGGATCCATCAATCCCGATGATTACTATTTAACACCCTTAGATTACTTTTTTATTTTTAACAATTATGAATGTCCGTGTATCATTACATCAAGAACTAAAATATGTTTGTATGCGCACTTAAATATCGCATTTTATAAAGAATCCAATATACAAAATGTTTATGTGATATTTGGCGGAGCCTGGAATACAAAAAGAGCAGATAACACTAAACTACCTATATACGGTATATTACAGAGAAACGGCTCCATTCGATTACCTATTGTATATTTTGGCAGTTTTGCAGAGCGATTAATCCAAAATCCTATCACGACCTTTGATCAATATAATATTTATATGTCAAAAGTTCAACAAATTAAACTTAAGGGTTTAAAAATAAAGAAAAAATCTGGAGTTAAAAAATTAGGGAAATTACGACTTAGTAAGAAATAAATTTAATAATAATTTTATATTAAATTTATCTAACAAATTTTGCCCCAAGATTTGGTGAAGTTTTCGTGCATACACATCTCTTTTACGATTCGCAAAGAGTTCCTGGCATCAGGAAGAAGCTTATTCATATCTGATATAACTTCATTTATTTCTGAGGCTGTATATGCTGTATATCCTGTAATAACAAATAAAACAATCAGACTAACTAATGCAGCGGCAGAAGCACCATAAAAAAAACGATAATTATTTTCACGAGATCCAACTAATGGTTCATTCATATTAAGCATATTTTATATACTATTTTTGTGAATTTCTTAAATCATTTTGTTTAAGTGTTCAGATAATCCAATACGCTTAATATCACCTTCTCTTGTGGAGATATCTTTTGAAATATAACAGCTTCATCAAATTTAAACTGAAAAAAACGATTCCTATAATTCTTGCAAATAACTTGTATTTGATTATTTACTATCTTCATATCACACATCATTCCCCCATTTGTTAAATATAGATTCTCAGGATCTTTTAATGGAATCCATCGAATATAATATCCATATTGAAGGTCAGACATATCCGTACAATATCGATACTCACCCAACTTATTGTGCATTATTTTAAGATCGCTTCTCTCCAATTGTAGTTGTTGAAGTATAGTATTTTTGTGTTCTTTTATTTTAGCGGTAGTCAAATTCATTATAGATGAGTTCGTCTCATTTTCTAATGCGTGTAATAAATTATTCCTCTCTTGGTCCATTACCTTATATTTAGATTCTATATTTAAATCTAAATATATATTAATGACGAGAAAAGGAAATACCGTTTTAGCAGCTGCTTTAAAAAGATATGGGGGAAAAATTAAAAAATATATCCAAGATTGTATTGCAAAACCATTAACTGTTAAAGTTCTTATTGAAGATGCTAGGGATTCCGCTCAAAAAACGAGTGGTGCGATTTCTATAGAAATAGAAATTGAGAAACCCGGTGGATGGGGAGACTATAATATTATAGAAATTCACGGCACCGTTGGGTTGGAGAAGACAGGAAAACCCGGTAAAAAAGAAGACGAAGCTTATTTGGATGGTGTAACAGTGGGAGATTGGGATGAAGGAAGTAAAGCAATAGATTTGAATGGTTGTTCTATTGGTGAATTTTTAGTGCATATGTTCACATTATTTGCCATTAAAGCTGGGAATGAGTCAGTATTACTAGATAATGCAGCTGGTCCGCGAGGAGAACATATCTATAAACAAGTTGGGTTTATTAAATCAAAAGGAGATAGAGCGCAGTATGGAGAAGATAATGAAATGATATTTTCTTTAACTGGGAAGAAAAAAAACAAAGATGCCGGACAACTTTGGAGAGAAAGATATAATAAATTCCGTAAAAAGTTAAAGACCAAAATAAAGAATAGTGCAAAATGTAAAACATTTTGGAAATGTGTTCCACCTGCTTTAGAAGCACCAGGACCAGTTCACGCGATAGCAAGAGGTAGTAAACGAAAAACGCGTAAGAAAAGAGG
>Ga0233410_10000516_pt1 | contig 12071 bp, 17 predicted proteins | sample Na_anoxic_1_MG_FD_179869 | JGI IMG/M metagenome (GOLD analysis project Ga0233410, IMG submission 179869) | Seawater microbial communities from Saanich Inlet, British Columbia, Canada - Na_anoxic_1_MG | ecosystem: Environmental > Aquatic > Marine > Inlet | place: Canada: British Columbia...
CTGAGAGATATGTCCGACTTTTGAGGTTCATATTATAAATATAGTAATTTTATATCAATAAGTCAAATTACTATTACCTTAATAATGTTAAATGTCCATGCATAACTTCTTTAACAGAATTTAATTTTTTACATTCCATCTTCCAAATATAAACACCATCTAAACACATTTTATTTTTAAATGTTCCATCCCACATCGATAAGTAATCTTTACTTTCCCAAACAATACCACCCCAACGATTAAAGATTAACATATTATAGACCGTATGGTCCCAATCACCAGCAAACACAGGTCCCCATTCATTGTTGACCTCGTTTCCGTTAGGTGTAAAACAATTAGGTACAAACACATTGTCAAAAGAACATTCATCTACATCTACATTTAAAGAAACAGAATTACCAATACAACCATTATTACTAACAACAGAAACACTAATCCCATACAAACCATATGGAACGCCCAACCAGTTAACTGTTATAGTCTCGGTACCTTGACCGTTAATAATTTCACCACCTTGTACTACCCAATCATATTGACTAGGTACACCTGCGTCTACCCAATAATCTTGGAGGTATTCTTGATTTTCGGTACATACCTCAATTTGTTGTAACTGAGATAATGCACCGAAAGGTAAAAATAATAATACAAATAATAGTTGTTTCATTAGTTATGGTTAATTGGTCCTATAACTGGTGTAGGGCTAACGTCTACTGTTGTTACAACGGAACAACCGTTTATAGTGTATGTTAGGTCGAATGAACCACCACCTGAAGTAGTAGGACAAAATTCATATGTACCACCATTAAGTACTACTCCTGTTCCTGTCCATACACCATTTAAAGGTGTGCCATCTAAAACAACACAAGGGTCACCTTCACAAAAAGGTCCGATTGGTGTAACTGTTGGAACTAAGATAAAAATATCAAGTGTAACTGTGTCAGTACAACCTGCAGCGTTTGTTTCAACTACGGTAATAGCATCAACAAAGAGTCCACCAGTACTTCCCCAATCAACCGTAATTGCATCAGAACCTTGTCCAGATGTAATAGTACCACCACCACTATTTATTGTCCAATCATATGTTGAACCAGCGGTTGGTGTTACCCAGTATTGTTCACCCACAGCACTAACACATACCGTGTCAACTTGTGAGAATAAGTTTAGTGTGAAGAGTGTCATCAACACAAATAGAGAGATTAATTTTTTCATTTTTTTGTTTTTTTTATTATTTATATTATTAATTATGCCAAATACCCTGAGTATTTGCTTGACCACCGGCCAATATTGTTACGGATGTACTACCTATACAACCATTATCATCTATTACTGTTATATTATAAGTTCCAGGACCTAGATTATTTTCAGTACTAGAACCATTATTGTTATTATCGTTTTGGAAGTTATTACCTAAAGGGTCAATCCATTGGTAATCGAAAGGTGATGTACCTTGTCCTGTAACTGTAACACTACCATCAGAAGAACCAAAACAATTCTCATCTGAAGATAATACTGTTGGTGGTGGGCAACAAGTAAGACTCGCACTAAAACCATAAACGGGGTCTGTTTGACAGGCAATATTTGTCCAACTACCAGTTTCACCATCTGCATATGTTTCTATAGAGACACTTAAATCATCACCTGTATTTCCAGGTGGACAACTCGTAGTCGTAGCCTCCCAACAAAATTCCCAATTAGTATTTCCTTGACAGTTATCACCAAAGTTGTTAGAAGGGTTACCATCAGGACCAGCGTTCCCATCAAAAAAGAATCCATCTGAAATACCATTCGGTGTCCCGACATTTGTAAACCAATCCCATATACCTGTACCACCATCACAAGTATTAGGTGAACTAATAGGTGTTATGTTTGTCCAATTACTACCCATAATAGGTACAACACCATGAAACCAATTAACATTTTCTTGTGACCATTCACTAACTGTAAAACAAAAGGTTACGTTAGTTCCTGGTTGATATGTTCCGTTGATAGGTGCTGGTGTTACTGTAAGACTAGAAGATAGTAAACAATCATCACAACTATTATTATTTTGTAGTGTTAAATCAAAAACACCTTCATCATTTATGTTACCCCCACTAATTTGGATATAATATGTTTGTCCAATAGAAACTTGATCGATTGTTGTATTTAGATTACCCCCATTACTAAAATCACAACCAACTCCTACTAAGGCACCACAATTACCTGTCCATACCCCTATGTTTGGTTGATTAATTCCACCTGTAATTGTTATATCTAAAGAATTACCTGTAGGTACAAATGAATACCATACATCTGTTGCTGGCGAAGACATCCCTTGTGGTCCTCCTTGACAATTAGTTAATGTAGTGTAAGGGTTTTCAGTTTGTGAATTTACATTTGTAAGATTATTAAATGTAACTGGAACACCTTGTCCGTTATTATTGGGACCATTACCACAATTAGCGGGTACAGGTAGATTACCTAAAGGTGTTGCATTAAAACAATCATCGTTTAAAACTTGCGTATGAAAACTGAGAGTTATAAATGAAAATAGTAGTAAATAAATAAATTTCATCATTTTTAAAACGTATAAAACATATTTTAGTTGTTATTCTATATAATAAATATAATATTTTAATAGATTCTCTAATATTTATTAAATAAAAATGTCACTAAAGTTATTAGATATATTATACGAAGAAAAAGAAAAATGTCAATATCAGATTAGGAATATTGGTGGTGACACCTATTATAAAAAATGTGGTAAGGATAAAAAGTGGAGTTTCACCGATGAGGTGGACTTTCTTAAAAACTCAAAGAAAAGTAATATTGTTAAGTGGGAAGAAAAAAAACCTAAGAACCAACCTAAAGTAAGACAATTAGAAGTACCACAAAAAAAAGGAGACAAATTAGAAGATTTAAAAATCTATTACACTAACTTATCTCCAAATGACTACGAAGTGAAAGTAGAAGACGATAGAATAGTTATTAAACCATCTCCTCTACAATACCAATAATCTCACTAAATACCAATAGTACTGTTGCAACAACTAAATTAAAAGGTATGAAACAATACCCAATGATTCTTACACCACTTTTAATGAATGAAACAATCTGATGCCACTTTTGGTTGGGCATCTTATCTAAATCTTTATCTTTTGTTGGGTGTGTGTGTAATTTTTTAGAACTACCTTCTGCAAACTTAGAAACTTTTTTCACATCTACCTCTGGTAATCTGTGTATTCTTTTAGGTTTCTTCGGATACCCACGTTTCCATAAATCTTCAATATCGTCAAGTTGTTCTTTTGTCATGTATTCCTTACAAAAAGGTAATGCATCATATTTTTTTTCTATTTGACCCGTTAATGGATTTTTCATTCCAGTTAATTCCTCAAAGTAAGGATTTAATTCACCTGTTTGTGGATCGTGTGTGGGAACGTTAATTACTTTTCCTTCTACCCAACTCACACTCTCATTATTTTTTATATCTGACGCAACTTCAATATCTGAAATAAATCTGTTGATACTTTCCCAATCATACATTGATTCATTATAATCAATATTAGGTAAACACTTACTAAGTTTTAATACATCTTCGTGTATGTGCTTTAATCTTTTTTTGTAATCTTTTTCTTTTTTACTCATCTTTGTTTTGATTTATTGGTTCTTTTGTTTGTATCTGAATCATTACCATAGTTACCTCTTCTGGTGTCAACCAACCTTGAACATCCATTGAGTCAGTGTCATTATCATCAATGTACCCCAATTCAAAAGTCTCTTTTCCATCACCATATAGTCCCGCCGCACCACCAACAACAGACGCAAAATGTCCATTATCAAATTCCAAATAAGATGACACCGCACCTTTTGTCATAACATTTTTATGGGGTTCAAAATTTAAGTCTTCAAATGTTTTTATTTCATCGGAAAACTCTTTGATTATAAAATCGGTATTATGACCTAAATCAAATATGTACCTAAGTTTTTGGTGTTTAGTTTTACCCTCCAATACCTTTTTCAGTTTTTTAACATAAGATTTATCACCCATAATTTTAATTTATAGACAAATATACACATAAAAAATCAATAAAACAAATTTTTTACAAGTAACCGTTTTCTTTTAGTTCTTCGTTTGTAGGGAATCCAACTCTTTTTTCACATTCTAAACATAATTTAACAACCCTTTTTTCTTCTTCTAAAAATTTTAATTTAGTTTTGGGGTGTTCACAAGTAGATTGTATCTCTTCGATGTCTTCTTTAAGAGTCTTAATTTCTTTTTTTATATATTCAACCTTTTTATCATTATTTTCCAAAATATTTTTTTTTAATGATTACTTAGTTTACTAAAAATGAAACAAATAACAACTAAGCTTTTATTGTTTCGTTTATAATAAATATCTAAAATTTAATAAAACTACTGATTTCTTTCTTTATAAAGTCTCATCATTCTGTCTCTCGCATATTCACAATAATCCTCAACTAAATCAATTCCAATATATTGTCTACCCATTTTTGAGGACGCATATGGTGTGGTACCTGTACCTGAAAAATTATCTAAAACTATATCATTTGGTTCTGAATAAAGATCTATAAAGTATTTGGCGAATTCTGATGAGAATGTGGCTTCATGCCCTTCTACTTTACCATCATTGTTTTTTGCCTCAATGAAATTATAATAAGTTCTAAAATATCTCTGTCCTGTTTTTGATATAGAAGAAACTTTTTTATTCGCTTTAAATTTTGGTGTTTTAGCAAATATATAAACCATTTCTACGATTCTTGTCATCCTATTTGGGTGACCACTCAATGGGACACAAGACTTCTTCTTCCAAGATGCCGTATCATATATTTGTAATCCAGTGTTTTCAAAAACCTCATTGATTAAGATATAAGGTAGTGATGGGTTGAATGTTGTATAACTATAGTTAAAAACAATAACACCGTCATCTGATAATATTCTTTCATATTGTTTAAATACATCAACTAACCAATCTAAATATTCTTTTACTGGTTGGTTATCTTTAATTATGTCTTTAGCGCCAGGATATTTGTGATTATCCTTTCTTAATGACGCAAGATATGGTGGCGAGGTTAATATAAGGTTAATAGATTTATCATCGATCTTTTTCATTGTTTCTACAGTATCGCCACAATATATTTCATTTGTAATTAAACCAACTTCTGTTGGGTTCGTTTCTTCAAATAAATCTTCTACGTCTTCAAAAACGTTATCATATACCACATCTTCGGTTGTACCTGTAGTGTATTCTTCTACATCAAATAATAAACCTTGTTCCCCTAAATTTCTTTTCGGTCTTTTTCCCATAATTATAAAAATGAATGTTTAAATAAATCTAATTGTTCTCCACGTACTGGTAATACGTTAGGGTTGTCACCGTAATTCATAACCAATAACTCCTCACCCATATTTTGTTTTTTACCACTTTTAGCGGCTGCAGCTTTAGCAAACTCTTTCATCTCCCAAACATATTCGTGTTTAGGAAACCATTCTTTTAATAATGGAAAATCATAGTAACTTAATGAAAATTTACCTTTCATACTTTTTAATGACTTCGCTAATCTATCGTGATCGTCCCTATCAAAGTCGTGGTTAGAATAATAATTTTCCGTTTTCCAATAAGGTGGGTCAACATAAAAATATGAATTTTCTGAATCGTATTTTTCTATTACCTCTTGAAAATCCATATTCTCAACAAATGTAATCTTATCAAAATGTTTTCTATATTCAGGGTTCTTCAACTTATCCATAAAGATAAGAACCTTACATCTATACTTACCTTTATAATCTATATAAGAAGAAGTTTCTGGTTTTGATCCTGAGAATATCTGAGTGAGTACATAGACATATTTCGCAGCAACCTCATATTTGTTTTCTTGTGTAATTGTAACACCACTATGGAATACTTCTTCTTGATACTCATTAAACATATCCACATACTCTGATGGTGTTTCATCTACACCTAACTGTTGACAAGGATATTTAGATAATTCAACCCATAATCTATCGTAATCATTACAACAATCGAATAAATTTGCGTTTAAACCATTAAAGTCATTGTATACAACAGTCTTTAAATTAGGATATTTACTTAAATCCATTTTAAAAAATACCCAAAACATACCACCAAATGTCTCCACATAAGTTTCAATGTCTCTAGGTATAAATGGTACTATCCATTTAGAAATTCTAGCCTTACCACCAATATAACTAATCATCTATTTTTTTTTAATAAATTTACTTACAATAATAAAATTGTCAAGTTTATCATAAACAAATTTAAGGATTTTATTTTTAATTGTCAAATTTTCTTTTATTTTAAAAACTATAGTTAGTCTGTGGTAGTTTTCAAAGATAGGTGCATATTCACCTTTGTTTATTACCCATTTAAATTCTAACTCCGAATAAGGTATAAAACCATCTCTACTAAATACACCTTTATTTGATTTATAAATACTCTCTAAAATAGTTTTATTATACTTTCTCCACCATTTAGTTTTAGTCATTTTATAAATAAATCGATTATATTCTTCTGCGTCTTTAAAATTATCATAGTACGGATCACCTTTCCCCCATTTACTCCTTCTAGGTGCAACTTTTATTATGGGTTCTGAGTACAATCTAAACTTATGTAAATCTTTTTTAAAATACTTTTTAATTTCAAAAAGATTACCATTGACATCCATCGCGTCTGCTTTAGTAAATTTAGATTCGTCTATAATAGGTTTAAATAATTCAGGGTTTTTACCCAAAGAAACTAATCTTTCTACATTATTCCTACCATCACCACTCCATTTAATTCTAGGTGCTTTGATGTATCGTTTAAATCCTTCTCTACCTCTCACTTCTCTTTCGAAGGAGTATCCCGTAACTGCTCGTAACTGCATTTCAATATACTAAACTAACTTTTATTTAGTTTGTGCAGTTCTTTTGATTTGTGCCTTAATACTTTCAACTTTAGTTAAAAGAAAATCTCTATCCTCATCACTCATCTCTCTAGTTTCTGACCAACTCATACCCAACACACTCATAAGTTCCCAACATTTATCTTGCACCGTTAGGTTTGTATCATTCGCATTTTTATTAATATCACTCATAACTTTCTACTTTATTTAATCTATTATTACTTATTTCACAATTACCTACTTCACTACCAATATATCTTCTGTTAGTTTGTTTACAAGCTAACGCAGTTGTACCACTACCCATAAAGGGATCATACACAACATCATTCTCATCTGTACAAGATAATATACAGTTTAATGGTAACTCAATAGGGAATGGTGCAGGAAACTTATTATCCCTATCAGGATTTAAAGTCCATACTACTTTATTGAATAAACTATTCTTTCTATCAAATTTAACTCTACTATCTTTAGTTTTTTGTAACCAGAATATATATTCTATTGTCGGAAAAAAATACGATTTATCTAATTTAGGTGTATTCTTTCTATCCCATATAATAGTTTGTTTTAATGGGAATTCAAATATATATTTTGGAAATATTTCTTGATGTAGTTTTTGTATTGGTTGGTGGTTATAAAAAAATGAACCAGTAGGTTTTAAAACCCTAAGACATTCTGTTATAACTTTGCGTTGCCAGTTATCATAGTCTTCAGGTTTCATACAATCGTTATAACCATCATACTCAATTCTTCTGGATTTAGTACCGAAACCATTTTTCATATTTCTGTTACTACTCCAATAACCTTTGTTGTAAGGTGGTGACGTTACTATCAAATCAATGGAGTTGTCTTCCATTTTAGATAGTGTAACAAGACAATCTTCGTTATATATAATATCTGTTTCCATATTTTATTTAGAAGCGTCTTCTTGTATTTTCTTTTGTTCTAACAACGTTACGATACTTTCTTTAATAGAAAGGTAGGTGTCAATGTCATAGTTTCTTAATACACCGCTAAATGTTGTTATATCATGTGATACAATACTAATTTTATCTTTATCAATATCATAAACAATCTGAGCTAACAAATCTTTAACAACATATTCTTTTTGTTTCTCTTCCAACTGATCGAATATTGGTTCATTAACTTGTATTACAACATCATAGTCTGTCATAAATTTAACAATGTCACTTGTTTTAGATACTTTACCAAAATCTTTTTTCATCCCTTCATTAGAAAGAATTTTAAATTTTACCAATCTAGGTATTTGTGATTGTTCAATGTGTTTTTGAAATAATTCTAATGTGTCTTCATAGACTTCTTCAAACTTTGCCATACTTTTACTTTTTATTTTTGTTTAATATTAACCACTTCCTAATTAAATATGGGTAGGATATTGGTACGAATTTACTATTCGGTTTAGTTTTTCCCATTTATTTGTTTTTGTTTAATATTAAAGAATTTATATTAAAAAATCAAATCTAAAGTGAATTAATTTTTTCTTCATCCTCTTTTGAGACTTCTTTAGGTATATCTAACCACACTTCTAATAACATATCACCCTTTTCATTACCCCTAACAAACCCTTTGGTTGGTATCCTTAGCATCGTACCTATGTCAGTACCTTTTTTAATCTTAATTTTTATCTTACCATCCATAGTATCTATTTGTACATTTTCATTACCCAATACTAAATCTTTATAAGTTAAATTGATTGTCTGATGTATATCATTACCTACTCTCCTAAATTTATCGTGAGGTATCTCAACCACATTAATAATTAAGTCACCGTCAACACCTTTCTTTATAGCATTACCCATACCACTTACTCTTAACATCTCACCATCCATCACCCCTTTAGGTATTTCAAATTCATATTCCACTTCACCTAATTTAGTACCATTACCCCCACAACTACTACAAGGTTTAACTAACATCTCACCAGAACCTTGACAGTTAGTACACATAACAGTATTTTGTATCCTACCAAAAGGGGTATTTTGTACTTGATTTATTACACCTTGCCCATTACAAGTTGTACATTTAGAAGATTCACCACCAGTATTATTACATTCTGAACATTTATTAGTTTTACGGTATTTTATCTTCTTATTCACACCATTATATAAATCTACTAAAGATAGTTTAATGTTAACTCTTATATCATTACCCTTTCTCTGTCTATTTTGTCTTTGCCTTCCACCACCGAAAAATTGTGAGAATATATCATCCATCCCACCAAAAGGATTACCTCTACCATCTGCACTACCAAATCTATCATAGTTACTCCTTTTCTCCGAATCAGACAATACAGAATAAGCTTCCGCAATTTCTTTAAACTTATCTTCCGATTCTTTATTATTTGGGTTTACGTCTGGATGATATTTTTTAGATAGTTTTCTATAAGACTTTTTAATCTCAGATTCATTCGCTTCTTTGTTAACGCCCAATATATTATAATAATCTTTACTCATCTTTGTTTTTAATAATTTTTTGTGAATTCAACTAAAACTTCTTCTTTCACAGTTTTTGGTTGAATTCCAAATCTAAATACACCACTGTCAATATCTTCAGGTGTTGTTCTATCAGTTACTTTGTGAAAACATATCTTATTAATTAATTCAACAATCACTTCTCTAGTTTCTGAATTAGGGTACCCACCAACACGATATATTATATCCTTCATATTAACAATGTCCATCCTTAACCTTACCGATTGCCCACTATCACCCATCTCTTTTGGTTTGATTTTTTTCATTCTATAAAATACATAACACCAAAATAAAACAAATCCAACAATTATTATTGTAGCAGTTATATTATCTATAGCCAAATGATTATTTGAATCTGATGGGAACATCGATGGATGCCCGTTAGGTTGCCATATTGGTTTACTCATTTTCTTTTATTTTTGTCAATAACATCTATTAAAAACCCAATAAATAATAACAAAGTACCGAAAGTTAATATCGAATATTCTAAGTAACTCATATTTCTTTATTCATTTAATATTTATTTATTAACAATTATAAGTATTTTTTATTAAAAAATAAAGATATGTTGTATAAAATTATTATTACTAAAGACGGAAAAAAGAAAAAAGTTCTGTATGAAGGTAGTAGTGAAGATACCGCAAAGGAAAAATATTTCAATACAAAGGACAAAAACATTGTTTTGTTCCCTAAAAAAAACAATGCCTATAAGAAAGTAAAACCAGTTCATTATGAAATTATCTTTCTAAAAGAAAAAGAAGATTCTGATTCCCCTTTTTATGTTAGAGATGAATTAGGTAGAAATAAACCTGTAGACATTAAAAGTGACAAATGGAGTTTAATACATAAAGACGATTTCTTATATGAAGAAAAATTTACTGTTTATGGATACGATGAAAGATTAGAAACAAAAGATATAATCAAAAAAATATTACTTAGAAGAAATAAGAAAGATAAAATCAAACAAATTAATTACGTAATCAACAAAGTATTAATATACCAAAATGGTGACTTTGATGTGGTAATATGTAAAAATAGTTCTGACGCTAGAAGACTATATAAAACACTTAGAGAGTTTTGTGAAACTAATAAAGTAAATAATATTATGTTTACTGGATTAGTTGGTAAAAGAAATAGAACTAAACTATATAAAAGAATTGTAGAGAAAACTGGGTGGACAATGAATAAAACTTATCGTTCTTCTACTCGTCCGTAATTTGTTCATCACCTACCTGAAACTTATTCGATAAATCTTCAATTAAGTCATTCAATCTATCAAAATCTTTTTGTTCGTCAATATACACAGGATTAACACATGTAATTTTTTCTTCACCGTCTGTAGGTAAAAAGAATAGTCTTACATCATCCCCTTTATTTTCTAAATACTGTCTAACATTTTCTCCATAAGTTGCAATCATTTCTCTATTTGAGAATATGTTTCTTTCTAAATAAAATACCAAAATTAAAGGTGTGTATTCCCTAGTTTGAGATCTAAACTTTTCCAATGAAACATAATCTAAATCCTTTGTACGGATATTATGTTTCTTACTAAGTTCGTTTTCCTTATTTATTCTATCTTCATCTCCTTCTGCCTCTAAGCACTCTAAAGGATTTCCGTTGTGATCATTTAAATAGATTAGATAGTGTCTTACACCTTTTTCTAATTTAATATTCTTAGTAACAATTTTCATTTTTAATTTAAAGTTTAACTTCTTTATTATTATAATACAATATTAGTGAAAATTTTTGATATAGTAAATACCCTAAACTAAAAAAGGGAAAGTATTTTTGACGTACTTTCCCTTTTTAATTTTTTGGTGTCGGAATGGGGATCCAGCTTTTATTTAACGTAATGACCGTCCCTACGGTAGATTGATAACTCAGCCCCACTGAGTGTCTTATTTTCACTTGTGACAAAGCCAAGAGGTATGTTTTATAACCTAAAGGATGGGACTATCCCATTTTAAACCTCACCTATGGTTACTCCCTTTATAAGTTTGGGTAAAGGGAGAATAAAACCTCTTGATCTACATTCTAGTTCATAAGATAGTTTGCAGAAACCATTCGTTTTACACCACTACATTTTGTGTTATCAGAATCGTTAAGTCACTTTTCCCCAACTCTAAGTGGTCCCCCGCCTAAACGGTTTACACTTTTCTGGATGAGGTGGGTTAACTAAGCCCTTCTCTGATCTGGTTTTTGTTTTTAAAGTTAAATTTGCTGCAATTATTCTTTAAATAACACAAAATATAATTTCAAAGAACGTTCTATACAGTTACTACACTGTATCTATCGTCATTTACAGTATCCATCATTATGGATTCTGGTGTCATATTCTTTCCACCCAAAAGGGATTTAAGAATAGAAGGGCTAAACCCTGATACCAATGCCGTACCATTTTTGTCAAACTCCACAGGGAAGTTACCCCCTTTGGCGTTTAGGTTCCAGTAAATGATATCTGGCTTAGTATACCCTAACTCCTCATACATCGATTCAATCATAGACTGAGCACCGAGACTATCTCTTCGCGTCGCCTGATTGAATTGCATATCTGATAGAATCAGAATCTTTGTCGGCATATTACTTTCGGGTACGTTATTCATCTTCGCCTGATTCAGAATAAGGTTAAACACCGCCTCCAAATCTGTAGACATCGACCAATCCGCTCTCCTAAGT
>Ga0233410_10000517_pt1 | contig 12057 bp, 1 predicted proteins | sample Na_anoxic_1_MG_FD_179869 | JGI IMG/M metagenome (GOLD analysis project Ga0233410, IMG submission 179869) | Seawater microbial communities from Saanich Inlet, British Columbia, Canada - Na_anoxic_1_MG | ecosystem: Environmental > Aquatic > Marine > Inlet | place: Canada: British Columbia...
GAAACCTTCAATGCAACTGTTGATGTTGGCCCTGTGACCGATTTGGATGCTGGCCAGTTTGATATCACCTACGATACGTCGATACTGCGTATCGATGACGTTAGAGATGGGGACATTGGCGGAACACGTATTCCTGTTGATGTTTGGAATCCAGCCAATGATAGAGTTTTAATCAACCTTCCCGGAGTTACCGGGGTTACGGGCAATGGCACCTTAGCTACCGTTCAGTTTACTGCACTGGGTACAGGGACTACCTCTATTGGGCTCACCCGCGGATACCTCAACGATAACAAGGCCACCGAAATTCCTATCAAGTTTTGGGACTCCGCCTCTACTACGGTAGTGGACTTTAGTGGCAGTTTTGAGGGCCCTTTTGTTCCAGGTGAAGAGGTCGTAGCTTTTAGAGATCAGCGTTCCAAGACTTACTATCAGGGCCAAGGGGTATATCATGCTGTTGCGTCTCAAACCCCGGTTCATTACTACAATGGAAGCGCTTGGGTAGATATCAACACGACAATTGTCAATAACCAAGTTGTTGCGGCCCCTTACGAACTGGATCTTTATACCACTGGGATGCCGGGATTCCATTACACTTCACGAGCCGACGGTTCTGAGTTTGACTTTCGAATCAAAGAAGCACGGGACACAGAACTCAATGTGACCAGCAAGGCTCCTGTTGTTCCAAGCTTCACGATTGACGACAACACTATCACCTGGGTTGACGTGTTTGAAGACACGGACTTGGTGGTTGAGGCCACGCCTTCTGGTGTTCGATACAAACACATCCATAAATCAAACAAGGCCCCGGAGTCGGTTACTTTTGACGTCACTCTTCCTGACTTGGACAAAGTATCTCCTGACCTGACCTACCGGGCTTATGATAGTGATGGTGAAGACATCAGTGGTGATATCAAGGTAGTGATGGGGGATGGGACTCTTACTGAGGTTGTGGCTTTGAACGGTAAGAAGTTCCCTGTCAGTATTGATCCCTCTATTGATGAGGACATTACTACTGGCGCCGACGACTTCAATTGGTACGAGACTGCAGAGTCTTTTAGCAGTAGTGGTGCATCGGTAGCTTTTGGGTATGTCAGCGGTGCAAATGGTCCGTCCAACGCGGGCTTCCGATTCCAAACCGTTACTGTTCCTGAGTACGCAACAATTACTCAGGCTTACCTCAATTTCGATGCGGCGAACACGGATGCTTTGGACAATGTGAACGCTACGGTTTCTGCGGTAGATGCATCAAACCCTAGTGTCCCGACCACTTATGTAGAGGCCCAGAATGCTACCCGGACATTAACTTCCGTTGCATGGAATATTGTTCGAAACTGGGGTGTTGGAACCAATTATCTGACAACAGATTTCAGTTCTGTGGTTCAAGAGCTTGTTGATACCTATGATTACTCTGGTGGCACCAATGCCATGATCTTTTATGTAGAGGACAATGGGTCGACCACCACAGACAGTACCTACCGACGGATCACAGCTTATGATGGTGCTCCGGTCAGCTCTGCTGATCTTCATATTGAATACTTCCTAACAGGTACCTCGTTAACTGATGATTCTCACTTGGACGTCACATCCAGTTATGCTGCCGATGCCAATGGAGTTCTTCGACTCAATGATGAACTGGTCGCTGTTGTTGCACGACAAAGTGGCAATGGATCTATTCTCTACACGATTCGCTACGATCCGACTGATTCCTCTTTCGGCAGTGTCTTGGATACTCAGCTCAGTGATGCAGGAAATGTAACTGGGACCGATCGGGTGTTAGTCAACAAGCCGGGGACCAACATTTATGTTCTGGCTTCTGAAGGTGGTGGGGCCAGTGTTAGTGCAGCTAAGGCCCAAATTTACACTTACCGGATTTATGCTAACAACGGGACGATTGAGGCACTAGATCAAAAGGATTTGGCGTCGGGGGCGTCCCCTCGAGGTCGGACTGTTGTAACTCATATGAGTGGTGACTACTTCCTGACGGCTTATGACAACAACGTAGACACTGCCTCTTTCGAAACGATCACAGTTGATAATAGCGGTTCGATTACAGTAGGGGTTGACACTTGGGCTTATGACACTTCCAGTGGCAACACTTTGAAGCGGTTGCTCCCTATTGATGGGGCCTCAGACAAATACGTTCTTGTTGACTGCGAAAATACGACTGCCTATCTTGGAAGGCTTCGTACTGTTCAGGTCTATTCCAACAATGGAACAATTAGCAATAGTTTCCTGGATACCGAAACTTTCTTTTCCGGGGCGTCAAATGCACCCCGGATTCCAAGGATTACCCATATCACTGGAACTACCTACGTTATAGGGTACATTGATGAGACCACGGATGACTTCTTTCTGGAAAGTTACACCATTGCTATTGATGGAACCCTGACTGCTTTGGACGCTGCAACAGTTAGTTCTTCAGTGAATACTGACCCTTATGCCCAGTGTGACATTGTCACAGCGGATAACAGCACAGTTGTCTATGTTTGGCAGGACACGTCTAACCAAGCGCGCTCGGGAACACGGATGGTCTATGCCGATGGAACCATTGGGGATGAAATTGACACTCTTACCTATGCCACGGGGACCACAGATGGTCTTGGTTTGGTGCGGATGCGCACGGGTCAATATGTCTCAGTGTCTACTGACTCGTCATCCTATCTTGACGCGGACTCGTTCATTATGACGGAGGGCAACGGTAGGTTCCAGCAGACAAGTGGCTGGGATCCTTTGAACATATCTAGTGCCCAAATACACACGACTGCCGGGTCGATATCTGGTTGTCGAGTCGCCGATGATATTGTAGCTACGGCCCATCGAGACGAAGAAAGTGATGGGGTCATCATTACGTATTCTGTGGATGAGTATGGAAGGCTTGGAAGTCAGCAGGACATTCTTGATAACTGGGTCACTTACTGTAAGAACCCAGATATTCAGCCGCATGGTGCAGTGGGAAGTGATGTTTACGTAGTTGGATATCAAATCACCAGTGGTGGTGGTGCTAGTGTTGGAACATTCACGATCCCCAGCGACGGAGATCCGATTACGGAAATTGCGGGGACCACTTTGGACGGATCTACTGGAATAGGGGCTCCGTTGTTGGCCCATGTTTCCGGAGAAGTAATTGTTGCTGCTTATGGTAGAGAAGATGGTGGGGTCAACGATTATGGATACATTGAGACCTTTTCCGTCAACAGTAGTAGCGGGTCCTTTATCAACACTAGCCTTGACTTATGGAACTACGATACCTATGGGACTTGGCCACAAATAACTATGATGGAAGACAGCAACATTGCTGTTTTGATGAGAAGGACCAGCGGAACCTCCGGTGCTATTTCGACTTTCGAGGTTGCTGACAACGGGACGATCACCAAGTCCATGATTGATACCCTTGTTATCGATTCTTCAGCTTTGCCGGCGTACTATGATAGCCCGAAGGAAGTGCGCCCTGGACTCTTTACCTTGGCTTATCGGAACCTGTCGGATACTTACGGGCGTATCAAGACCTTTACCGTAGACTCCAACGGCTACATGAGCGATATCCTGGACACCAAATTTATTGACCTTGGCAGTTTTCAACATGCAGCCACGGAGGTTCCTCAGGACGGAACGTTGTCACTGGCTTATGAGGACTCTTCCACTTATGGGGTTCTCAAGAACTTCCAGATCGACGTTTATGGCAAAATCACAGATTACGTAGGATCTGTGACTTACGACACAGATGACACTGATTATGCCGACATTGTTTTCATGCAGATAGCCAATAACCATATTATTGAGGTTGTTTGTCATGAAGACTTGGATGGTGATGCTTGGTTGGACGTTATCCGTTTCGAGGATGGAACAACACAGTCTATAGCCGCGACGTCACCACCAACGGTAACGTCCAATGCCGCAACTTCTGTGGGAGCAACAAATGCAACGTTGAATGGCGACATTGCTTCGGCGGGGGATGCTACGGTAACAACTCGAGGATTTGTCTACGGGAACTCGACCCAGTCTGATCCTGGAAGCGCTGTTGCTCCTTGGGATTCCTCCTATGATTCCTACTGGACTGAGAACGGTACATTCTCAACTGGAACATTCTCGAATATTACTTCGGGACTGACAACTGGCGATACCTACTACTTCCGCTCCGCAGCTTACAATACCTATGGTTGGGACTACAGTAGCGTGGAGCAGAGTTTCGCTACTGATGCTGGAGCCCTTCCTACAGTAGTCACTGATGCTGCGACGTCGGTGGCCAATACCACGGCCACTCTCAACGCTAACATGACGTCTACGGGGGACACAGCGGTTACTACCCGAGGTTTTGTGTACGGAACCTCGACCCAGTCTGATCCAGGAAATGCCACAGCACCGTGGAGCTCTGCTTATGACTCGTACTGGGTAGAGAACGGCACCTTTTCTGTTGGAACTTTCTCGAACAACACTTCGGGGCTTTCACTGAGTGAAACCTACTATGTTAGAGCGGCAGCTTACAATTCGGGGGGATGGGACTATGGTGCGGAGGACAGTTTCACGACGAACACTTTGGTTCCAACTCTTGCAACCCTGGATACTACTTCTGTTGATGTAGCCAACGCTACTCTTAACGCTAACATTACTGCTATTGGGGGACAGAACGCCACGACTCGGGGTTTCGTCTGGGACACTACGTCTCGCAGCGACCCAGGCAACACTACCCCAGGATCGTCTTCTTATGCTAGCTCTTGGACAGAATCCGGAAGCTTTTCTACCGGGACTTTTGCCCATGGCTTGACGTTATTGTCTCAGGATACGCTTTACTACGTTCGGGCTGCTGCCAACAATAGTGCGGGATGGTCTTATGGCAACGAGGCTGTTTTCTACACGATTGGGGACATTACTGCCAAGGACTCTTATGAGTTTGACACGACGTTTATGGAAGACGGGACTGCTATGACGTTGCAGTCTGGTATCGTCTTGGTTAACTTTGCGGGACGAAGTACCGATGATTCCGGTGATGGTTGGGGGCAGTCGAGGATTGTGTATCCCAATGGTACTTTGGGTGCAGTTATTGATGAGTTTGAATGGGCTCCGAGTGAAACCAACGTTCGCTCCCTATCGGCTTACAGGAATCCTGACACAGATATTGTAGCGACGTTTGCTGCTCACTTAAATGTGGACCCTGAATATGGTGCGAAGCTCTGGTCATATTCCTGCGATATAGATGGAAACATCGGAAATGCAACCTTAGGGTCAAAGGTTATTACGACTTCTGTTGACAGTATGTCATATGACGTCCTTTTCTACACCGGGGATACCTGGGTTATTGGGTACAAGGATGGAGATGAGTACCCTCATGTTGCAACGGTTTCGATCTATGCTAACGGAACCATTGGCGATATTATTGAAGACTGGACAATTACAAGTGCCCCAGCTTATGGGGTATACGTGCAGTATTTAGGTACAACGAAGTTCTTGCTCCAATACTCAACGTCTACGGGTGTAGAGGCCATTACCTTTGACATCGCAGCTGATGGTGACATCACTCAAACCCCTGATGATACGCTCGCATTGGTAAGTGGCAGGTCGGGAGCTTGCAACTTAACACCTTCTGTTCTTGTTGCATCTACCAGTGATATTTGGGCGTTCTTGTGGACCTCTCTTGATGATAATGATGGATATATGACCGTCTATAGCTGTTCAGCGGGAGGATCCTTGAGTGCATCAATACTTGACGAGGTTGAGTACCAGACCTCCGAAGGAAGACATATGGACATAGCTCCCTTTGGAACCAACGGAGTCATCCTTGTGTATCGGGACACGAACTCTATGGCGTTGCAAACCTATGGTATTGGGTCCACAGGGATTATTGGTCCTATGAACGATTTGCTTGACGTTGGAATCGACAGTGGTTTTCTCAAGGTCACAATGGTTCACCCCGACATACCTTTTGTTGTCTGTTCTGATGTTTCTGGTGAGGATGGCTGGTATCGCACCTATCTTGTCGACGGTGTTACTGGATTTCCTACTGTCGACACCGATGCCGCTACCTCCGTGAATGCTACAGCGGCAACGCTGAATGGTGATATTACCAGTACGGGTAATGGAAACTGTACTGACAGGGGATTCGTTTGGTACACTTCCTCCTTTTCTGACCCAGGAGATGTTGCCCCCAATACCACTGGATATAGCAACTGGACTGAGTCCGGTGACTTTTCTACCGGAACTTTTAGTCATGGAATAACGGGACTGACTCCGGGTCAATACATCTATTTCCGGGCGGTCACCCAGAATTCTGCCGGTTGGGTCTATGGTGATGAAGTGTCCTTCACAACTCTTCCAGTGGAACCTTCATCCTTTACTTCGCCGTCACAGACGAACTCTACTATCACGTTGACATGGACCAAGGGAACTGGTGCCTTGAACACTGTTATCCGGGGTCAGGCTGGATCATACCCGGCAAACGTCACTGCTGGTTACTCTGTCTACAACGGAACATTGTCTACGATAGCGGATACCAGCTTGGATCCTAATGTGACCTACTACTATCGAGCATGGTCTTACGCCAACGGAACCTTCTCTGATGTTTCTGCAAATACGACAGCCACCACGGATGTTGCCATGCCGGCTGTCACCACTGATGCTGCGACCTTAGTGGAGGAAACCACCGCAACCTTGAATGGCAATATCACTTATGTTGGAGGTCAGAATTGTTCGACTCGGGGTTTCGTCTGGGACACCACTTCCAGGTCGCAACCTGGTGATATGGCCCCTAATGCTACCGCTTATGCCAACTCGTGGAACGAGTTCGGCAACTTCACGGTGGGGACTTTCGCCCGCGCTGTTACCTCTTTAAGTCAGGGAACGACCTATTACTTCCGTGCTGCTGCACGGAACAGCGCTGGATGGTCTTATAGTTCAACAGAGTTGTCCTTTACCACAAAGCCGCTGCCGCCGACGTCTCTGGCAACAGCCAATGCCACAACGTCAAGCCTCGACTTAGGCTGGGTCACAGGGACCGGGGCGGAGTACACTTACATCCGGGGCCAGTTGGGATCTTACCCAGCAAATGTCACTGCTGGTTACTTGGTCTACAACGGTACTGGGACTTATGTTCAGGATACTGGGCTTACGCCCAGTAGCAACTACTTCTACCGAGCCTGGGGGTGGGACGCGCTTGGCGGATATAGTGACACCTATGATGAGGATAACGGGACAACTGCGGCAGTGGGCAACCCAGCAGTCACTACTGACGCTGCAACATCTGTAGGAACAGGGTCCGCGACCCTCAACGGAAACGTCACGGATCTTGGGGGAGCAGGAAACGCCACCACTCGAGGGTTTGTCTACGGGACTACGTCCCTATCGGAACCCAGCAATACTACTGCCCCCTGGGCAACGTCTTATGACTCCTACTGGACCGAAAACGGAACGTTCTCAACTGGGACTTTCTCGAATCAGACCACCGGTCTGAATTCGTACACGCGATACTACTTTCGGGCTGCAGTCTTCAATGACAGCAATTGGGATTATGGTGACGAGTTGTACTTTGACATTGAGGCAGTCACGGACTACATCGTCACGGCAGGAGGCGATGACGGTTACTGGTACTCTTCAAACTTCTACTCCTCTTCGGGAGTGACCCAGTTTGGATATACATCAGGTGCCTATCAGAACATGTATGCAAGGTTCCTGAACGTCGACATCCCCAACGGGACCGATGTCACCGTGGCCAATTTGACTTTGAATGCTTGGTCCTCGTTATCCGCTGATGCTAGCTGCAGAATCTACGGTATCCTCCAGGCCAACCCGTCGGCTCCCACTAGTGCGGCCACGGCCAATGCGAAACCCTTGACAACGGCTTATGTTCCGTGGAGTCCGGGATTGTGGGCGGCAAATCTCGACTACAGCACACCTGATCTCTCCACAATCGTGGACGAGATTGTGGGTCAGGCCGGATGGGTTCCCGGGAATGCAATGATGTTTTACATCAAGGGTTTCTCTCCTGCTGCACAGGAGCGTGACGCCCGAGCCTATGATATCTCGACAACCGACTGTGCACGATTCCATGTCGAGTTCAGTCCAAATGCTCCGGAGGTGACGACTGACCCAGTTTCAGGCATCGCCTCTACGACGGCAACACTAAACGGTAACGTCACAGACCTCAAGGGTGGAAACATCACGATCCGTGGTTTTGTCTGGGACACCACCTCCAGAGGTAATCCTGGAGATGTGGCACCCAACGCTACGGCTTACACCTCCAGTACTACTGAGTCCGGATACTGGGGATTGGGGACCTTTTCGAATCAGACTTCGGGTCTGACACCTGGAGATACCTACTATGTCAGGGCAGCTGCTTACAACACAGGTGGATGGGATTATGGTGACGAAGTATCCTTTACAGCCCTCCCCTCAGAGCCAACATCTCTGACTTCACCGTCTCAGACGAACTCCACCATTACACTAACGTGGACCAAGGGCGCTGGAGCTGCTAACACAGTCATCAGGGGCCAGACTGGGTCCTACCCGGCCAACATCACAGCCGGCTACGCTGTCTACAACGGTACTCTGTCGACGACCACTGACACAACCCTTTCCCCGAACACAACCTACTACTATAGGGCGTGGTCTTATGCTAACGGAGCCTACTCTACGATTTCGGCCAACACAACAGCCACCACCGACGTCGCAATGCCCTCTGTCGATACTGATGCGGCCACTTTGGTCGAAGAGACCACTGCTACCCTCAACGGCAACATCACCTACCTGGGCGGCGATTCCGACGCTGGTGACCGGGCCTTTGTCTGGGACACGACGTCACGGAGTGACCCGGGAGACACGGCCCCCAATGCCACTGCCTACGCCAGCTCTTGGCAGGAGACCGGTTCCTTCAGCACTGGGACATTTTCGAATCAAACCTCCGGTTTGACGCCCGGTGAGACCTATTACTTCCGTGCGGCAGTACGGAACAGCGCTGGATGGGATTACGGAACTGAATTGACCTTTATCACCAAGCCGGTGGAACCCAACTCACTTACTTCGCCGTCGCAGACCAATTCGACCATTGATTTGACTTGGACCAAGGGCTCGGGTGCTGTGAATACTGTCGTCCGCGGTAAGCAAGGATCTTACCCAACCGGAGTCACAGACGGCTACTCGGTCTACAACAGCACAGCGTCGGCGGTCACGGACAACAATAGCCTGTCGCCCTACACCACCTACTACTACAGGGCGTGGTCTTACGCCAACGGGTTGTTCTCAGACACTTATGATCAAACAACAGCCACTACACTAGCGGGTTTACCAACCTTGGCTACCACTGCTGCCACTTCTGTGGCCAATACGACAGCTACTCTCAACGGCAACATCACCAACACAGGGGGCCAGAACTGCACCACCCGAGGCTTCGTCTGGGACACCACCTCTAGAGGCGACCCAGGAAGCACGGCTCCAAACGCGACTGCCTACGCCAGCTCTTGGCAAGAGGTGGGATCCTTCGGTACCGGAACCTTTAACCGCCCAGTTACCTCTCTCACTGAAGGAGAAACGTATTACTTCAGAGCTGCGGCTCTAAACGGAGCTGGATGGGACTACGGTGACGAAGAATCCTTCAACACCAAGCCCCTAGCGCCGTCGACTTTGGCCACGGCCAACGTGACCTACAGCAGTATGAATTTGACCTGGTCCAAGGGAACCGGAGCTCTTAACACGGTCATCAGAGGAAAGATCGGGTCCTACCCTGCAAGCACAATTGACGGCTTCTCAGCCTACAACGGTACGGGTACCGGTACTTTGGTCACTTCCCTCACACCTTCAAGCTCCTACTACTTCCGGGCTTGGAGCTATAGCTCTGAGGGGCAGTTCTCTGATGACTATGACCAACTGATTCAAAGTACGACAGCAGCACCGACCTTGACGTCGGTGGTGCCTCCTTCAGCTGATAGAGGCGCGGTCCCTTCGACCATTGTGTATGGCACTAATCTCACATCAGGGTCTGTCATTGGATTCGGTTCTGAAATCACAGTGATGACCCAATCCTTTATCAACGCCACAGCCTTCAGCTGCAACCTTTTTGTCCCTTGGGATGCTACTGTTGGGGGTCACAACGTAACAGTCGATGGAGGCCTGGCTACTTTGGTTGGGGGATTCACTGTTACTGCCCCTGCTCCGACAGTGACTAGTCTGTCGCCGTCGTCTTACCCCCAGATGATTGGAGATGTGTTGAAAGCAATCACGGTATCAGGAACCGGGTTCATCAATGCCACAGCAGTGTCCTTTGGCTCCGAAGTAGACCTTCGAAGTTTCTCAGTCGTCTCGTCGACTTCGATAACAGCGAACATTGTTATTGCGTGGAACGCAACTTTGGGGGCTCGAACAGTAACGGTGACCACCCCTGGAGGGGTCGGAAGTTTTGTTTCGGGTTTCACCGTCACTCAGGGCAACGTGGAGAATCAGGAGTCCGAAGTTGTGTCCAATGGCACTTACAGTGGTCGGGATGATACAGCGATAGAAGCTGATATTGTAGGAACGGCTACGATTACAGCATCGAAGCTCTTTGAAAACGAACAGCCCCCAACTACTTATCCCAGGGGCCGAAAGTTTTACGACGTCTTCTTGACCAATTCGACAGCCACTTCGATGACATCGAGGTACTACTACACCGTTGACGACATGTTCGGTTTGAACACTTACACTATCCGCTTCTGGAACGGCAGTGATTGGATTCTCTGCTCCAATCAGACCTCTTACACAGCCTTCGGCGGCGGGTACGCTGGATACGTCGAGGTGTACTACGATTCTACGACAACCCCCTCTATATCGGAGATTACAGGGACGCAGTTCGGGATGGGGGGTCAAGAGAACATCTTGGCTCAACTGCCTAACTTCGCAGCACTTCTCCCCTATGCTTTCTTGGCCTTCGTTCTGTTGGCTGTGCTCGGAGTGTTCCTGACTAATGGATCTATCACTGCCTTGATTTTAGCCGCGATCCTGACGATATTGGGTGTTATTGGCGTCATCGTGATTCAAGGAACGCTGGATATTCTGCCGGGGTAAAGTCTATGGAACAACTGTATTTGAAGCGAAAGCCGAAAAGATTCAAGGGGATCCGGAAATTTCGAGTACCTCCGGAAGCTAAGGCTTGGGGAATTCACGTCAAGAATCGTAAGGCACCTGTCGGGTTTATCGCCTATGCTACTCGATATCCGGATCTGTTCATCTACATTGCGCCCCAATTCAGGGGCCAAGGACTCGCGGTGCAAGCTGAGGATCTTCTTGCGAAGCAAGAAAGGCGTGATGGCTGGATTGCCTTTGTTTCTACATCCAACAAGGCTTCTATACGGGCCCACAAAAAAGGTGGTTTCGAAGTTATTGCCAAAGGTGAAACGGTTCCGGACGGGTGGAAGTACTTTGAATTCATGAAGTCTTATGACGAAAGCAGTTGGAGGTAAGCCATGGATACACGTCTGACTCCAGAGGAAATTGAACGAAGATCAACTGTTGAAGGCACCGTAACAGCTGACCAACTTTCAGAGGCTACCCTTCCGGAGGGAATGGGGGCTGCACCTTCAATGGCTACTTCCCCAGAGTCGATGGCTACTTCCCCGGAGTCGATGGCTGCACCATCGATGCCCATTGCCCAGGCCGCTAAGGCTTTTCCGGCACCACCAATGTCCATGATGGGACTTCCCCAAGGGCTTCCTGCCGGGTTGGAGGGGGCTACGAAGTCTCCTATTGGGGTGGTGTCTGTAGTGCGCGCTCCTTGGACAGAAAGACTAGCCCAGATCCAACAGGGCCAAGATCCTTCTGTTGCTGCATCTCAGCAGTTAGCCACTTTGCCTAGCTCTCCCGCGGTACCCGCTACTCAAATGGGTCCAGGGCCCCCTGCTGTGTCAACACCTACTGGACTGGTTTCGTCAGGGGCACAGGCCATATCTCCTGCCGGGGCTCCGGAGCGTATTATCGAGGGAACATACCGTTCTTTGGAGGAAGAGGAGTTACCCGCTCCGGAAGTACAAGCTTTTCTGGAAGACCCAGGACCGTCAGAACCTGAAGTTCCACCACCCCCTCCACCATCAGAGCCACGTTATG
>Ga0233410_10000522_pt1 | contig 11981 bp, 8 predicted proteins | sample Na_anoxic_1_MG_FD_179869 | JGI IMG/M metagenome (GOLD analysis project Ga0233410, IMG submission 179869) | Seawater microbial communities from Saanich Inlet, British Columbia, Canada - Na_anoxic_1_MG | ecosystem: Environmental > Aquatic > Marine > Inlet | place: Canada: British Columbia...
TATAGGGTGAGAACTTAGTGATGCTGGCGATGTCTGAGGAATCGTCAGATATGAGGTTGGTGACAGTGGTGTAATATTCTTTAGCTCGCTCACTGTCGCCATTTAGCTTGGCAATGTCACCGAGTGCTATTTGAGCAACCGGTGTGATGTGCTCAGCATTTTCTAAATCGAGTACGGCTGTGAGTTGAGCTTCTGCTTCAGGTAGTTTTCCTTCATTAAGCAGTCTCAGGCCTAAGCTGGTTGTGGCTGTTGCTAGAGCTGGGTGTTTAGGATAGGTGGAGGTGAAGTCGCGAAGGGCATTGATCGCATCTTCAGCTGACTCGTTTCCTTTGATATCAGCAATGAGTAAGGCCGCGGAGCCTGCAGATGCAGTGTTTCCGTGAGCTGAAACCACTGATTGAAGTTGTGGTTGGTCATCGGCCGAAGTGAGGGCTTCACCAGCTTGAGCATTGAGCATTGAGCTGTAGCCGGTGTAACCCACGTAGGCTAGTACGCCTAAGAATATAGCGATGGCTGCGGTGATAATGAGTTTCATGTTTTCATCGAGGAAAACTTCAAACTTGGATGGGCCGTGATCGATCTCGGCAATTGGTGTTGATGTATCGTCCATTTGTTACGAGTGGTCGTAAGGATCTGAGGGGTGTCTTGCAAGAAAGAAAGCAGGATCTGACAAGGAAAGTGATGAGGGGGCTGGTAAATCGATCAATGATTGATGGGGAATTGAGTTGAAATGATGGAGGTATGGGCTAGATCATATCCAGCAATTACATCTTCTGGACCGGACCTACTTATGAAATCTAAACTAAAATCAGCGCACTTTTATGGCATTGTCGACCTCGGCTATGTGACGGCAGAAAGGGTGAGTTCAGTGGCTCGATCTCTGCTTGATGGGGGGGCTGGAGTTATTCAACTCAGGGCAAAGGGGTGTGGGTTAGATGAAATCCGAGGTTTAGCGAAACAGTTGCAGCCGATCTGCCGAGAAAAAGGAACACCTTTTATAGTGAACGACTATCCAGAGATAGCTCTGGAAGTGGGTGCTGATGGTGTCCATATCGGCCAAGATGACGGAAGTTTAGCAGATGTGCGCGCGCTTGTGGGGGAGGAGATGATTGTCGGTCGATCGACACATTCGGTGGAGCAGGCTAAGGGCGCGTTGGCAGAGGGGTTTGATTATATTGGCTTTGGACCACTTTTCCCGACTCCGACAAAGGTGGGGCGTGCTGGAATTGGGATGGAGAATGTGAGGTTAGTGCAGTCGGCTGTTGGCCAAGAGATTCCAGTGTTTTGCATAGGTGGAATACGGCGTGATAATTTAGCGCAAGTGCAAGGGGCTGGAGCCCAGCGTGTGGTTGTTGTTTCAGATGTGCTCAGGGCTGAGGATGTGAAGGAAGCCGCGCGTGAAATTGTGACTCAACTTTTAGAGCAGTAAAAATTTATGAAAAAGAAATCAGTAATCGTCGGCGGGACTATCGCCATCGACAATGTCAAAACCCCCTCAGCTGAGGCGAGTAATCTTTTAGGAGGTTCGGCCTCCTATGCGTCGTTAGCGACAAGTTTTTATCACGATTCGGTGAATTTGGTTGGGATCATCGGCCATGACTATCCGCAGAAGCATTTGGATATGTTGGCCTCACATGGGGTGGACCTGACTGGTGTGGAGCGCTCTGAGAGTGCTTCATTCACGTGGTCTGGTGAGTACATGGAGAATATGAATGACCGCGAGACGCATGCGGTTGCTTTGAATGTTCTTGAGGGATGGGAAGTCAAAGTTCCGCAAGAGATTGCCGATAGTCAGCTGATTGTTTTGGCTAACATGTCGCCAGAGAATCAGCTTCAGATGCTGGCTGGTTGCGTGAGTGACGAGCGCTATGTGATCGCTGATACGATGGATTTATGGATGGCTATCGCCAATGAGAAGTTACACGAGGTTCTTCAGAAGATAGATCTTCTTGTTCTGAATGAATCTGAGGCTCGTGAATTAGCTAAGACATCGAATCTGGTGTTGGCTGGTGAGCGTTTGCTGGAAAAAGGGCCGACTCATGTGATTATCAAATTGGGCGAATTCGGGGCGATGCTATTTGCTAAGAACGGAGATGTTTTCCGTTGCCCGGCATGGCCGTTGAAAGAGGTCGCAGATCCTACTGGCGCTGGAGATTCCTTCCTCGGTGGGATGGCTGGTTATTTGATTAGTCTGGACACCCTAGATTTTAGTTTCGAGCATTTACGCCAGGCGATGGTGCGCGGGACGGTGGCCGCTAGTTTCACCTGTGAGGCGTTTTCCACTCAGAAGCTTCAGTCGATGAAGCGTGCTGATTTAGACGCCCGCATGGCAAAGCTGAAAGAGATTTCTAACTGGTAGAAATAATTTTTTTTAAGCCTCACCATCGTGAATGATGGTGGGGATTTTTTGTTTTAGGGGATGGGCTTATACCATCTTGTTTCGCTATCGATCCACTCTAACTATTCAAATGGTATTAGGCCTCAGTTTTGAGGTGGGGGATGGCTTCTAGCAGGCGCTTTGTGTAGGCGTGTTCAGGGTGATTGAAGACGCGCTCGGAGTCGCCGTATTCGACGATTTCACCCTTGTGCATGACTGCGATGTTGTCAGCGATGTAGCGCACGACTGATAGGTCGTGAGATATGAAAATCATCGTGAGGTTGAGGTCTCGTCGCAGGTCTAGGAGGAGGTTGAGGATTTGGGACTGAATGGAGACATCGAGCGCTGAGACAGGTTCGTCGGCGATGATGAGTTTGGGTTCAGGTGCGAGGGCGCGAGCGATAGCGATCCTTTGGCGTTGTCCCCCGGAGAATTCATGTGGATATTTCTGCATGAATGAGGGGTCGAGCCCACAGCGTTCCATGAGGGCTACGACGGACTCGGTGAGCTTTGGTTTATTTTTTCTGAGCTTCGGATGGCGTTGGGTGATGGCCTCGGCAAGGGTGGAGAAGACGGTCATGCGCGGGTTGAGTGAGGCGTATGGGTCTTGGAAGATCATTTGAAAATCGAGTCTGTGCTTGCGCACTGCGTTTTTCGGGAGTGTGGTGAGATTGATGTCTTCGAGTACGATTTCTCCTTCGGTAGCAGGGATGAGCTGCATGATGGTGCGGGAGAGGGTGGACTTCCCACAGCCGGATTCGCCAACGAGTCCAAGGATTTCACCGTCAGCAATGGAGAGCGAAATGCCATCCACAGCTTTGACCGTATCCACCTGTTTAGTGAAGATGAGGCCTTTTTTGATAGGGAAATGTGTTTTTACGTCCTTGAGTTCGAGCATGGCTGAGTTGGGTATTAGTTGTTAGGCGGGAGCTATTAGTAACTACGTCCCCAAATGGCGCGGGTTTTGGTCGTTTTCCCGGTGAGGATACAAGGAGCTTCTTCACCGTCTTGCTGGTCGATTGGGAGGCAGCGGATGGCGATTTTGTGTTTTTTGCTGAGAGTTTCTTCTTCTTCTCTGGTGCCAGCCCAAGGGGTGACGAGCCAGCCTGGTGATTCGTGGCTCCAGTGCTTTTTAAAAGAAGCTAGGTCTGAGCTGTCTTGTGTGTTCGTGTCGCGGAATGTCGTGGCGCGCTCGAGAAGTGTGTCCTGGATTTCCTGAAGGGTGAATTCTACATTCTGTAAGAAATCTTCTTTGTCGAAGAAGGCTTTTTCGTTCGATGCATGGTCGCGGCGTTGGAGGCAGACCTTGCGGCTCTCTAGATCACGTGGGCCGATTTCAATGCGGATTGGTGCGCCTTTCTTTACCCATTCCCATTTTTTGCCACGGATGTCGCGCTTGTCGACGAGGACGCGGAGTGGTTCACCGTGGAAGTCTTTGCTGCGTAGAGTCTGAGCGAGGGCTTCACAGGCGTCGATGACGGCGTCGCGGGTGTCATCTTTTGGGGTGACGGGGATGATGACGATTTGCTGGGAGGCGACACGTGGCGGCATGATGAGTCCGTCGTCGTCCGAGTGTGCCATGATGAGGGTGCCTATCAGGCGTGTGGAGACGCCCCATGAGGTGGTCCATGCGTGCTGGGTGGAGCCGTCTCGCGCGGAGAAGGAGATGTCTTGGACCTTGGAGAAGTTTTGTCCGAGGAAGTGGGAGGTGCCCGCCTGGATCGCTTTTTTATCCTGCACCATGGCTTCTACGGTGAGGGTCATGTCTGCGCCGGGGAAGCGCTCGGCTTCTGATTTCTCACCTGGGATGGTTGGGATGGCGAGGTGCTCGCGAAGGAACTTTTCGTAAATGGCATGCATTTGACGGGTTTCTTCGAGGGCTTCTTGCTTGGTCTCGTGGGCTGTGTGGCCTTCTTGCCAGAGGAATTCAGCTGTACGAAGGAACATGCGCGTGCGCATTTCCCAGCGCATGACGTTTGCCCATTGGTTGATGAGGAGTGGGAGGTCGCGGTAGGATTCAGTCCAGCGTGAGAAGGCGGCTCCGATGATGGTTTCAGAGGTTGGGCGGATGACGTAGGGCTCGGTGAGTTTTCCAGCGGGCTCCATTTTGGTGCTGCCGTCGTCTTGCTTGGTGGCTTCTAGGCGGTGGTGAGTCACCACGGCGCACTCAGTGGCGAAGCCTTCAGCGCACTCAGCTTCTTTTTCAAAGTGGGAAAGTGGGATGAGGAGGGGAAAGTAGGCGTTCTGATGGCCAGTTTGTTTGAAATATTTATCAAGCTGCTGCTGGATGTTTTCCCAGAGAGCGTAGCCCCAAGGCTTGATGATCATGCATCCGCGCGTTTCTGAATTCTCTGCTAGGTCAGCGCCTTTGATGACTTGCTGGTACCATTCTGGGAAGTCTTCTGAGCGTGTTGGTTGGATCGCTGTTTTCGCTTGCTTGGCCATATACGAGTCGGTTTAGCGTTGGAAATGTATTTTCGCAAGGGCGGATGGAGCTGAAATACAAATATCGTTAATCCTTACTAATGCTTCATTTGACCAGATCTTTCATGTTTTTGTACATTTATTCTCGCCAAGAGGGGTCGGGCTCCGTTAGTTCTAGGGGTAGTCCCATTACCTATGAAAAGATCCAAACTCAAAATGCTGTTTTCAACAGCCGCTCTTGTAGCTCTCTCCATGGCTACACCTTTGTATGCGCAAGCCGGTAAGGTGAGCGCGTCGGACCCTAAGTTTGACAGCATACAGTCACCGGATGTGGGTGGGAATACGGGGGTTAAGAATTGGAAAGCTAAAGATTGGCTTGAGGCCGAGGTGAAGTTCAAGGTGGAGATGCCGAAGTCTTACAAAGAAAAATTTGTCGATAGCGTGACTGTGAAATGGTTTGTGGCGATCAAGAATCCATCAGGATCTGGCTATGCTTTACTAGAGAAGGAAGTGACGCATGTGAACGTTGCCGTGGATGAAGATGTTTATTCATCTGTCTATCTTTCACCGTCAGCGATTATGAGAATCAGTGGTAGGGAACGAGCCAGCAAAAGTGTGGTGAGCCACGTTGGTGGTGAGATTTTGGTGAATGGAAATTCAATAGAGACTAATAAGGATCGTTACTTTTCATCTAAAGGTAAGCCGGGTTGGTGGGTAAGTAGTAAGCTTTCTAGGTACGACCGGATCCCTCTCTTGAATAAAAACGAAACACCCTTCAAGTTTTTGTGGTGGGATCGTTATGCTGAAATCAAGCCTGAACGTCGCTAGGCGGAATTAATTTTTGGATGGGCTCACTTCGTTTTCGTGAGTCCTAGAGTACACATTTTTAAACTAATTATACTATTATGGCTGATACGCAGTCTATTATAACACTCAATATTGGCTCGCAGACAGTGAGCATGGGACGATTTTCTCGTTCTAAAGACGGAGGCCTGATCCTAAAGGGCTACGAGACGTCAGCAATTCTAGCTGATCCATCTGCTGAAATGACACGTCTTCCGCAGATCCGGGTGGCCGTGAGCGAGCTAGCTAGTAAGTTAGGTCTGAATAAGGATAAGATCGATTACGCTATTTCGGGTCAATCAGTCTTCACACGCTTTGTGAAGTTGCCGATGTTGGATGATGATGATCTGGAGAAGTTGGTCGCGTTCGAGGCTCAGCAGCACGTGCCATTTCCTATCGATGAAGTGATTTGGGATTGGCAGTTGCTCGAGTCTCCCGGCTCTGAGCGCGAGGTTGTTCTGGTGGCTATTAAGGAAGATGCTCTAGATGATCTGAATGACTGTGTTACTCACGCAGAGCTTAAGACTGGAGATGTAGACACATCGCCAATGGCTTTGGCCAATGCATTCCGTTATAACTACGGAGATGTTGAGGGCTCTAGCCTGTTGATCGACATTGGAGCACGCACAAGTAATCTTATTTATGTGGAAGGTGAGCGCGTGTTTACCCGGAGTATCGCCATCGGTGGTGCTGCGGTCACTAGTGCGATCTCTAAAGAGTACAATGTGTCGTACATCGAGGCTGAGTCTCAAAAGGTGTCTAACGGTATGGTCGCTCTGGATACACGACACACATCGGGCATGGATGAGCTCACTGGAGCGCTGGCATCCTGTATCCGAACTGCTCTCAATCGTATGCCTGCGGAGATTGCGCGGACTACTAATTTTTACCGTAGCCAACATGGCGGCAGTGCTCCTACGCGAGTCTTTCTCGCCGGTGGTGGTGCGAATCTCCCACGGATTGGAGACTTCTTCCAGGAGAAGCTTCGTTTGCCAGTGGAGTTTTTCAATCCACTTAAGCGAGTTTCGGTAGGTCAAGACATTGACGTGGACAAGGTGGCCGAACAGGCGCACCAGCTCGGTGAGTTGGTCGGTGTGGCGCTACGTTCTATCGATTCTGCACCAGTCTGTATTGATTTGGTTCCAGCCTCGGTTCAGGGCGAGCGCGATGAGAAACGACGTCGTCCATTTTTGATTGGTGCAGCGGCTGTTACCTTGGCAGCTTTCGCTGCTCTGTATGCATCGAACACAATAAAAGCAGGCGATGCAGAAGCTAAACTTGAAAGAGTGAAAGACCGCATTGATGGGTACAACGAGTTTGCTGGACCGATTGAGAAAGAGGTCAAACGTGAAGGAGTTGTTCAGGAGTTTTCTGATCAATTTGTCCAAGCGCATTACGGCCAAAGGTATTGGCTGAATATGGTTGATGACCTAAAGCAGCGCTTTGGTAGCACACATGTGTGGATCACTGATATGAGCCCGCTGATCAATTATAGCGTGTCGAGCGATAAGCCTGCAGAGGAGGCCATCCGTAGCGATTTTGCTGACTTAAGTTATGGCGTTTCTGGAGTGATAGAGCCAAAGCTGGATGAACCGGAATTTTTGGCACAAAATCGACCAAATAGAAACTATGTGGCGCCTGAAATAAACGCTGTTAGGATCAAGGGCCTCTGGCGTGGAGCTGGAGGCGCCTCACGGGTCAATCAGTTGGTGAAAATGCTAACGTCTGAATCACATTTTTTCACTCTTGAAGTTGAGGATAAAAGTGGCAATAGGCCGGTTACAAGAACACTCTCAGCCTCCGAATACTCTGAAACTGAGAGTATGCTAAAGGACGGCGACTTCGCGGCAACATTCACCGTGACTATACCACTTAAAAAACCATTACCTCTACGATAATATCATGAGCTGGATACAGGAAAATAAATTTACGGCCGCTCTAGCAGGGGTCACCGCTGTTGGTTCCATCGCTTTGCTTTCACTCTCGATGGGAAAGGCCGATGCTATCGCCTCAGATAATGCAGCCCTCAAAAAAGCTCTCAGACTTGAATCGTCTATAAAGAGCGTGCAGCCCTTTCCCAATCGTGAAAATTTGGCGAAAAAGCAAAAAAATGTAAACGATTACGAAGATGGGTCCAAGGATCTGCAAGGGCAGTTTGTTGCGTACCGACCAGCGGCCAAGGATGTTGAAGACTTTGCGCCAGATAAGTTTAGTGCAATCGTGAGCAGCTACCGCAATCGCTTAAATGAGGAATTTAAGAAGAATGGCGTCGAGTTGCCCGATCAATGTGTTTACGGATTTGAGGCATATGCCAATAAGTTTCCACGTTCCGAGGCGACTGGTGAGCTAAGCTATCAGATCAAAGCGATGGAGTGGTTGCTTGGCGAGTTGGCCAGCAATAAGCCTGAAGCGTTGTTGAATATAGTGCGTACCAAGTTTGCTTTGGAGTTAACTCCAGTGCCGACAGGTAGAGGTGATCGGAGAAAGTCTGATGTAGAAGAGCCCGTCTATTACGCGATGCCACTGGAGTTATCATTCCGATCCGATGAGAAAGGGTTATCCCGTTTCCTGGAAGAGATTGCCAACACTGAGAAGTATCCCTTCGTCATTCGCTCCATGCGTGTGCAGAATGAGCGTATGACTCCGCCGACACAAGGTGATGCGAGGTTTGCCCCCGCTGAGACTGGAGGTTCTGTAGATGATATTTTTGGTCTAGGGGATGATTTTTTGAAGAATGGAGAATCTGAACTAGTGGTTGAAGGGGGGGACCCTGCTGCTGCCGTAGCAGCCGGCGCTCCAGCTGTGAATCAGACTGAGGTTCCAACGGTGGGATCTGATAGTGATGATACACGACTCTTGTTGCCAGTTCTCGGTAGTGAAAAAGTGAATGTGTTCCTCAAGTTAGATCTAATCTTATTGAATCAGTCGGCGGTGCTGACACTCGATGAGGCCGAGGAGAAAGCAGAAACTGAAAACCCTAGCTCAGCTAGCTAACTTTACTGATTAGAAAAATGTCTTGGCTAAAAGAAAATTATGAAAAGGCTGCGCTCGGTGGAGCAGCAGCTATATTGGTGGGCGTCGTGGCTACAAGTTTCCTTGGCGGAAATGGGGAAACTAGTGATAGAGCTCTCTCGGTGGATGTTGACAATGATACTGGTGAGGAGTTGCTAACAGAGGTGAAGAAGGTGCTGGATGCTCGTGAAATTCCAGCTCAAATTCGTCCAAAATTGGTTGATGGACGTGAGGTTGACTTATTCGTAGGTCAGGCACTTTATATGGCTGATGGATCCAACGATCCGATCGATATTTATGCTGCAGCCCCCGTGCATCAAGGAATTACCAATGAATGGTGGCGCAAGTATGGAATTGATCCGAGTTTTGCGAACGCACCTGAGCGAGATCAAGATAAAGATGGTTTCACGAACCGTGAAGAATTCGACGCACAAACGCACCCAGGTGATGAGACTTCCTATCCGTCACCTTTGGTTAAGCTGCTAGGTGAGAACGTCAATGTTTTCAAGATGCAGATGCGCTGGAGTTCTTTTGATGAAAAGTCTATCACACTCTCCTATCAGGATAATGAGCGTGTTAAATTCCGAGAGAGGGTGCGGCTCGGAGAGAGTTTCTTCGCTAAAGAAGGCGCGAGTTTCAATAAGCGTTTTGTGCTATCCACAAAAGTGTTCAAAAAGGTGGGCCCTAATGGCCGCGAGCAAGAGGCCTATGAGGTGGAGGATACTACACCGCGCTACAAGGGGACATCTAAGCAGAATTTTACCATGTTCCGCAAAGGTCCAAAAGCCCAAGGATATAACGAGATTCAGGATCGCTCAGTGACTCTAAGACTTCATGCTCTGGGGCAAGAAGGATCTAGTTTCGTTGTTAAGGAATTTGAGAAATTCTCACTTCCCTATGATGCAAACGCGAAGATCAGCCCCTATCAGGTTACTAAAGTGGAACCTGTTGTTGGGCAGACTGACGTGTTCACTGTCGAAATTGTTGGGACTCACGACGGTAAGTCAGAGTCCACAATCCTTACTGTTCGTAAGAAATAACAGCATTAGCTGTTAGTTTTATCGGTAAAAATTAAGAAAAAATTACTATAAAGTTTTTCAGAAATTGAAGTTTTCTGAAAAAAGAGCTTCACAAGCCCCCCTACATTAGAAGAACCTACACACCAATCATGGAAAAAATACCTACGCATCGTTCCAGTCGCACTGCAGCCATTCTTATGGCCGCGGCTGCTGTTATGCCGCTAGCATCTCACGTAGCTCAGGCGCAATCTCTTGTTCAGCAAGAGATCGCACGACGTGCTGCACAGGTGCAAGAAGCGGATGCCGCACTACTTGACGGCCGAAAGCTCTACGCTGAAGGCAAATACGAAAATGCTGTCGCGGAGTACCGCAAGGCAATCGACAAGTTACCTAAGGGTCCAGCGGTAGCTGACCGACGTCATGCCTACACTGGCCATCTTGTTGATGGATCCATTGCACTCAGTCAGACCTACCGCCGTGTCGGTAGATACGCTGAAGCGCGTCAGGTTCTTTCAGATGTTCTCTCACTAGACCCGCTCAATGCAGCAGCTAAGCAGCAGCTAGAGTATCTAGATGACCCAATCCGTACTAACCCAGTTCTCACTTACGAGCACACTCAGGATGCTGAGAAGGTGCGTAAGCATCTCTACCGTGCAGAAGGTTACCATAACCTTGGTAAGTACGATGAAGCTGACGAAGAGTACAAAGAAATTCTCCGCGTTGACCGTTACAATAAAGCGGCTCGCCGTGGCATGGAAAAAATAGCCAGCATGAAGTCTGACTACTATCGTGCTGCCTATGACCAAACACGTGCTGAGCTTCTAATGGAAGTTGACAGAGCGTGGGAGATCGCGGTCGCACCTAATGTCAACTTCTCAGACACTATTGCCTCCCCAACGGGAGAGGATGTCTCTGGAGCCCTTTATATTCGCCGTAAGTTGCAGAATATTGTGTTGCCGGTAGTCGACTTTGAGGATGTCACTGTGGATCAGGCGATTGATATTCTGCGCCAACGTGCACGTGAGCTCGACACTCTGGAGCTAGACCCAAGTAAGAAAGGTGTCAACTTTGTTGTCCGTACTCCAACTGTAGTCGGTGCAGCCGTTGAGGATGAAGACGTTTCTGAGTTTGGTGGTGCAGCAAAGCCGGGTTCTAAAACTATTAGTTCGCTTCAGTTGCGCAATGTGCCTCTCGAGGTTGTTGTAAAACAGATCTGTGATGTGACTCAACTCCGTTACAAGGTGGAAGACTACGCAGTGGTTCTCCTCCCTGCGACAGACTTTGACGACACGGAGCTCTACACGCGTTCGTTCAATGTTCCACCAGATTTCATCACACTCATCAGTACTGGCGGCGGTGGCGGTGGTGCTGCTAGCGACGATCCATTTGCAGACGATACAGGTAGTGATACCGGACTTGGTGCTACACCTCCAGTGAAGGATCTACTGTCAGAAACTGGTGTTGTATTCACTGAAGGGGCGACAGCTAGTTTCTCCAGAGCGCGTTCAGTGCTGACTGTGCGTAACACTGCCAACAATCTCGATATCATCGAACAATTGGTTGCCGATTTAAAAGATCAGAAGCCAAAACAGATTCGTATGTCCACAAAGTTTGTGGAGATCAACCAAGAAAACACAGAAGAGCTTAGCTTTGACTGGATTCTTACACCCACACCACTGAATAGTGCTGCCAATACCTTCCTAGGTGGTGGAACTAACGGCAACGGGGCTCCACGTACAGGTGGTGACTTTATTAGTCCGGTGAATGGATTTGGTATTCCCGGTATCCCATCCGATCCTTCACAAGGGGTGAATAATATTATCTCTGGTGGTAATCGTACTGGTGACTATGCGATCACACGTGATAGTATCAGTGCATTCCTTAATAATCCTAACCGTGGCTCACAAGATACCTCGGCAGCGCCAGGTATCATGTCCTTGACTGGTCTCTTTACAGACGGTCAGGTGCAAATGATCATGCGTGGTCTATCTCAGAAGAAAGGTGCTGACGTGATGACCGCTCCTAGCATTGTTGCTCGCTCTGGTGAGAAGGCAACTATCGAGATTATCCGTGAATTTATTTACCCAACCGAGTACGAGCCACCTGAGCTTCCGAGTTCAACAGGTGGTGGTGGTAATAATAATAATGGCGGCGGTGGCGGTGGTGGCAATGGAAATGTATTCCCAGTCACTCCAGCTACTCCGACTGCGTTCGAAACTCGTAACACTGGTGTGACTCTAGAAGTAGAGCCTACTCTAGGTGACGATGGTTACACCATCGATCTGCGTTTCGCTCCTGAGATTGTT
>Ga0233410_10000525_pt1 | contig 11912 bp, 14 predicted proteins | sample Na_anoxic_1_MG_FD_179869 | JGI IMG/M metagenome (GOLD analysis project Ga0233410, IMG submission 179869) | Seawater microbial communities from Saanich Inlet, British Columbia, Canada - Na_anoxic_1_MG | ecosystem: Environmental > Aquatic > Marine > Inlet | place: Canada: British Columbia...
GACGAAGCTGTGTGTGCTTTGCCAAACGAGAAGATCTCTATATGTTTTTGCTGCTTCCATGATTTTAAATACTAGCTACTTGCCACATGCTACTCGCTACTTAGTTAAATAGGCTTCACGTTGGAGCTGTTCTTTTGAAAGGCGTTGGTTGTCCTCGGATGTCTCGGCGGTAAGTTCATCTCGGAATTTTGAGATGATGGCTTCGACTGGCCATGAGGAAGCTTCACCAAATGCGCAGATTGTTTTGCCGTCGATTTGGTAAGCAACATCTTCAAGTGTCTGAATGTCTTCAGGGGCGGCAAGGCCATTGACGATGCGGTCTGAGATCTTCTTCATCCAGCCATTGCCTTCACGGCAGGGAGTACACTGGCCGCATGATTCATGCGCGTAGAAGTGGTTGATGTTATTCAGCACCCAAGACATCTTGCGTGAGTCATCGAGGACTATGACGCCGCCAGAACCGGCCATCGTTCCACAGGCTGCGAGGGTGTCAAAGTCCATCGGGATATCCCAGAAGGTGAGGTCTTTAGCGTCGTCGCCTTTGCCGATTTTAAACACTTCTTCGCAACGGAGAATTTTAGAGGATGATCCACCAGGGATAACAGCTTTGAATTTGCGTCCATCTTTGGGTCCGCCACAGATGTCATTGAGTAATTCACCCATGGTGATTTTACCGACTTGGACTTCGTAGTAACCTGGATTTTTTACATCGCCAGAAACGCAAAGAATACGTGTGCCCGTGTTGCGTTCAACTCCAAGTTTTGCGTATTCAGAGCCACCCATCTCGATGATGTGTTTGACGTGGCAGAGTGACTCTACGTTGTTGACGATAGTTGGAGCCATGTAGAGGCCTAGGGCCGCTGGGAAGTAAGGTGGCTTGATGCGTGGGTAAGGACGCTTGCCTTCGAGTGACTCGATAAGGCCAGTTTCTTCTCCACAGATGTATGCAGCTGCACCGCGGTGTACCCAGATTTCGAGGTCGAATCCTGAGCCTAGGATGTCTTTTCCTACTAGATTCTTCGCTCGGGCTTCTTCGATAGCACGCTCTATGGTGAGTGCGGCTTCTGGGAATTCTTCACGCATGTAGATGAAAGCGGTTTTGGCTCCGACAGCGAATGCTGAGATTACCATGCCTTCGATCAATTGATGTGGATCTTGGTGGACGATGTAGCGATCCTTGAAAGTACCAGGCTCTGACTCGTCACAGTTGCAGATGAGGTAAACTGGCTTTGTGTTGTTAGGTGGGATGAATCCCCACTTCACGCCAGTCGGGAAACCAGCTCCACCACGGCCGCGTAGGCCTGATGCCTTCACTTCATTGGTGATGGCGGATGGCTCCATCGTGAATGCTTTTTTAAGCTGCTCATATCCACCATCGGCGATGTAGGTGTCGATGGATGTGTCCCAGCCTGCGCGATCGATATTTTTAAAGATCAAACGATGCTCGGATGGATGAGGCTCTTTGCCTGGAAGATATTTGATGTCTGACATGGTGTTGTTCAGCGAAAAGTTGGTCAAAGGAAATGGATGAGCTATTAGACTGAGTATTGGTCAATCAGAGCTTGGGCTTTTTCTGGGCCGACATTGTCGTGGAAGTCATCGTTGACGAGGCAGGCAGGAGCGCTGCCACAGGATGCAAGACATTCGGCAAATTCCACGGAGTAATTACCACAGGGGGAAACTACGATCGGGTGATGGTGGGAAAGTTTGGTGCGGTCGATGTTAGTGATTTCACAGATGTTATCCATTAGCTCGTGGGAGCCAGCCATTGCACAGGAAAGTGTGCGGCAAACGCGGTAGTGAAATTTACCTGGAGCACTCTGGCGAAATGCTGGGTAGAAGGTGACAACTGAGAGAACTTTGATTTTCTCAATCTCTAACTTCTCAGCAACCCAAGTAATTGACTCCTTAGAAATGAAGCCAAAGTGGTGTTGCACAATATGCAGGAGAGGCAAAACAGCTGAGAGCTTGCTCACTGGATAGTGGGCGATGCGCTCATCTGCGAGAGTTTCGATCTCAGTACTGGCTTCAAATGGTTTGAAATTTTTGTCGCCGGGCGATGGCTGTGAGGCGACTGAGTTTTCGAGAATGTCTTGGGACATGGATTTAAGATCTAAAATTTGAGATTAGTTATCTGTCACACTCACCCATGACGAAGTCAAGTGAGCCTAGGATTGCTGGTACATCGGAGACCATCGTTCCTTTTAGCAGTTCGGAACAGATCGAGAGGTTGATGAAAGATGGGGAGCGAATTTTGAGACGATGGGGGACGCCGCCGCCTTTTGAGTGAATGTAGAATCCGAGTTCACCTTTCGGGTTCTCGTGACCAAAGTAAATTTCGCCTTCTGGAGCATCAATGCCCTGAGTGGTGACGATAAAGTGGTGGATGAGTTCCTCCATAGACATGAGCACGCGCTCTTTATCTGGAAGTGTGCTCTTTGGGTCAACAATGTTGACTGGGCCTTCTGGCATAGTCTCAAGTACCTGACGGATGATTCTGATGGATTGGCGCATCTCTTCCATGCGAATCTGGTAGCGCGCATAACAGTCGCCTTCTTCCGCTACAGGGACATCAAAGTCGTACTTTTCGTAGCCAAGGTAAGGGTTGTCCTTGCGCAGGTCACGTGGCACCCCTGATGCTCGTAGATTAGGTCCGGTGAGGCCGTAGTCGATGGCGTCTTGCTTGGAAATGACACCCACGTCACACATGCGCTTCATGAAGATCTTATTCTTGTCGAGTAATGTCGCGATCTCTGCGATCTGTTCTTCGCATTCGTCGAGGAAGGTGATCACACTTTTATCAAAGCCTTCTGGGAGGTCTCGGATCTGACCGCCTACGCGAGTGTAGGAAGTGGTAAAGCGCGCTCCTGTGAGCTGCTCAAAGAGGTTGTAGAGTTTCTCACGCTCGGTGAAAGTGTAGAGGAAGACTGTCATGGCTCCCACGTCCATTGCACAAACTCCGACACCCAGCATGTGGGAGGAAATGCGGGCAAGTTCGCAAGCGAGTACGCGCACAGCTTGGCCGCGTGGAGGGAGTTCCCATCCCATGAGTTTCTCAACTGCACACGCGTAGGCTACATTGTTAGCTAAAGGTGCGAGGTAGTCGAGACGGTCAGTGTAGGGGATGAATTGATTGTATTGCATGTTCTCTGCAATCTTTTCATCACCGCGGTGGAGGAATCCAACGTCTGGAATGGCATTGGTGATGACTTCACCATCTAATTCTAGGATTAATCTTAGAACTCCGTGAGTGGCAGGGTGGGATGGTCCCATGTTGAGAACCATCTTTTCGCCCATCATATCATCGGTTTCAGCATTGTAGTCAGCCACGGCTTGGGCTGTCTTGTTAGCGTTGTCCGGTGTTTCAAAATTAGTGGTCTTTGTGTTGCTCATCGTGAATGGTAATTCTCCTCCCTTAAAAAGGAGGAAAATCGGCAGTCTTTCAAGCCGATTGTGAAAAATTTCACAAGCAGGGGTAGTTGATGGGTATTTCCCCGTATAGATTGAGTCTTTTTTTGAGGGGTTCTTAGGGTGTGAAAGTTCTTCGCTATGATGGAGATAGATAAAAAAAGAGCTCCAGTTGGAGCTCTTTTTAAATGAAGTGGTTAGCTTAATCTAATAATGTTTACGCTAGATCTTGTTGTGCCTTAGTCCAGTCGAGCTCAGGAGAACCTGGGAGACCCGATTGAATTCGATCAAGGTAGTTGAGGTAAGCTGCGTGCTGAATTTCTTCTACAGTAGGGGCAGCCTTTGTTTTTGGGGCGAGTTTAACTTTGTTAGGCGTTATTTTTTTTGCCGCTTTCTTCGAGGCCTTTTTAGCCACCTTTTTGGTCGATTTTTTAGCGGCTACTTTTTTTGTTGCTTTTTTGACTGTCTTTTTAGCCGTTTTGGTTGCCGTTTTTTTAGCGGTCGCAGTAGTCTTTTTTGTTGCCATAGAGGGTGTTGTTTTAGTTTTCTGGTAGCTCAGATGCCTAGAGCTAAGTCAGTAGTAGCAGAGAGGGTGCCACATGTAAGAAGATTTAACCATTTGTGGACTGGAGTCTTGTCAAAATAACATATAGTTCAAGTTGCTGTTAGTTTGTAACTCTTTATTTGTCTATATTGGAAGAATTTTTTTATATAAAAAAGCCCAACTCGTTGATGAGTTGGGCTTTGATTTAAATGAACCTAATTGTCGCTTATGGTTCGATGATGGCGTAGTCGCCATCACTACGGCGGTAAACAATCTGAAGCACGCTGCGACGAGCATTGTTGAAGACCAAGAACGGTCTATCTGAGAGTTCGAGTTCCATAATGGCCTCTTCTTTGAAGAGGGTTTTGAGCTTTATACCTTCACGGTGGATGATCATAGGCTCAGGGTCGATGTCCGACTCAGGTGGGTGTGTATCAAGAATGTCCTGTGCGAAGACTTTTTCATCAAGATGTTTGATGGTATCTTCAGGTTTTACACGATACTTTTTGAGGAGTCTGGTCTTCTGCTTGCGCATGCGACGTGCGATTTTGGAGATGGTCTGATCGATAGCCGCGTACATGTCGGGACCTTCAGTAGAAGCGTCGATAGTGATGTGGTTTGAGCAGAAGAGGATGATCTCAGCTACATGTCGATTCTTTTGCACGTCTAGCACAACTCGTGCTTCCATGATTTTGGGGTAGTCGAGATGCAGAGTGCCTATCTTCTTATTCACGAATTCGCGAATGGCATCTGTAATGGTTTCGTGACGTACTACGATATTGATTGGTGGATTTACGTTCTTTATTTGCATCGTTGTTTTATTCCTTCCGTTATTGGTTTGGTTTTTATTTGTTGGAAAGGTGAGACATAGGTCTCGGCGGGTTAGAGGGTGAAGTCTTCACCGAGGTAGTGCTTTCTGGCTAACGGGTCGTTAGCTATTTGTTCAGCAGTTCCTTCGATAATGGCTTTACCGTCATCCATCACATAGGCGTGATCGACGATTTTGAGAGTTTCTCGGACGTGGTGGTCAGTGATGAGAATGGATAGTCCATCTTTATCACGGAGTTCACGGACGATGGTGTGGATAGCTTCCACTGCTTTTGGATCAACCCCAGCAAAAGGCTCATCTAGCATGAGGAGCTTTGGGTTAGTGCATAGACAGCGAGCGATAGTTAGACGTCGTTTCTCGCCGCCTGAAAGTGTGAGCGCTAGGGAGTTGCGTAGCTTAGTGATACGAAAGCGTTCCATGAGCCGTTCGGCTTGTTCTTTACGTTCACGACTATTGAGGCCATTGCGAGTTTCAAGAACGGCAATGAGGTTGTCTAATACGGTCATTTTTCGGAAAATGGATTCTTCCTGAGGCAGGTACCCCATGCCGATGCGTGCTCGTTTGTGCATTGGGAGGCTTGTGATGTCTTTGCCGCCAAAGGTGACGACTCCTGCATTTGGGGGAACTAGTCCGGCGATCATATAGAACGTGGTAGTCTTACCGGCTCCATTAGGTCCAAGTAGGCCAACTATCTCGCCGTCTCCAACGGTCATACTAACACCATCCACTACGGCTCTGCCACCATAGACTTTCTTTAAGCCTTGAGCACAGAGTAGGAGTTTACTTCCTGTACGTTGGCTAGGTTGATCACATCCAGCTTGGTTGTGAGGGGTGGTGGTGGCGGCAGTTGGCATTGTTGTATAAATTTTGCTGCTATTCTTTTTGCAGCTCATTGAGATTTGCTTTGATCTCGTGTCGTCCTTCAATTCGGACGCTCATGTTAGGAAGTATTTTAATATAGCCAGTATCTGAGAGAACGCGAGCTATTGTGTCACCTTGTTGAACTGTTGGTCTGCCTCCTCGGAGGATCATGATGCCGGTTTCTTCATCATATGTGGCAGTTTGAGAGCGGGTTGTGATGATTTTTCCGTCTTTATCTTTTGATTTAATGACGACATTTCCAGTTGCTATAGCTTTACTCAATCCGCTGAATTCTTTAGTGTTAGGGGTCACTGTGTTGCCAGATTCCTGCTCTGAGCTTTTCTCCTTTGACTGTTTGTTTTTGTCAGATTTGTCAGATTTGTCAGATTTAGTTTTTTCCTTGAGGATGATCTTAAGTTCGTCTGAACAGTTTAGATTGTACTTTGGGTGGATGACGACGACATCCTTTTGATATACAATAATGCCAGTTGTGGCATCGAAGTACATTCCGCTTTCACAGTTGACTGTAACAGGGACTTTGTTCGCCTGTGGCTTTATTGGAACTGCTACAGCATTGGGAGTGCTCTGGTTTTCGACAGCTGTTACGAGCTGGGTGTGGAGCGTCTTTTTGGTGAGATCTATAGAGCTAGCAACCTGTTCCATAAGCTGGATATCCTTCTGAGCCTGCTTGTCGACTTCTTGGATTAGCTGAGTTGAACTAGCAGTTAGAGTGTCGATGTCCTGAAGTTCTTCTGCAGAGAGAAGAGCGGGTATTGTGACTACAGCGGCAGCTAATGTCGTAGGCTTGACCTTGGGTTTCACTGCCGAGAGTGACTTTTTATTCTTAGGGGTGCTAACAGGAGAAGTCATTTTTTTATCTATATCAGAGTAGAACATAGTCTGCGTTTTTCCTAGTAAAAAACCTGTACGTTTTACCCAGTGGAGAATAAGTCCTTGTGCTGCAATATCAAAGCGATCACCAGAAATGGTAAGATTTTCTAGAGAATGGATAATACCAGTGGATTCTTTATAGAATGCAGAGTTGAGGTGGGTGGCGGCTTGGGGGAGGTTGTCCTTATAGAGAGTAATGTCGACCTTTGAGCCCTTAACTTTCTGGTTTTCAAGGATATCCATTTTCTTAGCAAAGAGAATAGAGGTGGTTTGGTAATCTTTATTAAATCGCGGGATGCGTAGGTCATGCAAGGTGCTACCAACAGGAAGAACCTTCATGGCTGGGAGTGTGCTTTCTTGTTCTTTCTGATCAGCCATGACAGCGGAACAAGTTCCGATGATGGCGATTGGGAGTGTGAATTTGACTAAGCTGCTACGCATTGTTTGAAAGAAAGTGTGGTACTAACCGTGTGCTGCTTCGTGGACTGCGATGAGGCGTCTAAGCACGCTTTCTATCTCTGTTAGTGGGATCTGGTTAGGTCCATCTGATAGAGCTTCTGCTGGATTAGAGTGGACTTCCATGAAGACTCCGTCAACACCAGTTGCTACGGCTGCGCGTGCAAGAACTGGAGCGAGTATTCCGTCGCCACCAGTGGATCCACCGAGACCGCCTGGGCGTTGGACAGAGTGAGTGGCATCAAAAATGACGCGAATCCCTTCTTCTTTCATCCAGTAGAGTGAGCGCATGTCGGCCACTAGGTTGTTGTAGCCGAATGAGACACCTCTTTCGGTAAGGTAGAAGTCATCGCAGCCAAAGCCTTGCATCTTTTTGGCAATGTTTACAGTGTCCCAAGGAGCTAGGAATTGACCTTTTTTGATGTTCACGGTGCGACCAGTCTTGGCGCATGCTTCTAGCAGGTCGGTCTGGCGGCAGAGGAATGCCGGGATTTGTAGTAAATCAATAGTCTCAGCTGCGATTGCGGCGTGCTCAGGAGTGTGGATGTCGGTGGTGACTGGGACTCCGAGTTCTTTTGAAATTTCGCCTAGTATGCGTGTGCCTTCTTCGACGCCTGGGCCGCGGAATGCATCGCCAGATGTGCGGTTTGCTTTGTCGTAGGACGCTTTGAAATACCAATTGATACCGAGTCGGTCAGCGATTTCTTTAAGGGAGCGAGCCATGTCCCAAGCGAATTCTTCGCTTTCGAGTCCACAGGGGCCGAGGATGTAAAATGGTTGTTGCACGTGTGTGTTTAGTTAAGTGTTTATGTAGAGAATAGGTTGGTAGAGCTTAGCCTAGGTCTTCAGCTTCTTTGTAAAGAGCCCGGAGGTTGATGAGTGCTTTTTCGAGAAGTTGAGATTCCACGTCGGTGAGGTTGCCTGCCGTTTTGGTGACTAGCATTTCAAGGCAGTTCATTACAGAGCCTGCAGCTTTGAGGTTTACGCTACGCTGTCCAGTAGTTGGATGAGGTAGCTGACCTAAGAATAGACCTGCATTTTGAGCCTGGAAAAGGATGAAGTCGCTAAAGCGACTGTCTGCTTGTTGAGTGTCTGACATGATTGGTCGATTGCTGGATATTAATACAGAAAAATGTAGGGTTTGCCACCTAAATCTACGCGGCTGGCGTGCCTTTTGCGCGAACTTGTTCACGCTTAAGCCATCCTTCTATAAAAAATGGAACGATGGGGATGAGGGATGTTAGGAAAATGAGGAATGCTCGTTTGATACTCCACTTTGCTGCCTCCATCGCTTGATAGAGAGTGACGCAGTAAATGCAAAAGAGTACACCGTGAATCATGCCTGGTGTTCGAATTGCCTCGGCGTCACCTAGCATACGCTTTAGATAGATTGAGCAGAAGAGTAGGTAAAGGAACGAGCATGCTTCAAGGATGCTGATCAGGCGTAGCCTGCCGATTGGGTTAGTTAGGAGTGACATGGTGTTCGGCTACGTGGTGAGAAGGGAGGCTGATGCGAATGGAGCCGGCAGGGCTGTCGCTAGTGATGAAATAGTTGTGGTCATTTACTCTAAATCGAAGCAAGTCTCCTTGGTTCTCAGGTGTTAACTGGAGTGTGCTGTGGACGCGGCCAGTGCGATCTCTCACTTCAAAGGTGTCATAGCTACCAGGTGTCATTTCAAGGTGGCCTTTTTTTACGACTCGGTTATGAGTTCGCGCTATATCAAAGTCGGAATAGCGCGCCAAAACGTTACCTTCCAATAGGTAGGTTTTCCCATAATTGGCAGAGATGACTGTGGCGAGGTGATCGACAAAGTAGGTGATTTCTTTCACTTCCCCGAGATTGGCTTTGCCGTGCAAGGATGAGCACGAGCAGAAGCTGGTGAACGCCAGTGAGGCAAATGCCAAAAAGTTGCTATTAGCCATATTGATTGGGGATTAGAGGATTTCTTCAATTGGGATTTTGCCGTTAGTTGCAACAATACTCCAGACGTCTGGTTCGCCTTCTACTTGAGTGAGAGTGGTTTTTCCGCCGGCGGCTTCGAGTAAGAGTTGGCCAGCTGCGATATCCCAAAGTGAGATACGTGACTCGACGTAGGCGTCGAGCCTGCCAGTAGCGATGTAGGCCATACCGAGTGCTGCAGAGCCCATCATGCGCATTTTGCGGGCCCGGAGTGAGGCGCGTTTGAATCGGGCGAGACCGGTTTCTAACGAATCTTCAGTTTTTCCACAGCCGACAAAGAGAATGGACTCTTCTAACTTGGTGCGTGGTGAAGCCTTTATCGGCTTGCCGTTGAGTAGTGCTGGTCCGTCTTTAACCACTGTCCAGAGATCATTCATGGCTGGGTCTAAGATGACGCCGGTAGTCAGTTCACCTTTGTGGCGCAGAGCGATGGAAATACAGAAGTGTGGAATGCCGTAGAAGTAGTTCACTGTGCCGTCTATCGGATCGACAATCCATTGGTAGTCGGAATCTTGGTTGCCCGCCAGTCCTTCCTCGCCGTAGATGGCGTGGTCTGGGAATTGTTCTAGCAAGATGCTCGTGATGAGGTCTTGGGATTCGCGGTCGAGAGCGAGCTTGATGTCGTGGTGCTTGGCTTCATCGACATTAAGTTCGGTGCCAAAGTGTTGCATCAGGAGATCGCCAGATGCTTTGGCTGCTTTGACTGCTGTTTCTAGGAAATTCATAAGGAATGGTTGTTGGGGTTTGATTTATACACGAGTTATTCTGCTGCTATTGGCTGAATACGTGGGAATACAGGTTTTGGTTTAGCTACCTCATGACCGAGTGGGATGATACCCCATTCGATTTCGTCCAAGGTGAGTTCGGCCAAGAATGGTGCTTTCAGCTGAGCTTGAATACGCTCGCAAGCTTCAGGGATGATTGGTTTGAGCAAGACTGAAGAGATGGCGACAACTTCGACCATGTGGTTGAGTACGGCAAAAACTTCTTCAGAGTTGGCTGGGTCTTTGGCGATTTCCCACGGTTTGTGTTGCTCGGCAAAGACGTTAGCGCCTGAGATGAAGCTGATCACCGCTTCAAGCGCGAAGGAGATATTGTGCTTATCCATGTGTTCCTTGTAGCTTTCCAGAGCGCCATCGAGTGACTCGCGAAGTTGCTTACAGGAGTCGTCGTCAAAGCTGGATTCGCGAGTAACGCCATCGCTGTAGCGCTTGGTCATATTGAGCGCGCGGTTGCACAGATTGCCTAGGTTGTTAGCGAGCTCGGTATTGAAAAGCATAACGAGGCGTTCGATGTCGTAGTCGGAGTCGCGTCCAGTGTGGATGTCGCGAACGAGGTAGTAGCGAACTGCGTCTTGGCCAAATTGTTCGACGAGGTTGACTGGGTCCACGACGTTGCCGATAGACTTGGACATTTTTTCGCTACCGCTGGTAGATTTGATATTCCACCAACCGTGGACGAGGAGAGTAGGCATTTCGTCATCACTGAATCCCATGGCCTTGAGCATACATGGCCAGTAGATGGAGTGAGAGGGGACGAGGATGTCTTTGCCAATAATGTGTAGGTTTGCTGGCCAAAGGGAGTTGAACTCAGGGAGTTCAGAGCCTTCTGGTTTGTTGTAACCAGCAAAGGAGATGTAGTTAATCAGCGCGTCGAACCAGACGAAGGTGACGAACTCAGAGTCGAAGGGGAGTTCGATGCCCCAGCGGAGCCGTTCTTTTGGCCGGGAAATGCAGAGGTCGGTGTCTTCGGCACGCTCGATAGCGTTGAGCACGTCAGCTTTGCGGAATGCTGGGATGATGAAGTCGTCGTTGGTTGCTACGAACTGACGTAGCCACTCGACGTGGTCAGTGAGACGGAAGTAATAGTTCTCTTCGTCGCGCTCTTCTACTTGCCCCCATTCTGGTCCAAACTCACCAGTATCGTTGCGCTCTTTGTCGGTAAGGAATTGTTCCTGGCGGATTGAATAGAAACCTTTGTATTGTTTCTTATAAATCTGACCTTCGTCGTAGAGTTTTTGGAGGATCTGCTGGACACACTCTTTGTGGAGAGGGTTAGTCGTTTCAGCCCAGCCATCGAACTCGAGCCCTAGTTTGTCCCAGGCTGTGGTGAAGCCTTTGGTAACGCGCTTGACATAGGTGTTCGGATTGACTCCTTCTTTCTCGGCTGTTTGTTGGACTTTCTGGCCGTGTTGATCGACACCTGTTAGGAAGTAGGACTCTTCCCCCTTTTGCTTGCGGTAGCGATTGAGGACGTCAGCTAACACTTTTTCGTAGGCGTGTCCGATGTGTGGAGTGCCATTGGTGTAGTCGATAGCAGTGGTGATGTAGTACATGTCTAAATTTGTAATTTTAAATTGAAAATTTGTTAGTCGCGAGTTTTGTCGACTCTGCCACCGATGCCTAGGATGGTGGCATTCTGTTTGGCGTGCTCAGCTTCAGCGATCTGTTCGTCTTGGACGTACATCTGTGAAAGCGCAGTCCATGCTAGCAGGTCATTTGGCTGAAGGATGGTGGCTTGGATGCCGCAGCCAATAGCTTCTTTGATCTCGCCGGTTTTCATGAGCGCCATGCCGAGAGCTTGCCAGCCATCAAAGAATGCTGGATCTAGCGCCACACACTTTCGGTAGCCTACGATAGCTGCTTCGAACTCACCGATAGCGAGGTCGCCAGTAGCATCGTCGAAGGTGTCTTGGAGAGTATCGCTCATTGTTAGTGGTATTCAGCAAGTCAGCCCGCTGGTGTGGCGGGCTGACTTAGTTAGAATGATAATGTGAATTTGTGGAGGCTACTGGACGTTAGGAAGCTTGAGCTCAGCCTTTTCGGTGAGCCCATTGATCCAAGCATTGAATGCCCAGTATTTTTGACTGTTGGCAGCTTGCTCAACGAGCTGAGTTTCCTTGAGCGCTTCGTCACCTTCCACAGTCAATGTGCGTGTGTTAATATAGATGATAGTGGCGGAGT
>Ga0233410_10000526_pt1 | contig 11906 bp, 13 predicted proteins | sample Na_anoxic_1_MG_FD_179869 | JGI IMG/M metagenome (GOLD analysis project Ga0233410, IMG submission 179869) | Seawater microbial communities from Saanich Inlet, British Columbia, Canada - Na_anoxic_1_MG | ecosystem: Environmental > Aquatic > Marine > Inlet | place: Canada: British Columbia...
ATCTTAAAAACTTTGTGTGCAGATTTACGAAGTTCATCTTCCATGACTAGTAATCATTATTCTGACTTAAGAAGTTTGCCAAGGTTTCATCCCCACGGCAAGCCATGGGGTATTCGGCAGAATAAATTGGGAAAAGGCATTGAATCTTCTAATTAAATTATTTTCATAGTTTCCATCACCCTTAAGTGGTCGACAACATTTAAAAACAAAACTCCCCAATTAATATAAAGCAAACAAGCACGACATCACCTTAGGATGCTTGACTAGGGTCGTCGGCGGTTGGGGCGTACTACCTCTCAACACCTTTCACAATCCTCTTAACGTCAGACTTAATCCGCATTTTATCTCTCATAAATTTTATTCTAGGATACAAAAAAATCCCAGCACCAATAATCAATACAATACTCGCAATAATCCAAACCATGATATTCCAACCTTCCTCAGGATCTCTTATCTTAAAAGAATGTCTACCATCGACAGTCTTCCCATCGGCATAAACCATCCGTGCATAAATTTCATAGTCTCCCACAGGTATACCCTCAAGCCTAAACTCCCTCAAAAAACTAGCCTGCGTCTCAATCGCAACAGCCTCTCTCTTATTCAAAACAACATCACCATCCGCATCCAAAACACCATATTCTAAAAAAACATCAATCCTTCCAGCACCCCCAAGATTAACCAACCTCAAAGTAAAAAGCACATTTTCACCAACACCAACAACATGATACTCATCAGGAATTTCCACAAAAATATCAAATAACGCGACCTTCTCAACCTCAGTTAATTCCCTCGCGCCAACAAAACTAAAAACCATCACCAACAAAACTAAAACAACAACAACCCTCATTTTCTAACCTCATCAAAAAAATTAAAAATCTTCGTCAATAATTCTTCCTCTTTAGTTTCAGGAGTGAAAGCTAAAACACTAACATCCTCAACCTGTGCATAATTCACAACTTTATTCACAAATGCCGCAACTTTATTTTCATTGTTATAAATCAAAAGAGTCGACAAAGCATCAAGAACAATAAGCTTCTTTCCCGCAATCTCATCCTTAAAAGATCTAATCGCATAATCCAATTTATCTAACTCATTAGGAGCAATATGCAAAACATCAGGAGATTTTCCTTCGCGACTAACACAATCAATAAAAAATAAATTCGAAACAGTCTTTTTACTTTTCATAAAAATCTCTCTCATTTCTTCCGCATTTTTATTCAACGAAACATAAATTATTACATCACCTACAACCCCAACTATATCCACTATTTTTTGTAGCAACTGAGAAACTGGAACAACAATCAACGAAGATTTCATTATCCCAAAATAACCCCTATTCTCTTTAGTAAATCGTCCTTAGTAAAAGGTTTAGTGATATAATCAGAGATACCAGCTTTTTTTAATTCAGCCATTCTCTCGCTAGAAACAGGAATAACACTTAAGAAAGCAAATTTAGTTTCTCCATTCCCCTTCAGCTTCTCAAAAATATCCCAGCCAGACATATCCGGCAACATGATATCTAAAAGAATCAAATCAAAACTAGTTTTTGCCTTCTCTAAGCCTTCCTTTCCAGTATTCGCAACCTCAGCTTCAAACCCACCACTTTCTAATATCGCCTTAACTGCAGAAGCAGTATCTACATTATCCTCAATATAAAGTATTTTTTTCATTTAATTAAACCCCCTTTCATAATTTTTTTCTTAGCAACAACTTTCTTCTTTGCAACTTTCTTCGCTAGCGATTTCTTCTCAGTAGGCCCAACAATAGGCAATTTAACGATAAACGTACTGCCCTTCCCAAATTGACTCTTAACAAAAACTCGTCCATCATGAGCCCGAGCAAGACTATTCACAATTGAAAGACCAAGCCCCGTACCACTAACACCTCCCCCCTTGACCCCATTCTTAACTCTAAAAAATTTCTTAAACAAATTCGGCACATCTTCCTTTCTAATTCCAATCCCATTATCCTGAACGGCAATAGAAACAAAATTCTTTCCTTTCCTTACCCTAATTGCAATAGTTCCCATTTTCGTAAACTTAATTGAATTACTAATAAGATTGCTTAAAATCTCTCGCACCCTATTCCTATCTGCCCTCAACATCAATTCCTTATTCACACTATAAGAAATTTTCAACCCCTTCAAAGTCGCAAAAGAAACAAGGTCACCTACAACCTCCAATACCAAATCCCGAATATTAAAATCACTAACATCTAATTTAAACGTCTTAGATTGCATTCGAGCAACCTCAAGTAAATTATCGATAAAAAAAACCAATTGACCATTATTTCTCTTAATCGTATCAAAACTAAGACCACATTGCTTCTGCTTAATCCCCTTATTTATACATTCACGCTTAATATCACCCAACACATCTAAATGCGCAATCATAGCAGTCAGTGGAGTCTTCAATTCATGAGAAATAGTATTCAAAAAATCACTCTTCGCAACATCAAGTTGCTTCAAATCTTCATTAGCCTTTTTCAATTCAAAGGTTCGTTTCTTAACTTTCTGATCCAAATCTAAATTAAGTTTCCTCAAATCCTCTTCAGCTTTCTTTTTTTCCGTTATATCTTCTGCAATAGTAAGAATCAAATCTTCCCCCCCTGCTTTTATTGGAACCGCAGAAAACAATGCAAGCCTAATCGCACTATCCTTCCTTCTTATCTTTATTTCTATTCCCTTAGCAAAACCTTTTTCTTTTATCTCATTAATAAATTTCTTTCTATCATTATAATCTACAAAGATATTTATATCCTTAGAACTCTTGCCAATAACTTCTTCCCTAGTATATCCTAAAGATTTTACATAAACATCATTAATGTCTAAAAATATTCCTTCTTTCTTGGTACTTATTGCCATTGAAATTGGACTAAGATTAAATATACTTGAAAACTTTTCTGCGATATTTCTTACATCCATCTCTGCTTTTCGTCTAGCCGTCACATCCACATGACTAGCAGTAAATCTAATTGGCTTCTTGTTCTTATCAAAAATCGTACTTATTGTCAAAATAACATTAACCAACTTTCCATTTTTAGTCTTATTTGTAATCTCATCTCTCCAATATCCGACCTTAGGATCAATTATATCCTTCCACATCTTCTTATAGTATTCATCATCTAAAGCCCCTGATTTTAAAATATTCGGATTCTTATTAACGACTTCTTTTTCAGAATAACCATAAAGCTTAACAAACCCTTTATTTACATGTACAATCTTCGGCTTATTGTTAATATAACTTATTAAAAATTCAGAATTTGGAGAATTGTCAAATCCTTGTTTATAAGACATCAAAGCACCCTCTGCTTTCTTTTTTTCAGTAACATCCTGAAAAGCTCCCCTTAATTTTACAATCTTTCCATCTTTCAGAACAGGTCTTCCTGTTGATCTTACCCACTTACGAACCCCCTTAGCACTTATCAATTCCAACTCCAAATCATAAGGTATACCTTTCTTAATTGCATTCTGCACAGCCTTCTCAATAATTGGCCTTGAATTTTTACCATAATACTTTAATCCCACCTCCAAACCCCTTGTTTCTTTCACATCCAAATCATAAATTTTAGCAACCTGATCAGTCCAACTTCCCTTAAGAGTTTTAGCATCAAGCTCCCACCCACCAACTAGCGCAATTTTCCCAGTTTGATCTAGAAGCTCATTTTTCGATTTTAATTCCTTCTCTATTTCATTACGCTTAGTAGTATTGACAGATATAATCATAAAGTATTCAACCTTGCCTTCACTATCCTTAATCGGCACAATAGAAGAATGAAACCATAAAATATTTTTTTCTTCATCAAAAATGGACACCTCCTGTTTTATAGTTTCCCCAGTTCTTTTAGCCTTCTTCAAATTATTGACCAAATCAGATCTAAAAGGCTCAATGTAAGAATCAAAAGGGTATGGCTTCCCATAAAGCTTCGTAACATCATTAATCTTCAAACTCTCCACGCCCGAATGACTCATGTATTGCAAATTAAAATCAAGATCCACTATCTTTGTGCAAACGGGTGAGTTCTCAAGCCAAGTAAAAAGTTTTTTCTGAGATGATTTTAATAATCTCTCAGACTTTCTCTTCTCAGTTATATCTCGCGCAAATCCCACCAACTCATAAATCCTTCCTTCCCCATTTTTTAATGCAGAAAGCGCAAGACTCACAGGAACAATCTTCCTATTTTTTCTCACCAAATTCAACTCAATACTGGGAATCCTTTTACCCTTAAGAAGATTTTTAATCACTAAGTCCAACTTCGGAAGCTCTTCCTTGGAATAAAAAATTGAAACATTTTTTCCAATAAGTTCTTTTTGAGTATATCCATAAATAGTTTTACATGCCGAGTTACAAGAAGTTATCACGCCATTAACATCCGTAGTCATTACAGCATCAGTTGTTGAATCAATAATTTGCCCAAATTTCTCAAGTTCCTTTTCATTTATCTTCTTCATTCTGTCACAACATAGATTTTAGCCATCCCAACTTTTCTAAACGAAACCTTCTCGGCTCCCTCTAACCTGGCCAATAATATCCGAACAACACTCCGAGGCAATTTCGAAATCGCAACAACCTCCGTAATCGTAGCTCCAGTGTCACCAGAATCTTTTATGATATCAAGTATTTTTTCCATTGCAATCAATATTAAAAACAATAACGTAACCAACCTTAACTAATCAATCATTGCCAAAAATACATCAACTCAGCATGATTTTAATAAAATAATTCACTATATGACAATAATATAAGATAAAAAATAAAGTCATTATCAAAAATAAAAAAAATAAAAACCAGAAACTTTCAATGGTTGAAAGTTTCTGGTACAATTATTTAATGTTTCGAAAGCTATCCATAAAAGCTCTTAATCTTAGCCTTAATATCTCTCTCTAAAGCAGCGTTCTTACTCTTAAGTTTCCGCTCCTTTTCAGCAACTTCTTTTTGCAATTTGACCTCATATTCCTTAGTTAGCTTAGTCCTCAATTCAGCCTCTTTCTTAACCAAAGAATCATGAATCATCTTTTCCCCTTGTTCTAAGATTTTTTCCTTAGCCTTAAGCTTTCCAAGTTCTGCTTTCTGAAGTTTGTCATATTGTTTCTGCTTCTGTTTAGACAACATAGCCTCTGCATCTTTAAGTTTCTGAAGCTCAACTTTCTTAAGAGCTACATATTCAGATTCTTTTTTCTTGATAGCCACAAGTCTCTGAGTCCTCAATCTCTCAAGTTCAGCCTTCTTAGCATTGGCAAACTTAGTAGATTTCTGCTTTAGTTTCATGATCTCAGCCTTCTTAGCATTGGCAAACTTAGTCGAATTTTTCTTCAACCTCTCAAGTTCAACATTCTTACCTTCAATAAGCTTAGCAAATTTTTCTTTCGCAGCCATCTCATCATCATCTATTTTTTGAAGTTCAGCTTCCTTATCCATTTCATATTTAGCTTTAATATCGCGCAACTTCTTAAGTTCCGCATCCTTAACAGCCTCATATTTAAGTTCTTTTTCTTTGTGCTTCTTATCTAACTTCAAGATCTCATCAGAAATTCCCAAATCAAATTTCTTATGAAGAAGGTGCTTATGCAACAAAAGTTCCTCATTAAGATGCTCTTTCAATTTGGACTTATGCTCTTCGAATTCACCCTTGAACTTTTCAGCTAAAAGTTTTTTCTCAGTCTCAATTTCTCTTCGCTTTTTCGCCTTAAGAACCTCAAGTTTCTTGTCACTAAGAACAATTTTAACCTTCTTAACCTCCTCAGCAACAGCGCTCTCAAACTTCAATTCCACTTCCTTATCCAAAGCATCCTTTAGCCGATCCTCATACTTTTCATGGTATTTCTTCTCAACATCCAAATACTTCTTCCTGAAAAGCTTCTCTCGCTCAATCAAGTCTTCATGCAACTTCCTCTGAATAGCAGATTCCTTTTTCTCCATATCATTGGACAACTTTACCTTAATCTCATTCAAAGACATATTAAAGACATCATCAGATATAGTCTCCACTACGGGATTTATTTTCTTAAGGATTTCAGCCTTTCTCCGCTCTTCTTCTTGATGAGATTCAAGTTCTTCCCGGATGTCATCAAGCTCATCTTTTATTATAGGAATATCTTTTATCTTCCTAGATTTCTCATCAAGCTCCTTCTCAAGTTCCCTAAGTTCTTCCTTCATTTTAGAAACATCCCTTGCTCTTTTAGATTTTTCATCAATCTTCTCAGAAAGTTCTTTTTTCATCTTAGCCATATATTTCATCCGCTTAGATTTTTCATCAATCTTCTCAGACAATTCCTTCTTCATCTCAGACATATCTCTCGCCCTTCTAGATTTATCATCAATCTTCTCAGAAAGTTCTTTTTCCATCCACACTCTCCAAACGATAAACCTTCGCCATCCCAATCTCTCTAAACGATGTTTTATTACCACCTTCAAGTCTAGCCAGAACCACCCTAACAGTAGAACGAGACAACTTCGACATACTAACCAACTCAGTAATCGTCAAACCATTACTATTCTTTCTCAGAAAACCAACTATATCCTTTTCAGCGTTTCCATTAGTCACCATTATATAATCAACATTGAAATCAACATCTAACTCAACATTACCTTACAACAACACGCCACAATCTTAATTACATTATCATCCATCGATAAATATCATTAAATCTATAAAACCCACACACAAATTTAACATTTAACAAAATTCAAACATAAGTATACTACAAAATTATCAAAAGTAAAAAATAATCCCTATAATAATAGCAACAATCGCAAGTCCCCACATCAACCACTTCATAACTTTCATCCCAATCAAAAATAAAATAGCGGCAACACCAATTCCAATCCACCAATATCCCATACTATACCTTCTTCAAACGAACTTTAAAAATCTTTTTTTTCGCTACCTGTGCTTTCTTTATATTCCTTGCCTGTGCTTTCTTCATTGCAGGGGTAGGTTTATTTTTCTCAGGAACATTCTTCCTTGGACTCGCATGAAAAATATCATCTTTAACATGTCGCGGCTTTCTACTCAACTTCGCGAGTACAGCCTTAACATCCTTATTATCACCAACAAGTATACCCTTATCATTCTTATGCGCCTCGTTCTTATCAATCAACCAAGAAACAGTAGCCCACCGGCCATTAGCTCTCTTCCCAGCCAACCTCTCAACATGGCCTTTTTCCCCAACGTCATGATTCCTAAACATCACAAAATCATCCTTATTCCGAACAACAACTCGATAAAACTTCCCTTTCCCAGTCGTTCCAGGTTTCTTTCTAGCTCGACCCTCAGGCTGAGCCTTAGCATGTTGCGCCTTCGTCATACTTTTCCACTTCTTTTGAGCCTTCTTAATATTCTTCTTAGCTGCAGCCCTTTGCTTCAAGCTAGCCTTAATCTTTTTCACCTTATTCGACTTATCTTTCTTCATTTTCTTTTTTACCATCACGTCCCTTCCTCTGGCGGAACATCCTTTGCACCAGCGATCTCCTTAGCCATCTTAGCACTAACACCTGTATCCTTTTCCTCTTTCACTTCTTTTGACTCCTCACATAGCTCCTCTTCTTCAACTGCCATAGTATAAATGGAGATAACCGGGACACGGTGAAAAAACCTCGGGATTTGCATAACTCCTCCTTCAATTTTCTCGAAGCAACATGCCGCCAATTATGGGATTCCACACAGCGAGTTATAGTCCCGTCGCCGGCTTAAGAGCCATAACCTTAACGAAGGCATTTGTAGACATCCTTTCCAAGGAAAACCGATGTTATCTCCAAAATTATTTACAATCCAAATATTATATAATATTTCATATCCAAATTATCATCAGAACGAAAGATATAACTCAATAAATTTAACTTTAGACAAGCAAACAGATGGAATAGATAATAAAAAATACAACTCTAACAAAACTTATAAATCCAAATATTATAAAATTACATGCGTAGGTAGTTGAAAGGAAATCTTTGATTTTCTTTAGGGAACTTTAGTTCCCGGCCGAGCTTCTTTGAAGCGACGGTAGTGGTTAGAATCCCTGAACTACCAACGATAATGCGTGGGTAGTTCAGTGGTTAGAATCTGTCGTTGCCAACGATGGGACCGGGGTTCGAGTCCCCGCTCGCGCATTTATATTCTTTAATAATACAATTACATGCGTGGGTAGTTGAAAGGAAATCTTTGATTTTCTTTAGGGAACTTTAGTTCCCGGCCGAGCTTCTTTGAAGCGACGGTAGTGGTTAGAATCTGTCGTTGCCAACGATGGGACCGGGGTTCGAGTTGCAATTTCTCAGAATTGTATGCCCGCAGGCCGACGCTCGCGCATTTATATTCTTGACAACCTCAGGGGACAACTTTTTTTAGAAAAATAATGATCATAAAACAAAATATATCCATCACAGATACTAGGTATAGAGAGATATAATAGGAAAAAGAGTTAACATAAAAGTTTCCACTCCCAATAGAAAGAAGTTTCCATTCCTAATAGAAACCTTTATAAAATTAAATATCCTATATAAAATATGATAACAAAAGAAGACCTAACTAAAGTAATAAAGGAACAAAGAAAATGGGTAGAGTCAACTGAGAGGGGTATCTCTAGGGAAAAAGTTGAAGAAATAAAATTAAATAAATCCTTTGCTTTAGTCGTTGCAGGAATTAGAAGATGTGGGAAAAGCACCCTTCTAAATCAAATTCTAAAAGAACAAAAAATTTTTTATTATCTAAACCTTGAAGACCCTAGGTTAGAAGGTTTTAAGCTAACAGACTTCAATACCACAGAAGAAATTTTTAATGAAATTTATGGAACTGGGGGCGTTTACTTTTTTGACGAAATTCAAAATATTGAGAAATGGGAAAAATTCATTAGATATCTAGTAGATAGAAAAAACGAAGTAATGATAACAGGCTCCAATGCATCACTTCTGAGCAGAGAACTTGGAACAAGACTTACTGGAAGACACTTAAGTTACGAGCTATTTCCATTTTCTTATACTGAATTTTTAAAATTCTCTAAACAAAAACCAAGTGAAAAATCTTATTCAGATTATCTATACAAAGGCGGATTTCCAGAATTCTTAAAAGATAATGATGAAACTCTTTTGCATGAATTACTAAGAGATGTTTTAATGAGGGATATAGTAAATAGATTTGGAATTAAAAATACAGCTATACTAAATAAATTAGCAATTTATTTATTGACTAATGTTGGAAAGGAATTCTCCGCAAACTCCCTTAAGAAAATGTTGGAAGTTAAATCAGTCCAAACAATTATAGATTATATTTCTTATTTAGAAGACTCTTATTTAATTTTCACAATACCTAAATTTAGCTATTCTTACAAAAAACAGCAAGTCAATCCAAAGAAAGTCTATTCAATAGATAATGGACTTTCATATGCTAACTCAGTATCTTTTTCAAAAGACAAAGGGAAAATGTTAGAAAATGAAGTATTCCTAAATCTAAGAAAAAAATACAAGGAAATATTTTATTTTCAAAAAGATAAAGAATGCGATTTCATAATTAAGGAAAAGGAAAAAGTTATTCAGGCAATTCAGGTTTGCTATAATTTTAATAAAGAAAATAGAGATCAAGAAATAAATGGCTTACTAGAAGCAATGAATGAATTGAGGCTAAAGCAAGGACTAATCTTAACACATAGGCAAGAGGATAAATTTGAAATTGAAGATAAAGAGATAATTCTAATGCCAGTTTGGAAATGGTTACAAGAAGAGAGTAAGCCCAACAAGACGCCCATAAAAGCGATTCAAAGGGCTTTGTCGGGCTCTTGATCAACATTCTGAGGGAAAGATAGGCCAAATCTTAATTCTGCTTAACAACTACCGATAAGCTAAATTTAACACTAGCATTTTTAGCTATTTTAAGCGCCCTGTCCTCGGGGAAATTAACTAGAAATATCGATTTTACACTCGGCAAAGATAAGTTACTTAACACTAAACATCACCCCCTAAACTAATTGGATGGCTAATCGAAAGAATTGCCACATGCAAACAAGTTAAAAAAAGTGTATTAAATCTAGAAAAATAGTTGGGGATAAAATTATATTAATTAAGGAGAATCCTTTTTGATTTAAGAAGATTTATTCTAAGAAATTTGGGAAACTTACTGTTCGCCAAAAACTCTACTAAACCAATTCATAATACTTCTGAAGAATCCGCCCGAGATACATTCATTGTCGATACAAAGATTTGATTTGCATTCGAAATTGTTTTCACAAGATTCTTTTGATTCTTTATATTTTGTGAAACTGAAATCATCTGCATTACAATAGCTCCCCGCTTTCCTGTATCCGAATGTGTAATGTTTTTCGTTTAATGTGCAGCCGTTATAATCGTCTGTTTGTGTTGTATCTGGAAGAGATGGAGCTCTTGTCTTTTCCTTATCGTCTGATTCTTCTGAAGATTAGCTATCCTGACCATCAGATTTCATAGGAAGTCGTGTTTTTATTTTGACTCCAGTCCTACCTTCTCTATCAGAGATATCTTTTGGTTCACATATCTCTATTTTACTAATTCCATTATCTTTTGAATTATATAATATTTCTGATACTGCTAGCTTATCGTAACTTTTTATTCCTTCTAATTGAAATAATTCTTTCTCCTTTAATGTCATTTCTTTTTTAAAATCTCCTGATTGAAATACAAGCGTTACTGAATCTTGAGATATTTCTTTTATAGAAGTTTGTACATATTCCCAGTCTGAGCCTCCATTATCTATAATACTGGAAAGGAAATCTAACCTAATTTCTTCCCCTTCTTCTAATATTATTTTTTCATCACAGGGAAAATAGTCCGTTATCACTTTTGCAATTCTGACCTTGTCCAGTCCTGATTTAAATTTCAAATCAAAATATTCTGGCAAATTATTCTTTAGTCCGGAAGCATATTGATTTTGCTCATTGAATTCCAAGATATCTGAATAAGAACCTGATTCTATTTTTATTGTAGATTTTCTAAAACTTGGTTCTGATGATAATGTTAAAAACAAAGGAGAACCTTTCTCGTGAAGCATCAATGTTTCTTCCCCAACCTTTAGACTAAACTTGTATAAAAAATCCTGCACTTCTTGAGTGTCGTTTAATTCCGATGGTTCCTTTATGCATGCACCATCAGAGCATCCATTGGGACAAGCAACCCACTCCTGTTTTACTATTCCTAGATCTCCGCAAAAAATTTCATACACTTTTCCATCATTACTACAACTATCTTCATAAGTTATTATGTCTGGAGTTCCATCATCTTTTAATAATATCCGTCCAGGATACCCTTCTCTCCCACCTGTCGCTGAACCTTTTAAAAAATAATCCTTTCCATCATCACTATCAGTGCACTCTACACTTTCATACTCTGGAAAGTCTTTAGATGCAATTGGTAAACATGTTGTTTCTTCCTCATTTAATATTACTATTGGGGATACCTCTACTAACCCTGCTCTTCCGTAGCCTTGAAATTCAAACAACTTCGCCATACCTTCATTTAAAGACTCGGCATCTTTATTCCATATCTCAGTAAAAACTTCTCCATCTTTGGTAATATCGAAACTTAATCCTATTATTTCAAATGGCGTTGTACTTTCTAACCTTTGAATTTGTATGAAAAGTATATCGTTAGCTGTATCCCTATAAGTATACCCACTGTCTGCATTTATAACTATTTCTCCTATACTATCAAGACAAGGACTAGCAGAAACTAAACTCAAAAAAATAACTGATAAAATAAATACTGAAATTACTTTCTTCATTTTATCATTAACAATAAATGCTATATAAACCTTTGGAAACTGAGGGCCTTGCGTATAAATTAATCTAATCCTTTTGAATCATCACATAAACTTTTCTTCCGATATATTTTTTTGGAATGTCCAGCTTAGCACTGGTTCCAAACTTTGTAACAACCTTTTCAAAAAGAATT
>Ga0233410_10000527_pt1 | contig 11868 bp, 12 predicted proteins | sample Na_anoxic_1_MG_FD_179869 | JGI IMG/M metagenome (GOLD analysis project Ga0233410, IMG submission 179869) | Seawater microbial communities from Saanich Inlet, British Columbia, Canada - Na_anoxic_1_MG | ecosystem: Environmental > Aquatic > Marine > Inlet | place: Canada: British Columbia...
GAACCTCATCCAGATTTGAATCCGCTGATACCGAGTGAACACGAATCCACGGGGGTGACCAACTCCCCTGGAGGACCACCGCTGTGCCTGTGATGCCATTCGATCCCGTGACCAATGCGCCGACTTGCGCATTTGATTCTGGCGACAATGTGCCAGAGATCTCATACCAGGGTGATGAGATGATCTCCCCAGGCGGCAGTTCAATTCCCACCGTCTGTGTGGTTTGTGTCCCGTCACTCGCCAGAGCGGTCTGCGTGTTTGTTCCCAGGTTGTGCGTCCATGATGCTATCCCTCCGTAGGCGCTGATATCGTTTCCGTTGACGGTCAAAGCAGTGATCGCATCCACTTCGCCTTCACAAAATCCAACAGTGATATCCATCGTTGACCCGTAGGGGTTGCCCAGTTCGGTTGGGTTGTAGCCCCTGACATCTAACTCCAGGATGTTCCCGGCCACCGGGTGTGTTCCGTATACGATCTGGATCGGCACACCGGGGGATGCGGTTTGCTGTAAGTTGTTGAAGGAGTAGGTGCGGTCTCCCGGTTCCTCGAAACTGGAAACATCGGGTGTCCCCATTAACTTGGATATACCCCATTGAAGCGCGAGCGTTGCTACCGCGCTCGGCACCCAGGACCACGACCATATCGTTGTGAGTATCTGAGCGACGGGGGCCGCAGGGACCGGCGTGAATATCACATCGGAACCGTCTGCGAGTTTTGTGTCGGGCCACTTCTCGGGCAGCACCGTTCGACCGTTAACGATGGCGGACCAGTTACCCTCTGATGACTCAGCGGGTGCGAGGTCTTGTATCGTTACACCATCCTCCACGATCTCGACATCGCGCGACTTGCGCTTGAGCGGGAACAGCGATTCCAGGACCGTGTTGTATACCGTCACTCTTTCCATGAGATGATCTCCACGATGTATGGTTCGAGCGCTGAGTAAGCAACACAGTGAACTCCGATGTTCCTTGTGCATTGAAGCAGTATGTTCTTCCCGATGTGGATAGCAGCGTGGGTTGCACGAGAGTCAGCGCTGCTGTCTTCGCCGCGCAGTATTACGATGTCTCCAGCACTCCGAGGTTCATCTACCGACTCATAACTACAAGGCCCAATGTAGTCCTCCGGCGAGTCCTCTTCCGGTCGGTACGAGTGCAGCATTTCCGAGGTCAGGTCGATGTCATCAAAGATTCCTAGACGCTTCAATACTTCGACGCAGATTCCCCAGCAGTCGTAAGCGTCCGGTCCGGTGCCTCTGGGCTTATACGGCTTGCCTATCAGGTCGTCGTATGATCCAGGAGATGTCCTCAAACTCGCCTCCGTGGTATCCCAGGGAACCCACCGAACCGCCCAGGGTGAAGCGGCGTATCTCCGTTATTAGTTGCGAGTGTTCCGTGTGCCTGACAACCGTTGGGTCCGTCGAGGGTCTTGTCACAAGAGTCACTGTCGTCTCCGCTACCACCACCGAAAGTCCAACCGCACTCGGCGGACTTGAACCTCCAACGGCATCGCTCTCTGTAGTATCTCTGATGCGGCAGGTCTACCTCAAAGAAAGGATGGTGCGATACCCGGAAGTTGACAGAGGTCTCGGTGACCGTGGTTTCCCTGATGACTAAACTGATCGAGATACTAGCAGCGGTATCCGTCAAGTTCGATTCATGTACAAGTTTCAAGTTCACTGACTTATCGAGTAGCCCGTTTCTCTGCTCCAGGTAGTCGGTGAGAACCTGACCAACATTCCCGACAGTGATGTTCATGTACGGCAGGTCTCCAGTGCTGCTTTCTTCCATCCCCTCCAGGACCACAGGGAACGGCTCATAATCTATCCCCGCGAAAGTGACCGTTTCTTCGTTGTTGGTTATCCTGACGACCTCGGTGTCGCTGATATCTACAGTGAAGAGCAGTAGCCATGCGTCGCTACTTGCCAACGCGTTCTTTGCAGACTTCATTGAAGAGGAGAGTGAGCGCGCCATGTTAGAAGACCTCCTGAAGATCCGCTGCTACCATGAACGCATCGGGTGCGAGCCGGTGAACTGACAGGTCACTGACGACCGCTGCCTTGCTGGTGGTTGAGTCGCCGGGTGCTGTCCAGGTGAATGCTTGTTCACCGCCATCACCGGCAAGAAGGAACGCTTCCAGGATCGTCTTCTCGGATTCGTTGAGCGTCCAGCGCACGAAGTAACCTCGACGGACTTTTGTTCCAACGGCGTACCCGACAGAGTGCGCCGACTCCATCTTGGATGTTTGTGAGCGTGTGACAAACGCGACCCTTGTTGAGTAGTCAGGAGAGTATGGGAGTGTTCCAGTAGATGGAGACTCGCCACCCACCGGCACCACCACAGGATTCGAGCGATGCTGCGTAGTCTCATGTGATGCTGAACCGTATCCCTCTCCGTGTAAGTACGGTCCTCCCATCGCTAACGGGTAGTCTGCCCCGACCTCAAACAGGAATTCCACTGCGAGGTATCTACCTTGAAGGTCGCCGATGTCCTCGACGATTTCGTTCTGCATCGTGGTGTATGCGACTGGGAAGGACTCGCCTCCAAGAGTGTTGGTGGCAGCGACCCGGAACTTGAGCCTGGACCCACCTTGCATGGAGAGCGCTCCGACAGGAAGCCCGAAGGTCTGCCAGTAGTTTGCGTTGTCACCGCTGTCGAGGTAAGCCAGAGCAGTCGCGCCGTCTGAGGAGTAAGCCGTAGAGGTATAGACCGTCGGTGTTGACCATCGGGTACTCGTGAGAGTTCCAACAGTAGCGACGGTGTCAGACCAAACTGCTCGATGCCAGAAGACTGTCACCTTCGGGTTGCTGAGCGGTGCCGCAGCTCCACCTAGTCGAGCCACTTGCGTGCTTGCAGTCGTGTCGAGTCGGTCGGTAGGCACAATCGTTTGTGATTGTTCAGTTGTTCCGTCATTCACTTTGAGGTTCAACTCACCAGTGTCACCGGATCCTGTGGCGGCTGGAACCTCGCGCAAGAAGCGCAAGTAGAACGGAGCAGGAGCCACCCCCACTCCCGCAGCAGTTACTGGAACAGTGATCGTATCGAAGGTATAGGTGACGACAGCACCGGACTCGTACTGCTTCCACTGGAACCTCCAGGTGCCTCCGATGTTCGCTATCTGTAGAGTCCCGCGAGAGTTTGTCTGCGAGTCATTCCCGAGGAGGACAGTCTCACTGACTACGGGCACTTGGAAATAGCAGAGCAGTTCTTCGTAGTGTGTGCCGAGTCCAATTTTGTAGTCTGCGTCAGACACTGAGCCGCCATCGGTGAACTCCAGCCCGTGCCCTTGAAAACTAATCGCGAGTCCCGTTGCCGATGCAGTACCAAACCCCCCTGGTGGAAGGTCGGTGGCGTAGTCTGCAAAGTAGGACGAGATAGCCGTCGAGCCGGTCACCGTAGGCAGCGCTGGTGGAGGCGTGTTCTTCATGTATACGGACTGTTGAAACGATGGGAATGTAGTAAACACCACCGTGGCCGACTCACCAGAGGAGTCTTCAAGTTGCGCGAGCAAGTTGCTAGTCCCCCAGGTGATAAGGGTCATCGCAAGTCCCTTCGAGTGGAGCGACCATCCCTGATAGCATTCTGGATTGCACGACGACCGTCGTCACTGAGCAGCATCCGCTGTACGCTCGGTCCGTCAACTGCGGAGATGTTTATCGTGATGGCTTGTCCGCCACCTCCGCCTCCACCACGGAAGTCCACGGGGATCGAGCGTCCATTCGGAAGCGGCACGACCGCTTCGTTGTGGGCACCTTCTCCGATCATCGCGAGCGTTGGGCTGTTGACAATTCCACCGGAGGCGAAGTCAGGCACACTGCTTTGGTCTATCCCTGACTCCCGGGTGAACGATTTTGCCGGGTCAAACGGAGCCACATAAAAGAATGCTTCAAGGAACTTCCGAACAACTGCTTGCGCCATGAACCTAGTCAACTCCTGCGAGATCGCTGTCAGGAAACTGATGAGTGCGTCCTTCGCCTTGTCCTTGCCCTCAATGAATCCCTGGAAGATGGACTGCACTGAGTCTTCGAGACTCTGCATCACCCGCTTGCCCATATCTTTGAAGTCGTCCTCTGTCACCTGCAACTCAACTTGGACATCCTCCATCCCCTTCTTGAAGTTTACCCACCAGTCGATGCTGTCGTCGGTTTTTCCAGTAGATGACGCGCGGTCGCGTAAATCTTTGAGCGCCGCTTCAGCAGCATATATAGCGTCTCGAAATTTATGCATCCACCCGATGACGATGGGGACACCAAGGGTATCTGTGAGGTTCTTGAGGGTCTTCATGTTAGCCATCTTTTTCAGGCTAGTCTCTAGTCTTGCGATCTCCTTGTTGAGACCAGCGATAACTGGCTCGTCGCTAGCGAAAGGCGATTTCTGTATCTGAGAGAGGGAGTCTCTTGCCGTCTTGACAGCCTCTATCAGAGTGGCGTTACGAGCAAGCGCCCTGGTTTCAAAGTCAGTCACTTCTTTGGCATCTGCTCTGGCCTCCCTGATTGCACCGAAGTGGGAAAGTTCCAGTTGCCAGAAACCTTTTTTGTCACGCAATTCTTGTTCGGAGAATTTCTTGCTCGCTTTGCGGCCACCGCGCCTTGGCCCTCAAGTCCGGCCCGCACACCTATTAGGTAGTTGCGGTCTTTTTCATGTAGCAAGAGGGCTTCTTCTAAGACTGCTTGTTTTTCTAGGTTTTTAGTTATCTCATCGAAAGGTTTGAGATATTTCCACATCTCCTTTTCCAAGGCGCTGCGTTTAACTCCCAACTGTTTGGGATCCCCGAAAGAGATCTCATGGGAAGAGAGAGATTCCATCTCCCAGTCGATATCTTGTATGGCTTTCTGCAATGGCTTTATCTGTGCATCGAGTTGGTCTGCCAATAAGGTAGTACTCCATTGAGTAGTGTCTGCCCCCCCAAATAGACCTTTTGTGCCCTCTGCAACTTTATGCAACTCACCCTTGAGACGGTGCATTTCAGCCGTTGTCTCCTCTGATTTTCCGCGGAACTTTTCCAAGTCGTCGTTGAACTTGTCCAGCGGGGAATCAATCAGCCCCCAGGCCTCCATCGATTGGATGGTTTCCCTGAACCCCTCTTTGATAGTAGAGAAGAGCGCATCGAATCCAGCCTCTATTGATGTCATCAAGATAGTTGCGGAAGCCTTCATGAACTTGAACGCTGATACAACCGTATTGACTAGCGGCTTGATGTCCGTCTCGATGAACTTGCGGAATTCCAACCCGGCGAGTTCTGCGTTGATAGCCATCTCTTCGTAGCGGTCGGCCAACTCGCCTAACTCTTTGTTCAGTCCGACGGTTGCACCAGTAGCAAACGCCTGTGCGAGGATCCTCCCGAGGTTCTTGGCGCGTTTTATCGTGGTGGCTAGTTGCTTCTGCATATTCTCATACGAGATGGCGAGTTCACCGGCGAGTTTGGACTGACGGGATAGCATCTCGTTGAAACGCGCACCGTTTCCTTGCGCTAGTACCGAAGCAGCAGCGATGGCTCGGACATTGCCCAGGGCATTGGTGAACGGGATATCTAATTCTTCAGCGTTTTCCCTGACCTTTGCGAAGATATCGCCGAGCGATCCCCACTGGAACGCTGCCACCCCCATCGGTATCTGCGATCTCCGCAGAATCCTAATCATGTCTTCGTTCGGTTTCAGGACCCCCATGATGGCTTGTCGGAGAGAGACCGCTGCCTGTTCGGTATTCGCACTTACATTCGCTGTGTCTGCGAGTGCGGTGAACATATGGCGGATGGACACACCGGCCTCTGCTGATGTGGATGCCAGTTTTCCGATGTTTTCCGACAGGTCGTCGATAGTCGTCTTACCGATTACCTGTGCAGCGAAGAGTTCCTCGGCAACCGAGCGGAATGCTTCCTTGCCAGAGAGTCCATAAGCGTTAGTGATCGTCGCTAGACCTCTAACAGTCGTCGCGAGGTTCGCCCCTCCAGCAACAGCTAACCTTGCTGCCTCTTCCAAAACTCCCATAGCGTCGGCGGCTTTTGTTCCCGCACTGATCGTGTCGAACAGTCCCTTGTTCAGTTGCACGAGTGGTATGCCGGTGTCTACGGCTAACTGCTTGACGGCAACTGAGAACTCTCCGAGGTGCGCTCTCGCTTCTTCTCCAAGTGTTCCAGTGAGCGCTAACTGATGGTTGAATTCCGCCATCGACTTCACGGATGCGGCGAAGGCGGCAGCGGCCAGGGTAGCGATCATTGTCAGGTGAGACTGAACCTGCCGGAAACCGTTACGCAGAGAGATGACCGCTTGCTTACCAGCAAGAGCGATGCTCTTGAGACCGTTTTTGATCTTACCGAAAGCCACAGCGGTGAGGTTTTTCGCCTGGATTGCTATCTGTAGGGTGCGTCTGTTAACGGCCACTCTTCATCCTCTCGTCTTCGATTTCGGACATCTCATTCATAACGACGGAGTATCCATCGAGGAACGCTTGGGTCTGATCGAGTGCGCCTCCGGGCGCGGGCCAGATCCCCAACTTTGCGAGGGAGGAGTACCTGACCATTGAACGCTCCAGCATACCAACGACCTTGTTTGGGCAACGGCGTAAGGAAACACGGCCCAACCCATCACACCTGGAACAGTGCGGCGAGCCATCGCAGTGACAAGGGATGCGGTCTATCTCGTTCGGGGAATCTTCGTCGCAACCCCACCCGGATCGGAGCGCCCGTGCATGGTCCGTGTCTAGTTGGCACACAGAACATCGCATTGGGTACACTCCCATCGTCAATCGTGTTGCGACAATTAGTTTCCCGCCTCTTCCCCGGTGAGTCCACTCAGTCCTGTGATGAACTCGAAGAGGTGAATAGCAACTGGAAGAGGTAAGTGTTCAATGGACTGCGCGTCACAAGGGACCGCTGCCCCTCCGCCGTCGAGAACACCTTCCCACGAGGAGACTGCGCCAGTGATAACCTCATAGATGAGGTCACTGTCAGCGCCGTCGTTGGTCATGCGAGTAGACATTGACAGCACCTGCCGCCCAGTCATCGCGCGTACATGGAAGGTCGCCCCTTCCTTCTCCGTAGCGTGAGTCGCCTTCGGGTCAATCGTGATCGCCATCCTGTTATCCGTCCTAGAAACACAGCAAGCGGAAGTCGTTATCCCCCAGGCTGGTCTCGTTGAGTGAGAGGTCCATCGAGTAGGTTGAGATTCCACCACGCTCGCCACCGGAGACTCCTGCGTAGGAACAGTTCGGTCCTTGTAGACGGAACCTGTTGCCGGTGGTACTACCGATAGTGAGGTCGAGAAGTCCCTCTTCGTTATTGGTCATCTTCAAGATGAAGTTATGGTTGGCGATGGTTTCGACTTCCGGGTCGATGCTCCCGCTCATGCTGCGCTGCGTGATCTTGGTGGAGATTGCACCAGCAGGGTCATTAGCACTTCTACGAACGGAGAGTTCGTTGCCAGTAGCGATCTCAAAGGAGTCCACGATCAAAAGGTCGGTGTGAGCGCTCAAGTTAGCGTTCAGCATCGCTGGCGGCACGAGCGATGGATAAGTCGGCGTGAGCAAGGTGATATCATCCGAGTCTTTGAACGGACCAGTGAACTCAAAGGACATCTTGACGGGTTGCCCGGTGGATCCAGCGAAACTCACATTTCCGCGAGCGCCCTGTATCCGGTGACGAATACCATCGTTGAACACTCCAACGGTGTAGGATGAACCTTCAGTGGACAACGGTTTGTACATGACAGCAACATCGCCATCGACGGCGCTAGCGTCCCCCTGGGAATTGTTTGAGATGCTTCCAGTCAACGCCGTCGATGTCTCGGTCAGACCGTTACCAGTGGATTCCACATAGATAGTCGTATCTCCGACCCTCGACGACATCCCACAGATAGCCGTTTCACTGCCAAAGGCAGCGATGGTCTCGCCAGCAACGAACTGCACACCAGTAGTTGCTGTCACAGTCACCGTGTCGAGTGCTACCTGCTCGTAACCACAAGCAAGCATCAAGGTGTGAAAGGGTAGTTGATCTCCAGCGGGTGTTCCACCTACAGGTGCGTGGTCTCCGCTGCCGACGAGTTCAGTCATGAACCCAACCGTTCCGGTTTTTACACCGGCGATGCTTGCGAGGCGACCCAGGCTGGACCGGAACGGATTCCGCTCGTACTGCTCAACCTCTGGAGAGAACGAAGTCTCAAAGGTGTTGAAGCCAGCGTCAGCATTGCCTGGTTCCTCCGCCGTCCCCTCTGCCCCCTCGACCTTGACCGCAACGACTTGTTTTCTGTGTAGTAAAGCCATGTGGCTAGACCTCCTCGACTATGAGTTTTATTTGGTGCGACGCACCTGAAATGTAAGACACATCGACACCTGACTCGACGAGCCTGTAAGTGCCCGACGATCCACCTGGAGGAGTCCACGAGAAACTGCCTCCACCATTCACTAGGCCCACAAAGTCAACAATGTCATCCCGCTCAGACACGGACGCTTTGTCCCACGAGAGGGTGTAGCGTGTCCGTTGTTTTCGACCAGCAGGGTAGGTGTTTCTGCGTTCCACCATCCCCATACCAGACGATGTCAATGTCCTGAACTCGTGGGTGATATCCACCTGTTCGGGATCGACTAGCAAATCTACCACTGTTGCCTACCTAACGGTGAAGGGGTCGCCCGCTTCATGCGCGTAGGTGATCGTACACGCCAGTGAAATTCCGACAAAGGGTTGCCCTTCTGCTAAGCGGAAAGGTGTGACATTCCTCACGGTACACTCCCTTGCTTTGCCCCCTCTGGTCGGGTCCGCCATGATGGCCTTTTCGCAGTCTCCTGCGAGTGAGTCCACCAGGGTGGCCGTATCGCCTGAAACCACATCGGTGTCATGGACAGCCCAGATATCGACCGTAACCTCCAGATCACAGGTGGCCCGGTGGTCTGGCCCAATCGACTTGGTCTCCCCCTCGAAGTTCACCACTGCGGTCGGCACCGAGGACACCGATAGTCCTGACTGCTGGAAACGCTGAACGCTCACGAGCGTGTTGTTGTACCCGTTGCCGATGGTCACATTGCCCAGTGCAGTTGCGATGTTTGACACTATCTGCTCTCTGACTGAATCTGCCATCTATCTCCTCCCACTGTGTCGGCTGAGTCGCCGCTTCACTATGCGGGCTATCGCCTTATCGAGTTCTTCCCTGAAACGGCGGACAACTCCGCTTTTGTTGTTTCTGTAGGACTTGAAGTACCCAAGTCGCTTTGGCATTCTCACGCGAGGCATCATGGTGAAGATCGGAAACCAGGAGGCTTCACGACCGCGCTTCGACTTGTTCCCGCTCTTGAGTAACTTGTACCTGCGACGAGCGTACACAACTTTGTGTGTCCCTCGGTCCTTGAGTTCGTATTCGTAGCGGTTGCCGTTCTTCTCCTTGAACTTCCGAAAGGTTGCCCAGTTTGGTTTCACTCGTATTGAACTCTTCCCCTGCTTCCTGTTCGCTGTGTTCGGTTGACCGGGGATCAGGATCGGGATCACCAAGTATTTCCCACGCTTCGGTCGAACCGGTGACCCTTTCTCTAGGCCAAGAGCAGCAGTTGAGTGCGTGAAGAGCGCACCTTTCACTTGCTTGGAATGCTTCACCTCGGATCTCTTTTTCGGAGTGCGTATCCAGCGGAATGCGATACCGCGAGTCTTCGGGTTGTGGCTTTTCTGTGCCCCCTTGCTCTCCTTCGGATTCTTGCCCAGATGCACCCTGCTTTCGTCCAAGAACTCACGGCGCAGGAACCCGAGGCTACGGCCAGTTGCCGTCCACATCGCCCGTCCCACCTCCTTCTCCCCTGCGAGTTTGAGCAGTTCTCCGAACTCAGTAAGTGATCGACCATTGAATCGAACAGACATCATCGGTAGCACCTCAACTTCCAGGCGTAAGCATCTCCAGAGAGCATACGGACAACTCGACAAACAGATAGGGTGCCATAAGGGTCAACCTTGATGTTCACCGTGTCCTTCCCGATATCCACCGCAGCGAGCCTTCCGGTTCCTGAGCCTCTGCCAATTGTGATATCGACATAGTGTACCAGACCTCCGTGGAGTTCGTTGCTCTGGTCTCGCTCGACATAGGCGGTGACCTTGACGAGGTCTCCGACAACTCCTCCTGGATAGTAGTCTAGTGATTCGCTAGGGGTGTACGGGAAGTGGTCCAACGGCATCATCGCACCCCTACTAACTGCGCCATCGCTGGGTCTCTTTCGACTACCTCGGTGATCCTCACTCGGACAGCACTCTCGCCTTCAATCACCACAACATCTGCGAGGTCTTTCCCTGCTGCGACTGTTGCGATTCCGTTGGTTGCCTGTGTGGAGATGTACAGCGAGACATCCAGGGTAGGCGAACCGAACTCTCCGTAGTCTGAGTAGTCTAACTCTTCACGAACGACCACTGCTCGGATGACTACTCCTGCGGACAGGTCTCCACCTGGGTAGTAGGTAATCTCTTCAGTCAGTTGCGCCTTCTCAAGGAGTGACTTCACTCCGAGTTTCAGCAGTGGCTCCGCCGTTACGATAACCAGGGCGGCGGTCAGCGTCGAAGTGCCGGTCGCCGACGCTGCTAGTGCGCGGGCTTGCGAAGCGCTGACGGCGGCAGTGGATCCCGATGTGCCAGTGACCGACGCTGAGAAGCGCACTGCTACGAGATCGCTGGTCAACTCTGCGGAAACGATGGAGGAGCCTGTAGTGGAGGCGGCGAGTGCGACCGCCTGGGAAGCGGACAACGCTGCGGTGGCGACCGAGGTGCCGACGGTCGAAGCGGCCAGGGTCTTCCCTTGACCTGTGGTCAACACTGCGGTGACGACCGAGGATCCTGCCGTGGAGGCGGCGAGTGCCACTGCCTGAGAAGCGGAGAGCGCTGCGGTGGCGGTCGAGGTGCCCACGGTCGAGGCGGCGAGAAGCACTGCCTGGATAGCGGAGAGCGCTGCGGTGGCGGTCGAGGTGCCGACGGTCGAAGAGGCGAGCGCCACTCCCTGACCAGCGGAGAGCGCTGCGGTGGCGGTCGAGGATCCGACGGTCGAGGAGGCGAGAGCCACCGCCTGGGAAGCGGACAACGCTGCGCTGGTGACGGAGGTTCCTGCGGTGGAGGAGGCGAGGTTGACGAAATTCCCAGCAGAGAGCGCTGCGCTAGCGGTCGAGGTGCCCACGGTGGAGGCAACGAGCGCCACCGCCTGGGAAGCGGACAACGCTGCGGTGGTGGTCGAGGTGCCGACTGTCGAGGAGGCGAGAGACACTCCAGCGAAGGCGGTCAGGTCAGCGGTGGCGGTCGAGGTGCCGACGGTCGAGGAGGCGAGCGCCACTGCCTGAGAAGCGGAGAGAGCTGCGGCAGCGGTCGAGGTGCCCACGGTGGAGGAGGCGAGCGCCACTGCCTGGGAGGCGGAGAGCGCTGCGGTGGTGGTCGAGGTGCCGACTGTCGAGGAGGCGAGAGACACTCCAGAGAAGGCGGTCAGGTCAGCGGTGGCGGTCGAGGTGCCGACGGTCGAGGAGACCAGCGCCACTGACTGCCCAGCGGAGAGCGCTGCGGCAGCGGTCGAGGTGCCCACGGTCGAGGAGGCGAGGGCCACTGCCTGGGAGGCGGAGAGCGCTGCGGTGGTGGTCGAGGTGCCCACTGTCGAGGAGGCGAGCGCCACTGCCTGAGAAGCGGAGAGCGCTGCGGTGGTGGTCGAGGTGCCCACTGTCGAGGAGGCGAGAGACACTCCAGCGAACGAAGTCATCGCTGCGCTGGTGACGGAGGTGCCCACGGTCGAGGAGGCGAGGGCCACTGCCTGAGAGGCGGAGAGCGCTGCGGCAGCGGTCGAGGTTCCGACGGTCGAAGCGGCGAGAGCCACCGCCTGAGAAGCGGAGAGCGCTGCGCTGGTGACGGAGGTGCCGACGGTCGAAGCGGCGAGAG
>Ga0233410_10000528_pt1 | contig 11857 bp, 10 predicted proteins | sample Na_anoxic_1_MG_FD_179869 | JGI IMG/M metagenome (GOLD analysis project Ga0233410, IMG submission 179869) | Seawater microbial communities from Saanich Inlet, British Columbia, Canada - Na_anoxic_1_MG | ecosystem: Environmental > Aquatic > Marine > Inlet | place: Canada: British Columbia...
GCCAACCAGGGAGAAAATCTTCGTGCCCTTGCTTCCTTCAGTTCCAAATTGAGTAAACCAGTCAGCGCCTTTATTGATGATAAGCGGCACATTAGCCCATGTCTCAACATTATTCAAAACACTGGGCCTATCCCAAAGGCCCTTTACGGCAGTGTGGATATATTTCGGTCTGGGCTCTCCTGCCCTGCCTTCCAGTGCCGTCATCAAAGCACTCGATTCGCCACAGACAAAAGCGCCGGCCCCCTGGTGAACTTTAACAATGAAATCAAACCCCGAGCCAAGGATGTTTTTCCCAAGAAAACCATACTCCTCAGCCTTCTTGATAGCAAGGTTCACATTCTCTACCGCAAGAGGATATTCCTGTCGAACGTAAATATAGCCCTCGTGGGAGCCGATGGCATAGGCTCCGATGGTCAAGCCTTCGAGGATTGAGTGAGGATTCCCCTCGAGAAGGCTCCTATCCATATATGCTCCGGGGTCCCCCTCGTCTGCATTGACTATCACATATTTTATTTCGTCAGGGGCATTGCGTGATTCTTCCCATTTTCTCCCTGCGGGAAATCCGCCGCCTCCCCTCCCTCTCAGGTTGGATTTTTTGATTTCCTGTAATACTTCCCCGGAGTTCATCCCTGAAAGAGCTTTGGATAGCGCAGAATAACCGCCAATTGATAGATAGTCATCGATGCTCTTGGGGTCAATACTACCATTGGAACCGAAAACAAGCCGTTCCTGGTGCTTGTAGAAGGGAATTTCAGATTCACGAATAATCTTTTCATTGATACTGGGGTCGGTACAGAGTAAACGCTCTATGATCTTCTTTTTCTTTATCGTCTCGGAGATAATTTCAGGGACATCATCAGGTTCTATCTGGAAATAACATATTTCATCAGGGTAAATAACAATAATAGGACCCCTCTCACAAAAACCATGGCAACCGGTCTTCCTGATGTCCACCTCAGCGCTTAAACCCTGCTTTTCAAGCTCCTCTTCAAGACTTTTAGCTACTTCTCCACTACCAGTAGCATGGCAGGCAGATCCGGAACAGAGTGTAATACAAGGTTTATTCGGGTCTCTTTTCGACAAGATGCCCTTCCTGAAATCTTCTAATTCAGCGGGCGAATTTATCTGCGACATAATTTTATCCTACTCATAGTTTTTTAACACATCTGCTGTCTCGGCCGGCGCCATCTTACCGTGGGTTTTCCCATCAATTTCCATCACCGGCCCTAAAGCACAGCAGCCGAGACAGTTAACAGTTTCCAGGCTGAATTTCATATCCAAGTCGGTTTCTCCAGGTTTAATCCCAGTCAGGTCCTGCACCGTGTCGAGGATGCGCGTCGCACCACGAACATGACAGGCAGTACCCACACAAATGTGAACTTCATGACGTCCTCTCGGAACGAGACTAAATGCTTTATAAAAGGTAGCGATATGCAATATCCGGGTTAAAGGAACTTGTAATTTTTCGCCGACTCTTTCTAATACTTTCTTAGGAAGCCAATGATTTTCGCTCTGAATCTCTAATAATACCTGAATTAGTGAACTGGCTTCGCCCTGATGCTTATCAATAATCTGATCGATTCTATCGTTATCCATAATCGCTTTCCTAATCTTCCTTTTTTCCTTTAAGCGAGAGCATAGCACTTCCGGGTTTCGTCGTACCTGACAAATCCCTGTCTTGATGAATTTTTCATGTGTCTTGATACTTCAGACGGGTTTAATCTTAAAATCTCAGAGAGTTTTCCGGTTGAAAGGGGTTCTTCTCGCAGATGTAACATGATTTGGCTTATTGTCAATTTATCACCAATTAATTCATCAAATAATCTGTTTACCTCGTCACTATTGAAAAACTTATTGTACTCTTCTTCCGATTTAACAGGTACTCTCAACCTTTCCCTTTCAATCAGCTTAATATATGGAATTAATTTGTCGGCTGCTTCAAGTTTGAACTTCAATTCATTTCCGTCTATTCCTTCGCCCTTGCCAAGTGGGCCTAATTCCTTCACCTTACTGGTAAAATCATTGGTAACTTCGGCCAAAAGGTTTCCATCGGCGCCAGACATAAATTCGAGCCTTAGTCTTTCCGGGTTCAGGCCGATATGTTCCATTATTTTTCTACATAGATACGTATTGCTTAATGCATCGTAATTTCCATGAGTAATATAATTGCATTCATTTAACCGGCAACCACCAATAAACACTCCATCTTGTCCATTCAGGAAGGCTCTGAGCATAAACTCCAGATCGACCCTACCGGAACACATGACGCGAATAAGCCTCATTTCAGTTGTATATTGCAGTCTGGAAACTCCAGCCAGGTCAGCAGCGCCGTATGCTCACCAATGGCATACAAAACCTAATATTTTTGGTTTAAATTCAAGACCTGAACTCATGTGTTTTCACCTCATTTTATTGCTCATTGAAAAACGAAGGCCGACAGGCCTTTATCAGAGACATTGGGCTATGCCTGTGCCTTGAATCTCTGATTTACACATCTCCAACTGCAGCATCAAATTGCCGTATGATCTCTTCCTCTGTAACTGCCGCATCAATTTGGTTCAAAAGCTCTTCATCGGTAAAGTGCTTCAGTACAATAGCATTTGTCGGGCACTTTGCATTACAGAGACCATCTCCTTTACAGAGCACGGGATTAACCCATGCCTTTTTGCCCTGCGGTGTCTCATGAAACTCTATGGCACCATACGCACAGGCTGAGATACATGCCCCACACGATACACAATCATTCTCTTTTACCTCGCAAACAGAACCTGAGGCAGTTACTGTATCGTGTGAGAGAAGCGTTAAGGCCCGGCCGGCAGCGCCATAAGCCTGGTTAATCGTTTCTTGTATATGCTTAGGATAGTGAGCCGTACCACAAAGATAAACACCATCTGCAGCAAACTCAACAGGTTTTAATTTGACATGGGCTTCTTTGAAAAAATCATCCTGGCTCAAAGTTACCTTGAATAATCCAGCTACTTCATTGGTTCCTGCGGAGGGAATAACAGCAGCCGCGAGAGAAAGAACATCGGCATCTATAGCAAGCTTCCGGCCTAAAATGGGATCGGTCGCGGTAACCCTTAAAACAGGCTTCCCTTCCGCTTCAGCAGCTTCCACCACGGGCTTGTCATCAGGCTCATAACGGATGAACTTTACATCTTTTTCTGACGCTTCCCGATAAAAATCTTCTCTTAACCCATACGTTCTCATGTCCCTGAAAAGGATGTATATATTCATCTCCGGGTTTATTTCTTTTAATTTCAAGGCATTCTTTATGGCATGGCTGCAACATACCCTGCTGCAGTAATTTCTATCTTCATTTCTACAACCAACACATTGGATCATAACCAGATTCTCGGCATTAATTACCGTATCAATTCCTTCGGCGATCTGTTCCTCCAACTCAAGGTGGGTAAACACCTTATCGTTTTCTCCATAAAGGTATTCGACAGGTTTATATTCATCAGCGCCTGTAGCAATGACGGATACACCATGTTTTATCTCTTTAATACTACCTTCAGTTTCCACCGTGGTGATAAAATTTCCTACATAACCGGAGACATCTGTAATGGTGGCTCCATGAGACACATGTATCAAGGGGTTTTCATAAACATCACGTATCACTTTATTTAAATATGCATCAACATCCATTCCTTCCAGGGTGGTGTGAAGTCGCCGCGCCACCCCTCCCAGGGCTGAATCTTTTTCCACAAGGTGAACCTCATGTCCCTGGCCGGCTATGGAGAGAGCACAAGTCATGCCGGCTATGCCGCCGCCAACTACTAACGCCGCCTTGTTTACCGGCAGATCAAATTCCATTAATGGCTCCAGATAGCGAGCTCGTGCCACCGACATACGGATGATATCATTTGCCTTCTCAGTGGCTTCTTCCTTTTGTTTAGAATGTACCCAGGAACAATGTTCTCTAATATTCGCCATCTCACAGTAATATTGATTAAGTCCCGCCTCTCGAAGAGTGTCCCGAAATAACGGTTCAAGAGTCCTGGGGGAACATGCAGCGATAACCACACGATTGAGACCTTTTTCCTGTGCCAAATCCGTTATTTCCCTGGCAGAATTAGTAGCACATGAAAACAGCTGTTCCTGAGCATAGACAACATCGGGTAAGGTCAATGCATATTCAACCGTGGAAGGGACATCAACTACTCTTCCGATATTGGCTCCACAATGACACACAAAAACACCTATCCTCGGGTCCTCTTTAGAGACATCCCTCTCCGGCGGATAAATTCTTTCTTTTGCCAGATTCCCTCTCCTGTAATCAAGGAGTTCACCGATTTGAGCTCCGGCCCCGCTGGCAGTAAAAACCGATTCGGGGATATCGATAGGGCCCTGGAAGGCACCGCTTACAAAGACCCCGGGCCTGGTGGTCTCCATAGGATTTTCATCACTTGCTTTACAGAACCCGTGTGAATTGAGCTCAATTCCGAACTTATCCGCCAACCCCTCATAATCGCAGGGAGGATTCAGTCCAACGGATAATACCACCATATCGAATTCTACCTCTTTTACGCCATCGTCGCCGGCAGTATATCTTACAACTACATTCTTGTTTTCAGGGTTCTCTCTTACTATTGATGCGTAGCTTCTAATGAATTCAACTCCGGGAAGTTGTTCTGCTCTTTGATAGTATCGTTCAAAATCCTTACCATGAGAACGAATATCGTTATGGAATATCGTACACTCTGCCTCCGCTTCATGATCTTTTGTCAAAATTACCTGTTTTTGAGTATAGGTGCAGCATACGCCTGAACAATAGCTGTTCTCTCCCGGGGTAACCCGTCTGGAACCGACGCATTGAATCCAGGCTATCTTTTTTGGATGCTTATTGTCTGAAGCACGCAGTACCTCACCTTCGTATGGCCCGGTGGAGGCTAACAACCGTTCATAGTCCATACTGGTTACCACATTCTGCAATTTTCCGTAGCCATATTCATCTTTCACCTTAGGGTCAAATGGCTCAAGACCGGGAGACAGAATAATAGCCCCGACTTCTATTTCTACTTTCTCAGCCTTTTGATTAAAATCAATGGCATCATTTTTACAGACTCCGAGACAAATAGCGCATTTTTTTTCTTTAATATAAAGACAGCTTTCATCAATATATGAGATGAGGGGAATTGCTTGAGAGAAATATATATGAACAGCCTTATTCCCCGATATTTCCTGATTAAATTGATCAGGGTATTCGACTGGGCAGTATTCTACACAGGTCGTACAGCCCGTGCATTTGTCCTCTATAATGTACCTCGGCTTTTTGATCAGGTTTGCCTTAAACGCGCCTGCTTTTCCTTCTATACTGTCAACTTCAGTATAGGTCAGGACCTCTATGTTGGGATGCCGGCCGACCTCGACCAGTTTAGGTGAGAGAATTCACATGGAGCAGTCATTGGTGGGAAAGGTCTTGTCAAGTTGAGCCATATGGCCCCCAATGCTCGGCGCTTTCTCAATCAGATAAACCTTAAAACCGGCAGTGGCAAGATCTAACGATGCCTGAATACCGCTGATTCCTCCACCGAGAACCATAACATCGCCAAAATTACTGTCCGCGAAACTTTTACAAATCCGTTCAATTTGTTCTTTTTCCACTTCTCAATTTCCTTATCAGATTTCCAAGGTGCCCTGAACAGTGTCCATCCACAAATGATAAAAATTGTTCGAGTTCAAGGAAGGCGATAATTGTAACCGCAAGAATACATTGGAGTATTCTGAGGATTACAATTTGAGCCTGACGCCGAAATCGGGCAAATTAGCCATTTGTGGATGGACACTAAATAACTTCCTGTATTATTTCCGTTATGTCCTTAATCTCTATATTTTCGTCGAAACCCATGGTTACCCTGCTATCTTCAAGCATGGTAATGCAGTATGGGCAACAAGTAACCAGCAATTCAGCTCCGACACCAATAGCCTGTTCTATTCTCAGATCGCCGAATCTTTCCCCTTTTTGAGTTTCCATCCAAACCCTGCCGCCTCCTCCTCCGCAACAGAGACTATCTACGCGCGATTCAGGCATCTCATTCAATTCCAAACCAGGTATGTTCTTTAAAATTTCTCGAGGTTCGTCATATATGTCATTATGTCGACCCAGGTAACATGGGTCATGATAAGTAACTTTCTTCTCATACTCCCTGGTAAGCGCAAGCCTTCCTTCATTCATAAGCTCGAATAAATATTGAGAGATATGAATCACCTCAAAGGTTACCATAAATTCGGGATATTCATTTTTGAAGGTGTGGTAGCAGTGAGGGGAAGAAACAACGATTTTCTTCACGCCACTATCGATAAACGTTTTGATATTTTCCCTGGCCAGGCGTTTGAACAATTCCTCATCACCTGTCTTGCGGATGCTTTCTCCGCAGCAGTTCTCCCTGGAGCCCAGTATCCCGAAATCCACTCCTGCCGAGTTGAGAATTTTCGCTGTAGCAGCGGAGACCTTTTTCAATCTCGGGTCATAACTTGGGTAGCAGCCCGGAAAATATAAGACCTCCATTTCCTCGGTGAATGATTTTACTGAAAGGCCTTTAGCCCAGTCTGCCCTCTTTTTGCGTTCCTCACCAAGGGGGTTACCTTCGCCAATGAGGCTTCCGCTCGCAGTGCGGACAGGCTTTACAGAAGAAGGAAAAACCCCATATTCCGTTGCAACCCTGCGTAAGGCGACTCCGGATTCTATCTGTTTTACGTCCCTGGGGCACTGCTGAGGGCATCTTCCGCAGGTCGTACAAAGCCACATTTCTTCACTTTCTATCTCAGTAAAACCAAACGTCGCCTGTCGGACCAATTTGCGCATACTAAAGGTTCTAACCCTGTTCCACGGACAAACCGTATCACATAATCCGCATTGGAAGCATCTCTTGAAGGCGTCACCACCGCTTTCTTTGATGACATCTATGATCTCTTTGTAGTCGGCTACAGTCTCCACTGTCTTTCTTAATCCTCTTCTTCGCCGTAATAGTTCAGCCTATTTTTGACAGAATTAACAGGGTGAACCGGATTATTGTTTGATTTTGCGATATGTGTTCCTGATCTGCTGGGTTTAAATCATATTTGCTCTATAATCCTGTCAGATATTTTTCTTGCAGTGACCTATTGCCTTTCGCCTTAATGTTTTAACCCTTCATTGACATTCGGGCAACGGTATCCATTATCTTGTCCAACCCATATTTGTCTGCCAACGCTTCCAATCCGATCTCCATCTCCTCCTGCTCAGCCTCTTCCTCTTCTTCGACTTCCTCTTCTCTTTCTTCGTAAGTCAGGGCATCAGTTATGCACCACTTAACACACAAGGGTTCTTCTTCATCTTCACACATATCGCATTTTAAAGGCAACCCGGAATCAGGTTCTTTAAAAAGATCCCTGGATGGGCAGGAAGCTCTGCAGAAGGCACACTCGTCATATTCCTTTCCGTCAATCGTATATTTATCCCTGCCGGCACATTCAGCTACAGCATATTCACCCGCGTATACAGGAACATATACATCTTTAAGTGGGTCATGAATCACCCGAATACGAGCCCTCGCAGGATTATTACTGCTATATTTCGGCGCAGCGTGAAAAGCAGAGCAGATTACCTCACATGCCCGACAACCATTGCATTTATCAACATCAATTTTTATTGTCTTAACAATTTTCATTTTTTTCTCACCCTTCACGGTTCACGTCCCCCAGTCTATTTCTTCTCTTTTTCTGCCGAAGTCTCTTTGGAAGAAGAATCTTCACCCTCTGTCAGTATCCCTCTCTGTATAAAATCTTCACTCACATAATCTAAACCCAAATCATGCAAAGTCTCTTTCGTAGGAATACCTTCATCATTCCACCCCTTAAATTTGTAATACTCATCTAAGAGTTCCTTTTCAAGCTCGGGAAATCTCTTCTTCCAATGGTTTTCGGGCGGCTTATCATCTTTTTTCCTCATGCCTCTTCTGATATTTATGGCCCTAACCAATGTCCGGTATCTCCTGGCTCCTTGCGTTAGTTTTTCTTTATCCATCTCGATCCCGGCCCCGGATGAGATAAATTTCGGGTAATTGTGTATATGATACGGCGGTTTCAGGGGAAATGACGACAACCCGGCACACATCCCGAGGGCGTCATCAATGTAGTGCATCATTTCCTGCCAGTTAACGATCTCACAGCACATTTGAACAGTTGGGAAATACGGGATTGAGTTTTCTCCGCGGAGTTCCCAATCTAAAAAATATTGCTTAAATTTTTCATCAGGAACCTGGATCCAATCCTTCACAAACTCTTCTCTCGCTTCTCTCGTAGGAAAAGGCGCCTGAGGAAAATTCCCTTCAATTTGGGTAATGTTCACTTTCTCGCCGGTGCTATACATAAGAAAATACATGGGATTCAGCATTGATAGTTTGAGAGGCAATTGCTCATGTTTCTTAATATTATTATGAGCATATGCCTTTGCGTCGTTTCCAATTTCCTGGGCCGCCCAGTAAGTGCCATTGGCCAAAACATCTCCTACCCCTTCCCTCCGAACAATTCTGTCAAGTAACCAGTAAAATCTCCCCTCGTTATCGGACGGCATTCCTTCAAAATCTTTATCAGGCAAAATGCCGTTTTCGTAAAGTTCAAGGGCAAAGGCCATAACTTGCGGGGCTGAGTATCCATCCACACCATATTCCGTAGCCCGTTGAGCGATTTTTAGACCAAAATCCAGATCTGAATAGGCCGCCAGCGTATAAGTAAGTTTCGAGAAGCATTTCATCATGTATGTTGAAAGTCCCGGGAAGGAAAGTGTTGCCCCGCATTTCATCGGACAGTTATAGCAACTTATTAATCGCGTCCGCGAATTTTCCAGAGTCTCCGTCCATTCCTTTTCGACTTCCTCGGTCCAAAAACCTTTCCTGCGGGTACGGGAATTCCCCCACATGAAATTCTCGGTGTGCCATTTCTCATCATGAACTGCCATCTCCTGCGGTGACCCAAGCCCGGCAAGAATGGGCATTACCCCTGGAATTGGATTTCCATCCCGGGCTTTTATATGTTCCAGCACTTCATTACAAAGTTCCAGGTATTCAGCCGGTTGAGCAATATTGACGTCCTTTGTTCCACGGACAACTACCGCCTTTAACCCTTTGTCTCCCATAACGGCCCCTATTCCGCCCCGGCTGGCACTGGACCTTCCTTGCTCAATAGAAGCAAAATAAACCCTGTTTTCACCAGCCAGGCCGATAGCAGCCACCTGGGCTTTAGGCTCGTTCAATTCCTTTTTAACAAGTTCTGCAGTTTCAATAGCGCCCTTACCCTGCAAATGAGAGGCATCACGTATTTCTACTTTGTCATTGTTTATCCACAAATAAACCAGATCAGGAGATTTGCCGCGAAAGATCACTTTGTCATAACCGGCATACTTCAATTCCGGTGCCCAAAACCCCCCCATCATTGAAAATGCCATTAACAAAGTCTGAGGAGAAATGGTAGAAACAATGGTGCGATTACAACCGGTAGCAGGTGTCCCACATAAAAGACCGGCGGCGAATATTAGCAGATTATCAGGAGAAAAGGGTTCAACTTCAGGCGGAACCCTGTCCCACAATATCTTGGCGTTAGTACCTAACCCACCGAGATAAGCCTCGGTATCTTTTGGGTCAGTTGCTACTCTCTCAATATTTCCCCGGGTTAGATCAATTTCCAAATTAAACCCTGTCTCTGCGTACCTCATTTTTTTCCCCTTCTATATTACCTGAATCCTTGAAATACTTTTTGATTAATCATCGGCTGCCGGGACTTAACTCAAAATGGCCTTCACCTGATACTGATATTACTCCGGCAATTAAATACCTCAATATTGTCATTCCGGCGAAAGCCGGAATCCAGGTGGGTACTGGATGCCGGATCAAGTCCGGCATGACGGAGTTAGACTATTCAGTTGCCAGGTTAATAATACTGAATCAATAATCCAGTTTTTTCCTGAGATTAATAAAATTGCTTCGATCAAAGCCCATTGTCTTAAAAAAGGATAACAGATCTACAGAATCCCAGCGTACAGCGGTATGGATATGGGTAATGCCTTTCTCTCCATAAATACGAACTATTTCATCGGCCAGCCTTTTCCCAATCCCCTTTCCCATATACTTTATATCTACACCCATCGTGACAATCCATGCGCTCTTTTCAAGGCCAAACCCACCAAAAACTATATAACTGATCATATAACCGACTACCTTGCCATCAATTTCAGCCACAAAACTGATATCTTTGTTTTCCCGGATCTGTTCTTTAATGATTTGCCTGAAATCGATCTTCGAAGACGATTTGGTAATAGCAGACTGAATCCTGCCAATATCTTCCGCATCTTCAGGTTTGATTTTTCTAATAAGCATATCTTTCGCAGATTTATCCATATATACTCGTTGATTATTTTTTAATTAACCCTGATTATCTTTACCTGATGTCCAACCCAATCAGGCGGCAGGTAAACTCGCCCGCTGTTTCCGCTCAGCTTCACCACCTTTTCCACCATCTCTTCACCATAGACTTCGAATTTGACATTCCCCTGTTCCCTTTCAGAATTCAAGGTTTTTTTATTGTTTGATTTTTTTGATACAATAACTGTAGGCATATATGATCTTCCTCAGCCAAATAAGAATAGAGAATGGAAACACTGTAATAAATTGATATTATGGCAATTTACCGCACTATTTAACCCGACAGCCTCTTTGATAATAACTACATCATAGCTACAAAGTAACTACATGTCAAGAAAAAATATTGAGCAGGAATGTATGATTTGACAGGAAAAACCAGGTGAAATTTTGAATTTTTCTAAGCTGAATCTTTATAATCATTTTGGTGCCGAAGGCGAGACTCGAACTCGCACAGGCATACACCCACTAGACCCTGAACCTAGCGCGTCTACCAGTTCCGCCACTTCGGCATATAAATGGAGTTGAAATATTAAAAAAAAAGATTATATTACGGGCAAAACCTTGTCAATAACTATTATTTGCTGCGACCGGTTTGAGTCGTAAACCCTTTTGTGAGGCATCCATTTTAATATGACTGTTATCTCTGATACAAAACAAATTATAAAGCCATTAAAAAATCCTGTGCTGAGTATAGGTAACTTCGATGGAGTTCATAAAGGTCACCTGGCCCTTTTTGATAAGGCAAGGGAAAGGGCTAAATACATTGGTGGACAATCAGCGATTATTACCTTTCATCCTCACCCCATGAACTTTATGAAACCTGAAAACAAACCCGCCTTGATCACCCCCACACAACAAAAATTGAGGCTGATAAAGGGTGCCGGAATTGATGTCATTTATTGTTTAGCCTTTACAAAACAATTTGCCGCAATCTCTGCTCGTGATTTTGTTCATGATATCTTAATTGACAAAATTGGAGTCAAGGAAATGGTGGTCGGCTATGACTGCACATTCGGGCATCGACGTGAGGGGAACATCTCATTCCTCCAAGACATGGGCAATCGCCTCGGTTTTGCGGTACATGTGGTAGAACCGATTAGTATTGATGGTACCCTGGTCTCCAGTACATCCATCCGAAAACTGGTTCGGGAAGGAAATCTGACAAAATCAAAGAAATTATTGGGGAGGGATTATCAGATATGCGGAATTGTGGTTAAAGGAAGAAACAGAGGCGGCAGGGTCCTCGGCTTCCCCACCGCCAATTTAGAATTAATAGATGAGTTGACCCCTAAGAAAGGGGTATATGCCGTAAAGGTGTTTATTGATGGTCAATCTTATAACGGATTAATCAATATTGGACATAACCCCACCTTTGGCAAAGGCCCATTCTCGGTAGAAACACATATACTTGATTTTTCAGGAGACCTCCTTGGCAGGGCTATTAAGATCGACTT
>Ga0233410_10000530_pt1 | contig 11852 bp, 10 predicted proteins | sample Na_anoxic_1_MG_FD_179869 | JGI IMG/M metagenome (GOLD analysis project Ga0233410, IMG submission 179869) | Seawater microbial communities from Saanich Inlet, British Columbia, Canada - Na_anoxic_1_MG | ecosystem: Environmental > Aquatic > Marine > Inlet | place: Canada: British Columbia...
TTCATGTTTCAGTACAGCGTCATATTGACCCTCATGGGGATCGGATTTGCCCTGCTAAACCTCTTCGCCCTGAAGGTCGTTTCCTATCGGCGAAAAAACCTGAACATGGGATTGCAGAAGGTCCGTGGCAAACTCACAGGGTTCACCATGACCGGATTGCAGATGATCGAGACGCTCAAGGCAGGCGGCAGTGAAGCGGATTTTTTTTCCCAGTGGTCCGGTTACCAGGCAAAGCTCGTTAACTCAGAGCAGAGACTCTCCGTTTCCACCCAGCTCCTGAACGCGGTTCCTTCCACGCTTCTTTCCCTGAATCAGGTGTTTATGCTGTTTATCGGCGCCAAATTGATCATGGACGGCGAGATGAGTATCGGCATGTTGTTTGCCTTTCAAGGCTTGATGATGGGTTTCATGCAGCCTTTCAATCATTTTGTGGACATGGGAAGCACCCTTCAGGAAACCCATGCCGACATCGATCGACTGGACGATGTACTCGTCAATCCAATGGAAACTTCCTTTTCGCAAACACTCGAAAAACCGGAAGACCTGGATACCTGGCCGGTGAGACTTTCAGGCCGTCTTGATCTCAAAAATATTACTTTTGGGTATTGCCCTTTAGAGCCCCCCCTGATTAAAAACTTCAGCCTTTCTCTCAAACCCGGGGCGCGCGTGGCCCTTGTGGGTGGTTCCGGGTCGGGAAAATCAACCATAGCAAAGTTGGTAACCGGTTTGTATCGACCTTGGGAAGGAGAGATACTTTTCGATGGCAGGCCCATGTCTTCCGTTCCAAAGCGTGTGTTGACCAACTCAGTCGCCATGGTGGATCAGGATGTATTTCTCTTTGACGGGACTGTAAAGGAAAACTTGACCATGTGGGACACAACCGTTCCAGAGGAGGACCTCACCCAGGCAACCAGGGACGCCTGTATCCATCAGGATATCATCTCCAGAGCGGGGGGATATGCGGGAAGGGTTGGCGAAGCCGGAGACAATTTCAGCGGGGGGCAGGGACAGCGCTTGGAGATTGCAAGGGCGTTGGCGGGAAATCCTTCTTTCCTGGTAATGGACGAAGCAACCAGTGCCCTGGATCCCCAGACGGAAGCCCTGGTTGACGATCACCTGAGAAGGCGCGGCATAACCTGTCTCATTGTGGCCCACCGCCTCAGCACCATTCGAGATTGCGATGAAATTATCGTATTAGACCAAGGTGAAGTGGTTCAACGGGGCGCCCATGAACAGCTGCGAGATCAGGAGGGGCTTTATGCCGAGCTCATCCAGGCCCAATAATCCAGCAGTAAAGAGGGATCCCCTGAACTCCTTTCTTGGTGAAGGTGTGAAGGTGAAGATGGCCGGAAACAAGCCGTTGCTCCTCCTGGAACCCCTGTCTTTCTGGATGGTTACGAAGGGCGAGGTGGATATCTTTGCAATTTTCGTTGAAAATCAGGAGCCAAATGGGATTCGAACCCATCTGTTTCGCGCTAAAACAGGCGCTATTCTTCTTGGCATCGACGACAATCAGACCGATATACCTTTACGTCTGATAGCCGTGGGGAAGACGGGCGCCGAACTTACCAGGTTTAAACGCACCAAATTCATGAAAAACCTTCACTCCCCTGAATTTCGGAACCTCGCCACGGAATCCCTGGAAGACTTCATTGATGGACTTTCTTCAGGCTTTCCCAGGAAGGCAACCCCTGCCGGAAAATACCAGGACCTTGAAAACGAAGGAACTTTTCCGGTCAAGGAAGGGGATGTCCTTCGAACCTCCCTGAAAGTGGTCTGGATAGAGCCATTGAAAGGGGATTTCGCGTTGCTGGACGACAGGAATCTGCCTCCCATTCCCGATCACGGATTTTTCCCATTATCCGGGAAACTCTGGCTCCGTTCCAACAGCCCGTCCGAAATTGCGGTTCTCTCTTCGAATGAACTGCTCCCCCGGGAAGATTTCTGGGCTGCCATGGAGGCTTTTCAGCATTTCGCTCTTGAAACCATTCGTGTTGTGATGGTGGAATTGGAGCAATCGGCCCGAAACCCCTTTCAGAAACGTGCTGAAGGAGACGTCCAAAAACGGCGGAATGCACTTCGCCGATTGGGATCTATCCTTTTTAAAAAACAGGAACGCCTCCTGGAAGACGTCGATGAAGGGGAGCCCATCTATGCGGCCTGCCGGCTTGTGGCGAAAGCATCCGGCATTAAGATCCCGGGTCAACCCCCTGTCGGTGCGGGGGATAAGGCATCCATCACCATGGAAGAGGTCGCCAGGGCAGGGAACTTCTTTACGCGGGAAATCCTGCTTCAAAAGGGGTGGTCGAGACAGGACAACGGCCCCCTTCTTGGATACCTTGAGGATGAAGACGGGAATAGGCCTGTGGCCCTTATCCCTTCATCGGCCCGACGGTACGAAATGGTGGATCCTGAAAAAAGAACCCGGGTGCGCGTCACCCCGGCATTGGAAGATGCGTTAAACCCGGTCGTTCATGCCTTTTATCGAACCTTTCCCGCCAAACCCCTGTCTCTGTGGAATATCTTTTCTTTCGCGCTTCACGGGACCTTGTGGGATATGCTGACGGTTTTGGGCGTTGGCATATTGGGTGCCATTATGGGGTTATTGATACCGATTATGACCGGGATAATTATCAATTCGGTCATTCCCGAGTCAGCAAGAGGTGAACTGCAGCAAATCGTATTCATCCTCCTTGTGAGCGTCTTTGCCACGCTCATGTTTCAGATCACCAGGTCAGTGGCCATGGTTCGAATCGAGGGGAAGATGGATGCCTCCCTTCAAGCCGCCGTGATAGACCGTTTGTTGGCACTTCCCGCCCCTTTTTTCAGGAAATTTGCCGCCGGGGACCTGGCCAACAGAAGCATGGGAATCAACCAGATCCGTTCGATCATCTCGGGAGCCACCCTCACCACACTCATGACCTGTATTTTTTCCTCCTTCAACCTGATCCTTCTTTTCTGGTATGATTGGAAATTGGCTCTCGTGGGGCTCTGCTTGACTTCACTGAGCGTCTTGATCACAGGAACCCTGAGCATCTGGATGGTTCGGTACCAGAGAAAGATATTTGAAATTCACGGAAAATTAGCCGGAATTGTTCTCCAGCTGCTCACAGGGATCAACAAACTCCGCGTCACTGGTACAGAAGATCGTGCCTTTGCTTTGTGGGCCAAAAATTTCTCAACAAAGAAGAGAATCGGTTTTCAAACAGGGAAGATCAGCGCTTTCCTCGATACAGCCACCGCATTCATCACACCCGTAGCCACCCTGCTGATTTTCTGGTTTTTTTTCAGGTTTCGCGTAACGGAGTTGAATACGGGCGACTTTCTGGCTTTTAATGCCGCCTATGCCAGCTTCCAGAATGCGGTAACGCAGATGACCCTGGCATTCACGAATATGCTTCACATCATACCAATTTATGAACGGGCCAGACCAATCCTCAAGACCCTGCCCGAAGTAGATGAAGCCAAAGGGAAAGTGGGCAATCTGAGCGGCGAAATTGAGGTGGAGAATGTCTCATTCAGTTATGAAACCGATGGCCCCCTGATCCTGAAAAATGTGAGCTTAAAGGTCTCACCCAGTGAATTTGTCGCTATCGTGGGGGGGTCAGGCTCGGGAAAATCCACCCTGCTGCGGCTTCTTCTTGGTTTCGAAAAGCCTGCATCAGGCGTAGTTTGTTATGATGGCCAGGATTTGAAGGACCTGGACATAAGGGCGCTTCGCAGACAGATCGGGGTTGTCCTGCAAAAAGGACAGGTCATGGCCGGCGATATTTTTAAAAACATCACCGGGGCCGTCAGTCTTACCGTGGATGATGCTTGGGAAGCTGCCCGCATGGTGGGGCTTGCTGATGATATCAAGGCCATGCCCATGGGAATGCATACCGTGGTTTCAGCCGGTGGAACAACGCTCTCCGGAGGGCAGAGGCAGCGCCTTCTTATCGCCAGAGCTATCGTGAGAAGACCAAGAATTCTTTTCTTTGATGAAGCCACCAGCGCCCTTGACAACAGAACCCAGGCCGTTGTCAGCCAGAGCATCGAGAAACTGCATGTGACGCGTATTGTGATCGCCCACCGGCTGAGCACGATTATCAACGCGGACAGGATCTATGTTCTTGAACACGGAAAGATCATTGAAACAGGCAATTACGATGAATTGATGGCCCACCAGGGCTTTTTCTATGAATTGGCAAAAAGACAGATTGCGTAGGGGAAAAATATTTTTTACCCCTGCCAAGAGGATTATTCCATGACATACAGACTGATAACGATTTTGGTGGTTCTGCTATTGGCATGCACATCCTGCATGGAGCGCGATAACCTGGCCGAAAAAAGGGCTGTTCTGGCGAAACAATCCCATGGAGATATCCTTGTGGGGGTAGTAGCGCCGTGGTCTAAGATCGATAGTCTGCTGTGGGCCGGCCTGGAGCTGGCCATGGATGAGATAAACGATGCGGGAGGAATCCTGGGGCGCCGAATCAGGGTGGTCAAGAGGGACGATGAGGGAAAGCTAAAGAAAGGAATTCAGATTGCCCAGGAGTTTGCGGATAATCCCAACATAGTCGCGGTTATTGGTCATTACCAGCCCTTTGTGACCATCCCAGCATCAGTAATATACCAGTACTACGGAATCCTTCTCCTTTCTACCGTGGTTACCGATCCAAAATTGACAAGGGAAGGATTTTCCCTCGTTTTCAGAACCGTCCCGGACGACAACGATTTCTGCGCCAAGTTAAACACGCTTTCCGCAAGGAAAGGCCTCAACCAGTTTCTCTTGTACCATGATTCCACGGTTACCGGACGCAGCCTGGCGGATGCTTTTGAAATCGCAACCGAACAAGCTGGAATTACCATTCTTGATCAGCAGTCCTATAACAGATACACAACCGTCAGAGATTTCAAGAGGATTCTCACCCTCTGGAAACAAAGCTATTCTTTTGAGGCCATCTTTGTGGCCGGTGGGTTGCCAAAAGCAGGCTTGTTCATTAAAACGGCGAGAAATATGGGAGTCAATCAGCCAATTCTGGGGGGGCTCGTTTTAGATGACAAGAAGCTGCTCCCCATCCTTGGCAATAAGGTTTCGGATGTCTTCGTACCTACCACGTTTGACCCTGATTCGCAGAAAAGCCAGGTTCAGAAATTTGTAAAGGATTTCAAAAAACGTTACGGAAGAATTCCGCTCACGCTGGCGGCTCAGGGGTACGATACGATACACGCCCTCGCGGAGGCTATAAAGCAGGCTGGATCCACTTCCCCGCCTGCGATGGCGAAAGCGCTCCTGTCCGGAAAGGGATTCCAGGGTTTGACGGGCCCCGTTTACTTCGATGCCCAGGGAAAACGTTTGGCTACCAATATCGGGATCAAAGAGGTAAAAAACGGACAGTTTGTGCACCTCTACACAAAAGACAAGTAAGGAAGTTCAATTTCCGGAGTTTCATTTGAGGTTGCGAAATGGAAGCAAAAAAGCTGGTTCTGGTTGAACCGGCAGAAAGAACCGGTGTTGGAGCCGGGCATAAGAGCCCTCATGAACCCATAGGGTTAAGTATCATTGGCGCATACACGCAAAAAGAGGGCATTGAGACGTCTATTGTCTGTGCCACGGAAAGCCACTCCTTCTATTCCGTGGGTAGGATATTGGAACAGGAACCAACCCATGTGGGCATCGGTGCTTTTCTGTACAACCTGCCCCATGCCCTTCGTCTGGCGGAAGGTATCAAAACCATCGATCCGGAAGTGATGATTATTCTGGGGGGAAACGGGGTTACGGCAGATGCTGAAGAACTCTCACGGAACCCTAATGTGGATTACGTGGTGAAAGGGGAAGGCGTTTATGCCGTTAACGATTTGATCAAAGAAAATGAGCCGAGGGGCAGGGTGTTTTCAAGGGGCCTTTTGATCGCGAACAATCCTGTCAGGACAGACCCCGACCAGATACCATTGCCATTGAGAACCAGTGAAACCACGGCGGGGCGGATCAGGACGGATTTATCTTATCCATCGCAGGAAAATCAGCGGTATGGATCTGTATTTACTACAACAGGGTGTACGAATCGCTGCAATTATTGTCAGACCCAGGAGATGTTTCCCGGTTCCGTCCTTTTCAGGGACCCCGTAAAGGTTCTGGCAGAAGTTCAGGATTGCCAAGAACGGTTTGGGATCAATCTCTTTTTCTTAATGGATCCCTTGGCATTTGGAGGGAAAACTGGCCTTCGAACCGGGCACAGCCGGAAATGTGCCGAACTCCTGGAAAAAACCGGAGCCCATTTTCATGCCCTGACCAGAATAGATATGCCCGATGAATACTGGGATATCCTGACCCGGGCAGGAGTTACCAAAGTAGCGGTGGGCATAGAATCCATGGTCATGCAGGGAGTTAAGGACGGGGTGTCAAGCATGCGCCTGGAAAAAATCGAAGAGTACGCATCCAAGGCTGCCACCAGGGGCATTTTATGCAGGGCCCTTTTCATGACGGGATATGAAGGGCAGAGTCTGGATCAGATTGAGCGGGAAATCGAGGTGCTCGGTAAATTAAAGGGACCCACTGATATTCGGATTTCCTGGCTGACGCCTTTTGAAAAATCCGCGTGGGAACGCCGGGAACTCTACGAAAGAGGGGCCATTTACGCTGCGGACATATCTCATTGGAGTGGCCATCATCCCATATACAAAATTTCCGGTGTGGACAATATTTCTGATTTTCAGGACTTGCGAATAAGAATGTATCAGGCTTTTTACGGGAGCGGCAATGCGGACGAGGCGGCCAAAGCCCGCATGAAATTTCGTCCGGGATTAAAAGAAAGTTACCAGTGGTTCAATGAAAATGTGTTGAATAAAATGGAAACCAGGATTAATTTGGAATAAAGCCTCCGGATTTGCTGTTCTCCACCGACAGGCAACTCAATAGAGTGAAGAAGAACGAATGAACAGAATCGAACAGAAAACATATATGGTTCCTCCGGGGCTTCGACATAAAACCGAGGAGTTCGAAGCCCACTTTGCCGTTGCCAAAGGCGCTCCGATTATTATTTGCGGTCCTTCCGGCGTTGGAAAGAGTCTTTTTCTTCATCTGTTTAAGAAGTTGTACAGAGAAACCTACAAAGGTCTTCAACTCTTCTGTTTTCTTTTTCTCTTGATGTCAGTGGATCTGGAAACCTTTTGAACACAATGGATGAACGGGCCGGTTCAGGGATTCATCCCGGGGCACGTTTTTTTGATTCGAAGATAGAGAACCTCGAATTTAAGGAATCCATACGGAATTATCTTTAGAAAAAGAAAGGGAAAAAGGAAAAAGAAACGGTCTTAATGACCCGACAGGAGCTACTGAAGACGTATTACAGCAGATTGCTGAAAACGGAAGGTGGGAATCGTACGACCGCCGCGAAAAGAGCAGGCCTCAAATACACTACTTTCCATTCACAGTTAAAGAAATACGATATAGTGTAACGGGCTATGGTATATTGTAATCTTTCTCTTTATATAATGAGCCAGGCCTTTTTTCAAATTCTTTCAAAAAAGCTGCCAATATAAGTGAGTTGTTGTCTTTGTGGGGGCAAGGATGACCATGGCACGAGTTTTGCTATAACCTTTTTATCTACAGCTTTCATTTGGCTTTAATAAAGGGACTTCCGAATGTCCAGAAAAGATGCCTTCGCTTTCCTGAGGAGATGCGCGGATGACGAACATCTGAGGGAAAGAATCAGAGGAAAAGGACTGAAATCTATTCTTCAGGTTGCCGGGGAGGGAGGATTGTCATTTACGCTTGCCGAACTGGAAGAAGTAAACAATGAGATCCGGGGAACCACGGATGAGCTTTCCCATGATCTGCTGGAGATGGTGGCCGGCGGGTTGAGCATCGAAGACACCTCTGACTGGCTTGAGAAAAATACTGACAAGTTGAAATCCGTATATGACGATATAGACGGTACGCCTTGAGCACTTACCCTTGATCTGATGGAGATAGACCGTGTTTGTACGCAGAATCGGCAATGTGATTATGAGGCCGAGCCATCGAGGGTCTCGTTCATGCACCCGATTATTGGCTTACCTGCACTCCGTCGGATTCACCTCCGTACCGGAGCCTGTCGGTGTCGACGATACATGGGAACGAGTCAGTTATGTGGAAGGAACCGTTCCGGGTTTACCCCTGCCTGAGTGGGCATCAGCAGATCAGGTCCTGATAGATGTGGCCCGGTTCCTCTGTTCTTATCATGATGCGGTCAGGTCTTTTCCACAGAATGGAACCGATAGATGGATGAGTACATGCCCGAAAGGCTTCGAGGGGAAAACCATCTGCCATCGCGATGTATCCCCCTCAAATATGGTCTTCCGGAACGGCGTCCCGTGTGCTCTAATCGATTTTGAATATACCGGCCCGGCGCATTTTTTATGGGATGTGGCGCTGGCCGCTCGACACTGGGTCCCGCTGAAAGATCCAAAAGATTTGGATCCAAACCTTTTGGGGGTGAATCTTGTTGAACGTTTCGGTCATTTCTGTGACGCCTATGGCCTGGATGGAAAAGAACGCGAAAAGGTTGTTGAGGGAGCTCTGATGTCTCTGTATCTCGCGCTTCAGCTGGTGCGTGAACAGGTGAAACGAGAAGATGTTCTCTATATGGCCCTCTGGATCAGAGACTACGAAGGAATCAATAGAAGAAGCTGTTCCTGGCTCGAAAGGAACAGGGAAGTTCTTGTTGGAGTGCTGTGAGGGGAAGAGATCAGACACGGTGCAATCCATAAAACCATCCCATTTTTCATGGAGGATAAAATGAAGCGAATATCTTATTCTTACCAAGCCTGTTTTTTCATCAGCGCCATTGCCTTCGTTCTCGGATTGGTACTCATGAACTACAACATAAGCGCTTTTCCTTTTGCCTGCGGAATTATAGCCGGCAGTTTCTATGTTGGAGGAAAACAGCGGTTACGTGAAGCAAAACGGAATGAGGGTAACAGCAAGTCATAGAACCAAAAACCTTTCCACGTGGGAAACGAAACAGAGTGAATAAAAAAACGTCCGATATCCTTTTGATGTTCCCTTCGGCCGATAAAAACTATGGCCTGGGACCGGGCTTTACACATACTCTGGGGTTGGGATATGTGCATGCCTATATTTACTCAAAGGGTTTTGATTCAAAAATTTATTTGAGCGAAAAGACCAGTTTGCCCCTGTGCGTAAAAGAAATCCTCGCCTACAAACCTAAAATTGTGGGCATCTCGGTTGTGGATGACAACTACGCCAGGTGCCTGCTTCTGGTACATACCCTCAAAAAGGTGAAACCATCTCTCATTCTGGTCCTGGGAGGTCCAACACCATCGGTCAACCACAGATTCATTTTAGAGAATAACCCGTTAATCGACATCTGCGTACGGGGGGAGGGAGAAGAAGTATTTCATAAACTTCTACAGGCTTTGTCCGCAGCCGGCTTCCGCATGAGAAATGCCGATCTCACCGGTTTACGGGGTATTACCTATCGGGACGAAGATGCCATTATGGTCAATGAACCGGCCAATATTCTCATAGAAAACAAAGCGATTCGACATTATCTGGATCGGTACCCCTCCCCCTATTTGTCTTGCTGGCTGCCGGCAGCCGAAGCGGTGCACAGCGGCATCATCACGGCACGAGGCTGCAATCAAAACTGTGTATTCTGTAACTGTTCCATCCTGTATAAAAGGCATGTTTTCACCCATTCCATAGATCGCGTTCTTGAGGAATTGAGTTTTGTCAGCAGGATGTCTCCACAAAGAGCCGCCCATATTTTTGACGATGCTTTTACCCTGTTCCCCAAAAGGGCGGAAAAGATCTGCAGGGGCATTATCGAAAACAATATCCGGCTTCGTCTGACCTGTTTGACGAGATGCGACTATCTGTCTGAATCCCTTTTGGACCTGATGAAAGAAGCAGGATTTAAGACGGTATCTCTTTCCCTTGAAAGTGCTGTTCCCAGAATTCTCAGGGTCATCGGAAAAAATCATCTTCCTGAAGATATCCCTTCAGATGGTCTGGAGAAAGAAGTTCATTTCATCAATCATATAAAGACCATGGCCGCATATGCAAAAAAAATCGGAATGAACGTCATGGTGAGTATCATGTTGGGACTTCCAACAGAAACGCATGCGGAAGCCGCAAGAACAATCAGGTATTTAGACGAATTGGCCTTTGACCAGTATAATCACAATTTTTTTACTATTCCTGAAGGGACTCCCATTTCTTCGAATTACAGAAGGTACGGCTACAGGCTGGAAAGAGTGTCAAAAAATCAGATCAAGCCGGAAACCATTCGCCCTCTCGATCTTTCCGGCATCGGGCGCTCAAGAAATTCCATGCAGGAGGGTATTTTCCGTCATAACGAGAAGGAACAATTTCATATTTTGGGTTTATCGACCAAACGAGAGATGAGAGAACGTTTTTTTGACAATGTGATTGTTCGATCCGATCTTATTCAAGAGAATGTAGTTAGGTGGCTACAGGAAAATCTTGCCTTGGGGGGCGGAATCGTTCAGATTTTTTCCGGATCTGAGGAATTTAAGGAGAACCGGAGGTGCAATATGAAGATGTTGCTGGATCATTTTTCCCCCTCCACAAAACTGAGCTGCTATTACATGAACAGAGACGGAAAAGAAAACAACAAAATACTGACTCGCGGGAAGAATGTTTTCTGCGAAGAAATTCCTTTAAGGGTTCTTGGAACCAAAACGGCGCTCGGGAAATTCCAAGGCGAAAACGGATCAGGCGTCCACACATTGGCTCTGGATCTGGAAAGGGAAGACGGTGAAAGTCTCATCGATTTATTGAAAACATTCGACGGCGTTAATCCCTGTCTTGACCACCTGATGAACGCCAAACCATATCCCTTGTTCACCGGTTTATGTCGATGGACCCGAACAGCCGCCAACTGCAGGAAGCTTGAAACGGCGATTATTGATGAGAAAGATCAAATCAAACTTTGTTGGGGGGGGGATCCTGTCGGCACGATTCCGGACTCCCTGGAAGTAATTATTGAAAGTTTGAAGGCATCTACATCCGAATTAATGAAGAAACGGGGCTGTTCCTGCTGCCATGCGGAAGCAAATTGCATCAAATGCTATTTCCCCGGGCCGTTGCCTGTCGAAGAATACTGCCGGTATATGAAGAGTACCTCTATTTGGGAACAGGCGGAAGCTTTTAGAAACTATTATACATTCAGTGACTACTTTGGCCTCATTCACCGTGAGGAAATATAAATGGCAAAACATTGTATTTCAGCTAATTACCTTTTAATTAAACCACGGGCTATGCCCGTGCGACCCCGGGAGGCTGTCCGAGAATGGCTATTTTTCCCAATCTCTGCGTCAGGCTCAAATTATAATCCTCGAAATACTTCAATGTATTCCTGTGGTTATAATTTTCGCCTTTCTTGATCTTGGAAAGAATATCTCGTTCTCGGACAGCCTCCGAGGGCTATCATTGTGCATTCTTAAATGCGGAAGCAATAAAATTACCCGCCCGCTTCGCCGGAATTCAAGCGACGCGGGCGGGCTTTCATGAAATTGTTTTATTTAGAAATCCTCAAAATCCTCATCATTCATGGGTATGACCTGATCAGGCGTTACTTCTTTTGCCTCCTGAACGGCCACTGCTTTGCCCTTGGTCTTCTTCTTTGCCTTCTTGGCTTTTCTATCCGGTGCAGCAAGGGCCTGGCTGCTTGAACTGGCATGCTGCTCTTTTCCGCCTACCATTTTCATCAGCTCGCCTACCGATCCCTTCATCTGCTCTGCCTGGGCATTCATCTCTTCAGAGGCGCTTGCAGATTCCTCGGCATTGGCCGCATTCTGCTGAACCACCTTGTCCATCTCGGCAACAGCCTTGTTCACCTGAT
>Ga0233410_10000531_pt1 | contig 11816 bp, 9 predicted proteins | sample Na_anoxic_1_MG_FD_179869 | JGI IMG/M metagenome (GOLD analysis project Ga0233410, IMG submission 179869) | Seawater microbial communities from Saanich Inlet, British Columbia, Canada - Na_anoxic_1_MG | ecosystem: Environmental > Aquatic > Marine > Inlet | place: Canada: British Columbia...
AAAATTACGCATCGTCACCACCGGCACCCCCGCCTCGCCCGCCAAACATTCTGCTAGATAGGTCTTCCCCGTGCCCACCGGCCCACATACCAGGTAACCCATCGGCATAGCCTCTAGCTCGCCTTGATTCCACAGGGAGATATCCTGCCGCAACCACTTCTTTACTCCGTCCAGCCCTACTATATCTTCTAGGCTTCGGTCCGGCTCAACAAAGTCGATCAGCCCCTTGCAGTCGCGTTCGACTAGTTGCTTCTTCAGCTTCGCTAGACTCTTATCGTCGAGAGCCCGTCCATCATGACTACTACGACGCAACAACTGCTCCACCGACATCAAAGTCGCCCCGACCAAGCGCTCCGCCACTTGCTCTAATTTCCCTTCATAGTTAGTGAGAGCACTCCCGCAGTCCGCCTTTAAATGCTCTAGAGCAGCGTGAATAGCCTCTTGATCCGGCAAAGGCACATCGAGAGCACAAACCCGGCTACTCTCAGATACCAGCGGGTGCAGTCCATTGAGATTCTCCGACACCAAAAAGGCTGCTTGGCCAAATTCCGGCAACTTCGCCTCCGCCGCCCAGCCTCGCAGCAGCGAAGCCATCGAACTCAGATCGTAGTTGAGTAAATTCGGCAGCGCGGGACAAACCAAATGCGCTTGCTTCACCACCACCGCCACCCGTGGAGCCTCACGCCCCATAATCTTGAGATTCCTACAATACTGCATGTAGTGAGTCATCAGACGAATAGCCGGCAAGGGGTGATGCGGGATGTCTGGAGTCTCGTCCAGCGGTGGCCACTTGCTAAATATATCGCCACCACGCTCGACTCGCATGCCAAAACCAAGGTCATAGCTCAGCACCACATCAAACTTTGGCAGCAAACTTTCCTGGATGAAATCTCCTAAATTCCCCAGCTGACACTTCCTCCCTCCATGACCTAACATCACGCTATCGTGCACATTTCCATGCAACACAAAGCACCCAGCCGTCCCACTCTCATAGGACGCTATCACCTCTTTTGACCAACTAGGAAGTTTCATCACCCCTACAACCTCACCGATCCCTCCCCCATTCGGCAACTATAATCTAGCAGAAGATTTGCAATACCAATGGCTGAAACCCATTTTCTACCGCGAAATAAACAAAGAAGCACGAAAGCCAAATGACTATATACCCAGCAAAGCCACTCTCTACCAAGTTCGTCGCTCGACACAGATCGACAGATAACTAAAGTAATCGCCCTAACTAGTATAGGGCCACCGTCCAAAAACCTTCCTCAGTCTACTCACCTTTTATGTCATTACTTAAACTTTTCACGCTCTTCTCCTGCCTATTCAGCATCGCCACCGTGCATGCCAAAGACAGCTCCGACACGCGCAAAAACATCCTTTGGATCTACGTCGAAGATCTCTCACCATGGATCGGGGCTTACGGTGACGACATCAACAAAGACGCCACCCCTACCTTAGACAAGCTCGCTGCCGACGGCATTCTTTTCGAGCGCTGCTACACACCAGCTCCGGTTTGCTCCGCCACCCGCTCCGCTATAATCACCGGCGCCATGCAGACCACTAGCGGCACCCACAACCACCGATCATCCCGCGACAAAAACGCCCTCATCCAGCTACCAAAAGGCTGGAAAACTCTGCCACAGATTTTTCAAGAAAATGGTTACGCCACCTTCAACCGCGGCAAGGACGACTACAATTTTGATTACAAAAGATCTGAGCTCTACTCCATCGGCAACGGACAAAACAAAGGAATCGCCAAGAAAGGCACCGGCAATTTCAGCGAACTCCCCGCCGACAAACCTTTCTTCGTCCAGATCCAGCTAGCTGGTGGGAAATCCAGAATCAAAAATGGAGCGGTCAAAGCCGACGACATCGAGGTTCCTCCCTACTTCCCCGACACCCCAGTGTTCAAAAAATGGTGGGCGCACCACTACAACACAGTTCGCAAGACAGATGCTGACGTGAAGCGCATACTTGCCGAGCTTGAGCAATCTGGACGCGCAGCCAACACCGTCGTCTTTTTCTTCTCAGACCACGGCAACAACCACTCTGTCCGCCATAAACAGTTCTGCTACGAAGGCGGGGTCCACGTGCCACTCATCGTCACAGGCCCTAGTCTACCAAAGAACCAACGTCGCAATGACCTCGTCTCAGGCCTAGACATCAGCGCTGCCACACTGGCCATCGCCGGCATCGAAGCTCCCGCATGGAGCGAAGGCAGAGATCTCTTTGCCAAGGACCACAAGCCTCGCAACCACGTCATCTCCGCTCGTGATCGCTGTGACTACACCATCGATGTCACACGCACCGTGCGCACCGAAAAGTTCCGCTACCTTCGGAACTTCAAGACCGACCGCATTTACCTCCAACCACAATACCGCGACTCCAAGGACTATATCCAACAACTCAAAACCATGCACGCAGCTGGTAAACTCAGCGAGCTGCAGGAGAAAATCTACTTTGGCAAGCGCCCAGAGCACGAACTCTACGACCTAGAGAAGGATCCATTTGAAATCAACAACCTCGCCACCGACCCCAACTATGCTGAGACAATCCAACAGCACATCGCTATCCTAGAAAAATGGCAGAAAGAAACTGGCGACAAAGGCATGCAGCCAGAATCCCCAGCCGGACTCAGAGCCGTCTACAACCGCTGGAAAAGTAAATACGTCAATCCAGAGTTCGACCAATTTAAAAATTAGCTCCATCAATATGCTCAAAAAGAATGTAAGCTTCGCTCTACTTTGCCTACTCAGCTCCCCAGCCTTCAGCGCATCTGAGAAACCGAACATCGTCTTCATCCTCGCCGACGACCTAGGCTACGGTGAACTAGGATGCTATGGACAAAAGAAAATAAAGACCCCTAACATAGACCAACTCGCGGCCGAGGGCATGAAGTTCAACTACCATTATTCCGGTGCTCCCGTCTGCGGTCCAGCCCGCTGCGTCCTGCTCACTGGAAAAAATTTGGCCCACGCCGAAGTCCGCGATAATGGCGAAATAAAGACCAAACCAAAAGGAAAAGAACCATTCTACGGTGGCCAGACGCCGCTCTCCCCAGAGGCGGTAACCATTGCGGAAGTTCTCAAAGAACAAGGCTACGCCACTGGCGGCTTTGGTAAGTGGGGGCTCGGTGCCACCTGGAGTACTGGCTCGCCGATCAAGCAGGGATTCGATCGATTCTACGGCTACAACTGCCAGCGTAATGCCCACAGTTTTTACCCGGCCTATCTCGATAGCGACGAACAACAAGTCATCATCAACAAGCATCCTATTCCAGGTCGCGCACGCCAACCAAAGGGAGAAGTGCTCGCTGACAGCTACCGCGCGGAGAACTACGCGCCTGACCTCATCCTCAGCGAAGCCGTCAAATTCATCGCCGCTAATAAGGACAAGCCCTTCTTCCTCTACCTGCCATTCGTAGAGCCACATGTCGCCATGCATCCTCACCAAGAAGATATCGATAAATACCCTAAATCATGGGACACTAAGCCGTACCGCGGTCAGCAAGGTTACCTCCCCCACCCACGCCCACGCGCTGGCTACGCGGCCATGATCACGGACCTAGACAACCACGTCGGCACCATCGTCACCAAACTCAAAGACGAAGGCATTTACGACAACACCCTCATCATTTTCACCTCAGACAATGGTGCCACAACGGATAAGGGCGGAGTCGACACCCAGTTCTTTAATTCAGTAAACGACCTGCGCGGGCGTAAAGGCTCAGCCTACGAAGGTGGCCTCCGCGTCCCCATGATCGTCCGCTGGAAAGGCCACATCGAAGCTGGCACGACCAACGACACGGTCAGTTACTTTCCTGACTGGTTCCCCACTCTCACTAGGATTGCCGGCGCTGATATTTCTAAATCCGACGGCATCAACCTCCTGCCAGCCTTTTCAGGCCAGCCAGTAGCCAAGCGAAATGAACCAATGTTCTGGGAGTTCCACGGCTATAGTGGCATCATCGCCATCCGTGACGGCAAATGGAAAGCCATCCGCCGCGGGATAAAATCCAAAAAGCCAAAGGACTGGGAACTCTACGACATCCAGTCAGATCCCAAGGAAAAACACGACCTAGCAAAACAGAATCCAGAGCGCGTCCAACTACTCGAAAAATCCTGGCTTTCCAGCCGCACTGTAAACCAAAAGTTCCAGCTTCCTCTGGCCGACAGAGAATAAGCTATCCATGCCCTCACTTACTAACGCTTAAAACGTGCATTTAGAGTTGATTAGAATCAGTTAGAGCTCTAAGAACCACACTCCTTAAAAAGAACACTTTCCCTGCTTGTCATCACTCAACCCACCACCTAGGAATACCAACCACACAAATCTTATGAAAACTGATCATTCTCACGCGCACCGACGCGCATGCCTCCGCCTAGTACTCATCTTGTTAGCTATCTGGTTTTCTGTGAGCCTCGGCTGCGGAGTACTTTTCCGTGACTGGTTAGATCTCAATATGCCAAATGTAGGCACAGCTCCCTTCGGTTTTTGGATGGCGCAACAAGGCTCCATCATCTGCTTCCTTATCATTCTCGTCGTCTATGCATGGCAAATGAACAGGCTCGACACCAAACATGGTTACTCAGAAGAGTAACAAGACTTCATTATAGATCCTACAACATTCTCTATTTTTAACTTCTGAAACAATGAGCCAAGACCTACTTAACTTTATCTTCATCGGCATCACCTTTGCCGTCTACGTGACTATCGCCCTGCGCTCCAGAGCAGGATCAACCAAGGAATACTACACCGCCGGTGGTGGAGTATCCCCACTCGCCAACGGCATGGCTACTGCAGCTGACTGGATGTCTGCAGCCACCTTCATCTCAATGGCTGGCGGAATTGCGGCATCTGGCTATGATGCCTCACGCTTCCTCATGGGTTGGACTGGCGGCTTCGTACTACTCACAGTCCTGATGGTTCCCTACCTACGTAAATTTGGTAAAGCGACCGTCCCCGACTTCATCGGCGACCGATTCTACTCTAAGTTCGCACGCGGTGTGGCCGTTGTCTGTGCCATCTTCATCTGCATGACCTACATCATGGGTCAGATGAACGGTGTGGGCGTTGTGTTCTCCCAGCTTTTTGGCATTTCTCTCGCTAAGGGAGTCATCATTGGCGGATCCATCGTCTTCTTCTATGCCGGCCTCGGCGGCATGAAAGGCATCACCTACACTCAGGTCGCTCAGTATTGCGTCATGGCATTTGCCTACACAATCCCAGCAATATTCATCGCCATCACCATGACCAACAACGTCATTCCACAATTCGGACTGATCGGCGAGTACACTGCTGGATCTGGCGACCCTGTCCCCTTCCTTGAAAAGCTCAACACCATCAACCAAGACCTTGGGTTTAGTAGATACACCGACGGCAAAATGAGCACCATCGACATGTTCTGTGTCACAGCAGCCCTCATGTTCGGCACCGCCGGTCTACCACACGTCATCGTCCGGTTCTTCACCGTGAAGAACGTCAAAGCTGTGCGTAAATCCGCCTGTTGGACGCTTCTCTTCATCGCCGTGATCTACCTCACAGCTCCTACTATCGGAGCGTTCGCGCGCGTCAACCTGATCGAGTCACTCCACAACACCCCTTACAAAGAAGCCCCAGCTTGGCTCAGCGATTTTGAAAAGACTGGCCAAATGGCTTGGGTTGATAAGAATGGCGACGGGAAAATCCAATACTTTGGCCCGGGGAAATCCGACTTGGAAACAAAGAAAACCAACAAAGTCTTCCAAGCTAGTAAGCCAGTTTACCCACCAGCTGACTCACCTGCTGAGCAACTCAAAGGTGTGCATGGTGAGCGTTTGCTCTCCGTGAAAACTGACATGACTAATCCAAATGAACTTTGGTTTGGCGTAGACATCATGGTCATGGCAAACCCTCAGATGGCTGGCCTACCCAAATGGGTGATAGCCCTCCTCATGGCTGGTTGTATTGCAGCTGCACTTTCCACCGCTGCTGGACTGCTCTTGGTTCTTTCCACTTCCATCTCTCACGACTTGATGAAAAAGATCATCAAACCAAATATCAGCGATAAAGAAGAAGTAAGATACGCCCGTATGGCCTCATTTGTAGCACTCTCCATTGCGGCTTGGTTCGGTATCAATCCTCCATCCTCATTCATTGCCGAGACAGTCGCCCTAGCCTTCGGCCTAGCAGCTTCGTCCTTCTTCCCTACTTTGCTCATGGGCATTTTCTTCAAGCGCGTGAACAAGCAAGGAGCGATCTCCGGCATGATCTGCGGAATCGGCTTCACCATCGGCTACATTGTTTACTTCCAATTCCTCGACGGCCCTAAAGACCAACTCCTCCTAGGCATCAGCCCAGCTGGAATTGGTTTCGTTGGCATGCTCGTCAACTTCGCAGTCACAATCGTTGTCACCGCCTTCACTCCTGCACCTCCAAAAGAGGTTCAAGACATGGTAGATTCCATCCACATCCCATCGGATGCGGGTGATGCCAGCCACTAGATTGAATCTCTAAAGTCACCAGACTTTACTCACTCGACCTTTGACTTTCAGACCTTCGACACTCCCCAGTGTCTAAAGTCTCAAGGTCCAATGTCAGAGTAGATCGCGTGGGCGCGATGGATCGCACTCCAAAAGTCACCACTCGTTCACATTTAAACCGACAATTTACTCTAGCTAGAGTAGAGAGACGCACTTCAGGCCATCCCTCTTCTCCAAGGGAGAAATTCATACCAGCCTATGGTGCAGCGCAAACCATAGGACATAGGACCACATTGTAAATTGAGTCCCTTGACTGAAGGTCAAGCTCAACTAGGACGTTATGCTCGATTTGAGATTCATGTGGCTGCGTATATTTCGCTGTCAGCCATCGTTTCATCATTCCAGCTTGGAAAACAGAACTCAGCTCACTGAATTCCTCTCCGCCTTATAATCTGCTTATTTACCTCGATCTTGCTTGATATTATCGATCTCACGCCCGAGTTTTTTGTCGATCGCTTCGATAAACTTCCAAGGACAACGCTTGCGTTGGTATTTACGGAAAAGAACATCGCGCAGAGCCTGCCAGTGTTCAGTGGTCACGTCATCGATATCCTCCCATTGCATAGGAGCACGGCGCGAGCCCTTCATGGAGCTAGCAAAACGCCATTCTCTAGCAAAATAAACAGCCTTATATACGCGTATTCCCTCTTCCGTCTCTTCATTCCATTCGTGTCGCTCGTGTCCAGCCATACGCTGATTGTCAGTATTTAGAGCACAAAATCAACATCAATCGCGCTTCATCCTAGTAGCAACAAGCATCGAGCCCACCACCAATAGCCCACCAACTATCAGCCCCCAGCCAGCAGACTCGCCAGGCAAAAAGAGCAGCGACTGCAGAACTCCAGATACTGGGATCAGAAAACGGCAGCTCGCTAACAGTGGCACCGGATACTGCAGCGAAAGCTGGTTCCAAACCGCAAAAGCCAGCGCTGAAACCATAATTAGCCAAACCGTAACCCCCATGACATATGCATCAAACAGCAACACTAAGCTTCCCCAAGCCGGCACAGCCACTAAGCACAATCCCACTCCACCAAGAAAAAGAGTGAAGCCAGTAGCCGCTCGTGAGCCCATCGTCGTTTTCACTTTTGAAACCACAATAATACCGACAGCTCCAAAAAAAGTAGCAAGCATGATACAAATCGCTCCAAGTAGAGGATTCCCAGCTCCTGCTCCAGGAGCATAGACAGCTAGCGCCACACCCAGTGCGCCAACTACCAATATCAACCACTGTCTAAGTTGAGGCCAAGCAGTACCTAACATCAATGGCGCCAATAGCATCCACCAGAAACTTCCCGTCGACGCCATCAAAGCAGAGAGGCTGCCGCTAGAAAGTGAGAGCCCCAAGTAAAAGAAAAGATACTGCAGCAAGGTTTGATTTACCGACAGCAGAGCCAGCCACCTCTTAGGTGTCGCCCTCCACTCTGCCCACGGATTTTTAGCAATCAGCAACAACCCAAGGCCCGCAAAGGTAAAACGCACGCCAGCAAACAGCCAACGATCGAAAATATTCACCTCCACACCTGACTCAGCCCAGTGGATGTAGACCATTTTGATCGCAGGAAATGCGCTACCCCACAGCAATGCGCACAGCAAAACAGGCAGAAAAACAAAATAGGGTGAGCGGATCATCTGCAGCAAAACTCACCCCACCTTCACCCAGTTGCAAGAATCATTCTCATTACCACACTCCCAGTATAGCTTTTCACACCCGACTAGATTAACTATGCTCTAACTAAGAACTTCTACATCGCATTCGCCCTAACTCCGCCATGAACAAAGCACTCCAACTCAGTCTCACTTTATTACTAAGCTCACTCGCCGCCCAAGCCGCGGAAACTCCCGACCAAGAAGCCCTACGTATCGGGACCATGGTCCAAGAAATCCAGCAGGCCCTCAAAAAAACGAGCGACAAAGCATCGCTAGAAACTATCGCCAAATACGGCACCGACTCACGCCACTACGTAATGATCCGTGGCTGGCTCCATGAGCTGCTCAAAGGAAACCAAAGCCAGCTAGAGGCAACTAGAGACCCCAAATTACAAAAGAAATTCCAACAAAAAGAAGCGTTCCTCAAGAAAGCGATCCGACGCATTGACCTCGAGTAAGATCATTCTAGTTCGACAATAAGACGGGGAGGTTCCGCAGCCGGTGTGTGGTTCCCAGCAAAAGCGTGCACCATTCCCTCTGCCCGTAATTCTTTGGTATTGCGCACAATAACTAGGCTTAACAATCCGTTGGTATCACTCTCAATAGCTTGCTTTAGATAGCTACTATCGAGCAATATCTCACCGAATTGTTGACCTTTGGGTATCGTAAAATTACCCAACTCCACGACTTGCTCACCGACGACACCATCACCACTATTTTTAAGGTTCGCTGGTGCATCAGCCCATCCCATTTTAGCCGAATCCCAATAATCTGTAGCTCCATCATTCAAGGCGTAGACTGTAAAATTGCAGTCTGAGAGGAAGCTAGCATAGCCATACGGGCTTTCCATTTGTGTGAGTTGGAGAGACACCTTGCCTGGTGATTTACCTCGTAAACTTGATAAATCAAATTTCAGGTAAAGTTTGCGTGTGTAGAGTTTATTGATTGGGTTCTTCACTAAGAGTAAATGAGGGTGAAGATGGGACTCGGCGTGATCGGATATAATAGTAGAGTGCCCTCCCAACCCCTCAGCCGTAGTGATGATCATTCGGCCTTGTGGAGCAGCCGCAGAAGATGGTCTTGTAATCTCTCCTTTGGTTTCAGAAAACTCTAATGAACCGTTAGATAAGCGAACCCCTTGGTTAGTAAATAACAGCTTCTTCCCTTGTGAGTGTTCATGGAAAATTTCGACCTCACCATCGATCACATCGACTCGTGACTTTGAGTTCACAGGATCGACATAGACAGAGAAAACGGTGCCTAGATCTTTAACTTCCATATCAGGAGTATCCAGACGAAAGCCGATCGCGCGCTTAGGCACTTCGGCGACTACTCGTCCATATTTCACCACAGCCTTCATTTCAGAGACTAGATCTAGTGCGGCAGGTGCCTCAATGCTCACTATGGCTCCCGAGGAAAATGTCACAGTCGCAGTCCCGTGGAGTAACTCCAGCCTCCCCTCATGTAGTTCAGTGCCAACAGTTGTCGGCACCGAGCACTCGCCCCACTGCGCCATAGAAGTCTCAGTAATCGCGGCGTAATGCTCTGGAAAAGTCTCTGGGCTTCTCTGCATAATTACTGTGATCGTCAATAAAATGACCGCCGCTACAGCAGCCACTTTCCAAACAACGCTCTGGCCAGTGGTTTCTACTTCAGATACGGCGTGAAGAGCATTGCTCGACTCTAACAAACTATGTTGAAGCGTGACATCTTGATATAATTTCAAGGCTTCATCGTCCTGCATAATTACCGACTCCAAGTCCGCAATCTCAGCCTCACTCGCTTCATCATAGAGTGTGCGCTCAATTAATTTTGTTAGTTGGTCTTGTTTGTGTTTATCCATTTCACTTAACCTTTCAGGCAATCTCTCAAAGCGCCACGAGCTCGACTCAGTCCTCGGTAGCTCGCCGCCACTGTTTTACCCGTTTTGAGGGCAATTTCTTCTATCGAAAATGCTTCATTGTATCGCAATACTAACAACTCTTTTTGTGGGCCTTTGAGTTTGCTTAGACATCCACTGAGCTTGCGCGCCATGCTGTGCACTACATCAGGCTCATGACATGGCTGGTCCGCAAGAAATTCGACACAAGCATCTGAAAATGTGAGCCGATTGCCTTCGATCGCTTTCTTTTTACGGAATGCCATGACTCGGTGGAATGCCACCTTTCGGCTCCATGCCCCAAAATTGGTACCGAGTTCGAATCTATCAAACTCTTTCCAGATCGCCATTTTTATATCCTGCAGGACATCTTCCGCATCCGCAGAGTTGGGGATCATTTTATACACGTAGCCGCAAAGATACCGTTCATGTTCGGTTAAGAGCTGAACGTATGCCTCTACTTTGTTGTCTTGATTATTGTGCTCCACCTCTCACTATAGAGTGCAATGCTTAGGCATTTTGGACAGAAAATTATTTTTTTTACATATTATCCAATATAGATGTCCAATAACAAAGAGACCTGCACTCATTAAGTATGCAACGCCGTAATTTCCTCAAAGCTTTTGGAGCCTCATCAATCATTCCTAGCTCTCTCGCAGCAGCTGCCGCCAATCACAAAAAAAACTCTGGTGAAATCCTAGTGGATGCCGTCAGTTTTCAGGATAAAGGTGGCTGGCTGGTTGACCCTCAATTTATCGAGCAAATGGGCTCGCCATATCTGCTCGCACACGGGATGGGAACTCCAGTGGCCAATGCCACAACTAGGGTAAATGCTAAAAAAGGTGGCAAATACCACGTCTGGGTGCGGACGAAAAACTGGTGTCCCGGCCCATGGGATGCCCCGGGCCAGTTTCAGTTAAGTGTCAACGGCAAGAAAACACCAACGCTCTTTGGAACGCTCGATGGATGGGCTTGGCAAAAGGGTGAGGCTGTGGAGCTGAGCGAAGGTGAAAATAAACTTGAGTTAGTTGACCTTACTGGATTCGAGGGCCGTTGTGATGCGATTTTCCTCACTGCTGATGGCGACTTTGTCCCTCCGAACGATCTAAAAAAGCTGGCGGCTTGGCGCAATCTGCAACATGGGCAGCCAATGAGTGGTGATCTTGAGGGAACACACGATTTCGATCTCGTGATCGTCGGCGGCGGTATCTCGGGTTGTGGTGCCGCACTGGCAGCTGATGAGCAGGGGCTCAAAGTAGCGCTAATCCAGAACCGCCCAGTCCTAGGTGGTAACGCTAGTCAAGAAGTGCGCGTCCACACCCTAGGCATCCATGGAAAAGTTTCTCGGATTCTTAAAAAAATCGACACCAAACACTGGGCTAATAACTCTCCCGATTCGATCAAAGATGACGCCAAGCGCCATGCCTCACTAGAGGCAGCTAAAAACGTCACGCTGTTCATGGACTACTCCGTGACAGGTCTAACAATGGACGGTAAATCTATCTCTAGCGTCGATGCGCGCAGCAATACCGCACACAAGAAAATACGGCTGAACGCCCCACAATTTATCGACTGTTCTGGTGATGCTGTCCTCGGCTTCAAAGCTGGTGCCACAACCCGTTACGGTCGTGAATCTAAAACAGAATTCGGCGAAGCTTGGGATAAGTATGGCGAATTGTGGAGTCCAGAAAAAGCAGATAACCAAGTTATGGGAACTACCGTGATGTGGCGCAGTACGACCTCAGATAATGCCAGCAAGTTCC
>Ga0233410_10000533_pt1 | contig 11784 bp, 4 predicted proteins | sample Na_anoxic_1_MG_FD_179869 | JGI IMG/M metagenome (GOLD analysis project Ga0233410, IMG submission 179869) | Seawater microbial communities from Saanich Inlet, British Columbia, Canada - Na_anoxic_1_MG | ecosystem: Environmental > Aquatic > Marine > Inlet | place: Canada: British Columbia...
AGGCAATCGTGGCGGTGAGTTTTTTTCCGAGATACTCGAGTGAAAACCCGTGAGCGAGCAGAGTCGTGACAGAGACAGCGATGAGCATGTAATCTATTGGTGCCCATGATTCTCCAGCTATGAATTCCGCGACTTCAGGTGACCTCGAAAGGTGCTCGCTGTATACCAGCCAAGCTACTGTGGTGATAACTGTGATGAGTACGCTCGTCGGGATGCCGCTGGCTGAGTCCGATAGGACAGCGTAGGGGTTCTTAGCTTGATTTTTGCGCTCACGCAGCCCCGCGAGGTAGCGGAATTTATCTGGGGTGTAGATGTATTGAAGAAGTATAGCGAAGGAGAAGCCGATCAACCCGTAGAGCGAGAGAACGGTTGCAGCAATGAGTTCTACATTTTCTGATATCGTTTGTTGGAGGATTGCCATCTCTGGTGTCCTCGCCTGGATTTTCACATCAAGCATGGATCCGTTAGAGGTGTTCGCCCAAACTCCACCGAGGATGATGACGTGGAGTATGCTGACAATAGCGACACATTGAGCCTTACTGAGGAGGTGAGAGCTTTCTAACCGCCAGCGGCGCAGCATGAGGCTGTAGAATACCCAGCCAATCAGACATTGCAGCACGATACAATAGACCGTGTGAGAGATCTCCCAATTATAGAACAGTGCGTATTGGTCATGCTCAAACATCTTTACCTTAGGCAGCATTTTATTAGCGGCAGCGAAAAGTGCGGGGCGAATTGTTAAGTATTCGAAGATGATGAATCCGAAGTTAGAGAGCTGGGGGAGAGCGAAATAGAGCAGAGCAACCAAGCCCTGGGAGATGAGAGCGGAAAAGCGTTTTCCCATGATAAATCCCACCGACATGGCTAACAGGTAGAACATGAAAGTGGAAGTGAAGAGTACTGCATAAATAGGCACCCATATCTCGGCGGGTATTTGACCAGTGAGGATGATGATGACAGTGACGGGCAGGGTGAGGAAGAAGTGATAGAATTGTCTCACCGGAAGCCCAAAGAGGTAACCTATGATTTTGGTGGCGGGACCGAGAGGAGTAAGTCGCTGGTAAGTAAGGACTTCATCTACAGATTCTCTAGCCATGCCTGCTGCGACTTCCCCAGTTCCTACGAAGTTGAGAATGAAGATCTGGAGTAAAACCAAAAATCCGAACGGATAGACAGCGGTTTGTTCAAAGGGTAAATCCGTTTGAGTCACGGTGAAGCCTAGTGCCATGAGGTAGAATAACAGGGAGGTGCCTCCATAAAGTAACACTCCCGTGATCAACGAACTAAGACGTAGGCGTGAGCGACGATAGCGGTGGAAAATAGGATTCCTCCATAGTTCCCAACATTGAGGCAAGGTCTTGAGTCTTTCAGCTTGTACTTTGTCGGACATGATTAGTGGGTCGAAGGTGGTTAGTGACCGTCGTATTCTAAATCGAGGAGGATTTCTTCTAGGCTTCGTTTGCGTTCAGAAACGCGGCAAACGAGGTAGCCGGCTGCCACCATTTTCTGTAAAAGTTCGGCCAGGTTGTCATCTTCACCTTCATAGTGGAAGCTGTATTTTTTGACATCTTGGCCCATGATGTTGGAGACGAAATCTTGCTCAGCGAGCCACTCTTTCCAGTGCATATCTGGCGGGACTGCTAGACGGATTTGAATTTCTGGGAGCAATCCAGTCATTCTGTGCAGCACTCCATGGACGCTGCCAGAGTCGAGTAATTTTCCTCGGTGTAGGATACCCAGCATGTCACACATTTCAGTGAGTTCGGGCAGAATGTGCGAGCTGATAAGTACGGTGGAGCCTTCTTTACAAAGGTTTCTGAGTATCTGACGCAGACCGACCCTTGATTTGATGTCCATCCCACTCGCTGGTTCATCGAGGATGAGTAGACGTGGACGATGGAGCATGGTCTTGGCCAACACGAGCCTTTGCATCATGCCGCGAGAAAGTGAGTTACACATGGCATGGTACTCTGAGTGGAGGTTGACCATCGCGATGCATTCATCGATTCTCGTCGATTTTTCACTCCCGCTCAGCCCATGTGCGCCAGCAAACATATCGAGGAATTCCCAGACTTTCAGATCGGATGCCACGGGAGCCATGTCAGGCATGTAGCCAATGTTGGACTGCGCGAGCCTTTGATGGGTGACGATGTCGTGGCCATCGATGCATATTTTACCAATCGTGGGCTTGAGAAGGGAGGCGAGAGCTTTGAAGGTGGAGGTCTTTCCTGCACCATTTGGACCAACTAAGCCATAGATGATCCCCTTGGGTATATCGAGGGTCATGTTGTCCACCGCGAGGTGTGAACCGTAGTCGATCCTAAGATCCTGTATGGAGATGGCGGGGGGCTCCATCAGCGGGGGCCCCGTTTGCTCCATTGATCTTTCCGATGTGGCAGGCATAGAAAGTAAGTTCTACCATGATTTGATGGGGAGTGTTAGGACAAAATAAGGTAATGACTCACTAATCTAGAGGTGGTAGTAAACTGTCGTTAGGTCTAGCGTCCCCGATGATCTTAGTAATACTGCCGAGCTCTGGGTGGCTGATGAACAGCGCAAAGCTCTGAACGTCAGCTGGTGCGTGGACGTTGTGGCTACGGTAGTCAAACATCCCACGCAGGTCGGTGTGGCCGTCTTTAAAGAAGTTTACAGAACCGTCTTTGGTTAGAGCGTAGACCTTGACGTAGCAGCGCGGCATCGGTTTTCCTTGGGTGAGGGACTGGAGCATCCCGCTGGCACTATTGATCGTGGTGCTCAGCTTAGTGCTTTGTAGTGGGTGTAGCCATTCCTTCTCACCATCATCGATCACTAACAAGCGGTTGCCAGATTGGTAGGACTCAGGGAGTTTGAATTCTGTGGTAGATTTTTCTTCATCCAGCTTTACTACAAATTCCTGTAAGGGGCGGAGAGCTTTGTAGCTGGCATCGTTAGAGCCGAGGAAGGGTGCGTTAGAAAAGAGAAATTCGAGGTCGACTGGGTAGATCTGAACGACTATGTCTTCCATTTGTTTATGCTCGATTCTTAGCGTGTTACCTTTACTCAATGAGGCTGACCAGAAGCGATCTGCATGTTGGTTTACCTCATGCGGTTTGAGCAAGGCAGCATTTGAAATCTGGTCCGCCTGGGTCGCAATATCTGAGAAACGCTGGAGCCACGGAGCCTTGGCTGACTTGAGCCAGATTTGTGCGATTTCTTTCGCTTTGGCTGGCTCACCTTTGAGGAAATGGATGTAGCTTGTTAGATAATCGAACTGCATCTTGGCCCCAGTCTCATCGCGCTTACAATCCGCTATGAGCGCGATGGCTTCGTCGTTACGATCGTGTAGGAAGAGGTGGTAGGCGAGCGTGAGTTTCTCCTCACTAGCTAGTTCCGTTTTCCATGCCAGTTGGGTGAGTAGCCTGAGGTAGTCACTCCAGACTTTCTCATTGCTGACTCTATTTTCTGTAACCAGTGGGAAACTTCTCTCATTGATCAACGGTCGCCATTCGATGTCTTCGAACTGACGCATGGAGTAGGGAGTGGTGTCTATCGACTCGCTCTTAAAGTAATAGCCAAATTGGTTGGTGCAATGCATCGGGTCGCCGAGGAAATGCGTGAGGGTCGGTATATCTCGGTGCTCGATTGCCTGGGTCGCAAAGACGGAGGTGTCGACCATGCGTTCTTGCAGCGTTTGGATAGCAGGCGTGTAGAAAGCTTTTTCCGCCATGTGCTCGTCGAGCCAATCGATCTCTATCAACTGCAATGGACGTGATTTTAAAGCGTTGAGAATTTCCTCATTGGAACCCTCCACCACCAACTGCGCCCAGCTGTTTGCAAACTCCTCCGGCAAGGTGTCAGCCACCTCCAGTGTTTTATCCTTCATTTGACTCAGTAAAGTAGCACCCTCATGAATCCGTGGAGAATAATGCTGCCAGCTTCCAGCGCTCGGGAAGTAGAACTGGACGACATGCTGCCAACTGCCATGCGGCGCGATAGTGGTGCGCAGGGCGCTGATGGTATCGGATGTGTCTAGACGAATGGCTCCTGCTGGGATTTGGCGAAGAATATCCACCTCACGCGCCACGCCTGTCGGATTGGTCAGTGTCAGGTGCGCCTCGTAGGGAGTGTGGATTTGAAATTTTCCCGTGATGGCGTTTTCCGAGACCGTGCCATCGGCGTCCTCTCTGAGAATGTCGCCACCGCGGAAATAACGTAGGGAACTAAGCAGCCCTTTGTTCAGATCCACTTTCTTTGTCGATTTGAGGTCGCGGTAGTAAAGTAACATCGCCTGCTTTGCCGTGATGCGCATGTTGGTTTTATCCAGTTCGATCTCTGGTTTCACCGCCTCGAATGTTAGATCTAACAAGGCTAGAGCAATCATGGATTCATGGACGTTATCGCGGCACTCTGCAAAATGCGGCGAGAGAAATGCGGATTCCCCATCCCACTTCGCCACATCCACCCAGAAGGCATTCGGCGCGATGCTGAGAGCTCCGTCGCTCGAGAGACGATGGTAGTAATTGCTCTCAGCGTAGGCTTTGGTTTCGTGGGGCAGGGCGGATGGCTCGACCAATGGCTGGCGAGCCGAGAGCGCAGATCCGCCAGAATCATCTGAGAAAGGGTCATCAGAGACCGATTCAGCAAATTCTAGAGAGGATAAGCTTAAGCTGACTGTACGTTTAGCAAGTGCGTTTTTAGGTAATTCTAGGCCATTTCTAGGTGGATTAGAATGGAGCACTCCAGTGAGTTGCTCAATAAGATCTAAGTTATTAGCAGTATTCCGGACTGTTAGTTTGCCTGCGCTTCGGTTGAATGTGGCCGTGGCTCCCTCAGGAAAAACTACACCGGACTCTATGAGTAAATCTTTTACTGGAGGAGTGAGATTAATACTCAACTGTTTTGGGGTAGTATAGATAAGTTCTATGAAATCTGACGGCACCTTGAAGCTTCGAGTGTAGAGTTCTGAGTCATCAAAGTCTGTGACTGGGAGGAACACGACTACTCCGTCCTCGATCTTGTAACGCAGTTGCGTCATATCACAGATTTGTTTGATCACGACTTCAAGTGGTACGTTGCGCAGCTGTAATGAGCGGATGGTTTTTGAATCTGGTCTAGTCGCACCACCAAACTCTCCAGCTTCATCATCAACACCAGAGCCCGTTACAGTAGGAGTACGCACTACATAATTGACTCCTTTTTCCATAGGATCGAGCTCTACGGTATCGAGCTCTCTTACTCGTTGGCGGAGAATGTCTATAGCTTGATCCACTGTGACGTCTTGAAAGTCGATCACAGGGATAATGATATTCTGAAGCTTCCTTCTTATATAGAGTGCAGACGAATGGCTCGCCATGTTTCGCTTGACCTCATCCAGTTCGCTGTCGAATCCTTGTTTCAGCAAGGAGGTGAAGAGCTCGGTTTCCGCCTCGGTGTCGGGCCTCACGCGGAGGTAGTCGGACTCCAGTTTTTCAGCTATAGGTTCGCTCTTTAGTCGCTGGGCTAACAAGGCTTGTTCCATAGTGTTGAGCGTGTGGAATTTGCCAGCAGTGGCGTAGGCTGAGAGGTCGTGGTCGAGCAGGTAGTGATCGAAGAATTGCTTGTGACGTTTATTTCCTAACATCGGAGCCACGTGCGCCTTGAACCACTCTGAGTCACGATTCTTGATGAAGAGGTGCAGCTCATGACTTCCCGCATTTCCTAGCAATTCGAGTCGATCTTCTTGATCTAACTTTGGCCAATGGAGGATAGGAGCAATAGCGCGTAATGCTTCGGAGTGATGCTCGTCTTTGATGTGGGTGAAGAAATAGCTATAGGCGTCTTCGAGCGTGCTGTAGGCTTTCCAGTCAGCATCCACCACATTTTCAATACTTGCCGAGGCGCCAGCCTTGAGCACGGCATTGGTCTCACCGGCACGGAATTGCTTGGAGCTGTCGAACGATTTTGCCAGGCGGAGGTCGATAGTTTTGAGCTCAGTCTCGGGCAGGGCAATACGCATGCTGTCGACATTTTGCCCCTGAGTGACGATGACATCTACCCGCCTATGACCAGCCAGTTTGTCGAGGTTGAGTTCGTAGTTACCTTCTTTATCAGCAGTGAGGTTCGCTAGCACGATGGCCTTATTCTCAAGAAATTTGATCGGACTAGAACCGAATTCCTCGTTCTTCGCAGCTGAGCCTCGCTTGCTAGATTTTTTCTGTGACAAGGATCCTAAGCGCCCACGACCACCAGCCTCACCTTCTCCCATCTCTGAAAGGTAGGACTCAGATGCCTCCGTTTTCCACGGTTGTAGATGCCAAGCTGGGCGTTCCAGCATGACTCCTAGCTTATTTCCAGCGAGTCGACGGCTGAGGATATACTGATGCTCACCAGAGAGCGTGCCTCCATTCGAATAAATGCTAGGGACAAACCCGAATCCGAAATGCGACTGTCCAAGTGTCTTCGGCAGTGCTGGTTGATAGGGATTCGTCGTTTCAGTGAATTGTGAAGCGATAAGGTGGATTCGTGTGTATGGGCCCGAATGGCTGAGTTTGATTTTCAGTTTACCCTCGGAGTGTGTGACCTTACTAATTTGAGCAGCCTTTTTTGGTGGTAGTTCCACGGCTTGACCTTGAAGCGTGAGCCATTGCCCATGTGTGTTAGCGTCTAGAATTTCAAACTTCTGTGCCGGACTGTGTGGAGTTTTTAGAATGTATTTTCCCGCAGTAAGCTGCCCGCAACTGAGCTTATTATCCTTGAGGGAAAGTGCTGAGAAATAATCTTTCTTGTCAGATCCTGCGCCACGCAGGCTGTAATCATAACGGTTGAGAGGGGAGACGTGGTTGAGCAAGCACTCGATTTCTTCATCTGCTGGGTAGTAGTCAGCCAATGCTAAATTGTCTTTTTGAACAGTGAGATCCAGCTTTGCTGCCGAGTATTTTAAATTTCCACTAACCCCAACGCGTGTGATGTTACTGAGTTTACCTAACTCTATGATTCCATCAGTGTCGGTCACCAGTTTGTGGCGGATTGGCTTAGTGAAATCGCGGTGACTGAACTCGGCAGTCACTGTCACATCGGGCCACGGTTCACCATTACGACCTAGGCATTGGAGGAACCATGTCTCACCCACTTGGTAAAAGTAATGGTGCGCTAAACGATTCGCTTTCGGGGCGGGAGTGACCACCAGTTGTTTAGTCGCGCTCACCTTGGGAGTCTCGCGTCCAGCAATCGGCTTGAGCTTGCTGGTGACCTCTATCTGTAGTTGAAAGAGGTTCTGCGGAACTGTGAAGCTGAGTGGGAGGAAATCGTTAGACGATAGCTTGATAGATTCTCTAACCAGCTCAATCTCCTGGCCGTCTCTTAGAGTCGCGCTCAAGATTACCTGACTGCTCTCTATTCTATCGAGCGAGCCCGACTTTCCGTTCACCAGAAAACTCGGCTTGTAGTAGAAGGTCGCTTTTTGGTCTGCCAACCATTGCTCAGGATGAGAAATGCTAGCGATCTCGAGACTTGTGGCTGCACCTCTTCGGTTGAGCTCGACCACGCGGGTGATGCCATTCTCGCGATCTTCACTGGTAAGGTGCAAGCGCATGTTTGTCCGAGATACGTAAGGGGAGTAAGGCATTTGCACCAGTCCTTCGTCGTCGCTAGTCCATTGCTTTCCTTCCACATAGACCTGCACGCCCTTCAATGGCTTGCCGTCGAAATCGCTTACAAAGACCTCTTGACCGTCACCAGTGTCTCGTACGCAATGGTGGATTTCTCCCTTGTGGATCAAAGCTGTGACTCTCTGACCATTGCCATGAAGCTCAACCATCCAACTTCCCACATTACTCAATTCTGGCAACTCGATGACTTTACGGTGGCGAAGGAAAGGGGATTCCTTTGTCTCTATCGTGCGTGATGTGTTAGGAATCATGCTGCTGAGGTCTAACTCATGGCCGATTTCCTTGCCTGTCTCTTTAGTGTACCGAAGGCTATCGAGAGCGTAGATAGACACCGTGAGATTATCCACATTCTTCAGGTCTACATTCAGCTTTACCAGCGAGTCATGACTCCACTGACGGTTGGTCGAATCCGCTATACTGAGTTCCTTTAGATCCCTCAAAACTTCATAGTCTGTGGCACTGAGGGGATGATCTAATTTGTAGCTATCCACACCCGCTAAAAGTTGAGACCGCGAGGTTCTTTCCTTGAAGTATTGTGCGTCAAAATACTTTGCTAACAACTCCTGCTGAGCAGCTTCCACGAGATTATTATCTAGGAATTTTTCAATTAATTCTAACTCGTTACCGATGGGAGCGCATTCAGTGTACTTGAAGAACGATTGGTTGAATGAGACACTAGGGTGTTTCGTGTCAATAGCATGCTTACTCCAGATAGGGGTCTTTGGGCGCGGTAGATTGAGGTAGCGGACGAAGGTCTCGCTAGGAAATTGATCCATCTCCGAGGCAATACGTAATCTGTGGTAGAGGACATGCGCCTTGAGCGAATTATGTGATGGAGAAAGAGTGCGGGTAAACCCATCTAGCTTCAGCAACCACGCCAGATGTTTTTCGGGGTCACGCTTGAAGATGCTTCTGTCTTCCGGTTGCATGGACTGGATGATTAGCCCGACAAAGGATCGATCATTGAGTAGGTCTGGTTCGATATCGGCTAAGCTCTGGAGTTGTGATCGCGAGAGATTCTTTGCGCAGGAGATCTGAGAGATAGGTAATGGTCGCGACTCTTTGAAGTTGGCAAGTATCAACTTCTCTATGTTAGGTAGTCCAGCGTGGTCTACCCTGCGCAGGAAAATATCGCGGCTTAGCTTGGGCCACTTTTTATCTTCGGCAGCGAGACGTAGTAACTGCCGTTTCGATGCTGACTTGATGAGCCTGATCTCCGTGATTAGGCCTAATTCTTTCACGAATGCAGCACTAGAAATGTCATCAGGATTCAGGGTGCTCGGGAGCTCTTTGCGCTCTACTAGATCAGTTCTTGTCTTAGGCTGCGATAAGTCAAAAACTTTCCTAAGCGCCTCATTCGCACCCGTCACACCAGCTTCATAATCGAGCAAAGTCTGGCGATTGAGCAACTGGGCGGCCCTCGGTCCAGGGATAGTGCCACTTTTGTGAAGGCCTAGCCAATCATTCATCGTCTTGCGGAATAATTCCGTCTGCCCTGATTGCTGCTGGTGCAGTGCGTGGTAGAAGAAATAATTATCTGTCCCTGGGGTTAGAGTCTTTAGGAAACCCGACTTATCTTTAGACAACACCCATTGCTCATCCAGTGGGCTCTGAAAATCGGCAAGAGCGCTGCTACTCAGTAAGGCAGTGAAGGAAGCAAAGACACATAGATTCATGTTAGAGATTCTACGTCTAATCAATGGCACCCGTCGAGGAAAATGCTCACGATTCTTAACTGTCATCACCCCACAGTCTCCACCACAGATTTCACCTCAACAGCCAATTTCACCAATTCTGTAAATTCTGTCCCAAAAAGGATCCCGCCGTCCCAGCTCCTCATCTATCACCCACATCACGCACTAATTCGGATTGCACCTCACCGCCATCTTGACTACCCATGGATATCAATGAATGAGCAACTCGCAGATTGGATCGCCAAAGACAAGGCGCATTGCTGGCACCCCTTCACTGCCCAGGACACCTGGACTGACCCCGAGCATGAGCCCATGATGCTCGTCTCCGGCGATGGTGTCTGGCTAGAAGACGCACACGGTAGGCGCTATATCGATGGAAATTCCTCGATCTGGACCAACATCCACGGCCATGCTCACCCACAGCTCAATGCCGCGATCAGCGCGCAATTAGAGAAAGTGGCCCACACCTCATTTCTCGGATACTCACATCCCTTGGCGGCCGAGCTTGCTGCTAGACTCTCCGGATTTTTCCCCGACACCTCATTGTCCCGGACGTTCTTTTCCGACGACGGATCCACTGCCATCGAATGCGCACTGAAAATGGCACTGCAGTACCGAATGCAAACAGGCCAGCCTGAGCGATGCGAGTTCGTGGCATTTATCAATTGCTACCACGGCGACACGATGGGCGCAGCCTCGCTCGGTGGAGTTGAAGCCTTCTTCTCGCGCTTTCGCAAATTTGGCATGACTGTCAGGTTTGTCCGCGACCTCGATGAACTGCGTGCGTTAGAAGGACTTGATAGAGTGGCTGGCGTGGTGATTGAGCCCCTAGTCCAGGGGGTAAACCAGATCCACGTCTGGCCGCAGGGCATGCTTGCCGAACTTCGTGAGTTCAGCCAAGAGCAGGGGATTCACCTGATTTTAGACGAGGTCATGACCGGATTCGGCCGCACCGGCACCATGTTTGCCTGCCAGCAAGAACAAGTCGTGCCCGATTTCCTCTGTCTCGCCAAAGGACTCACCGCGGGCTACCTGCCGATGGCCTCCACCATGGTACGCGAAGAAATCTACGATGGATTCAGCGGCGGACGCGAAAACGCCTTCTACTACGGCCACAGCTACACCGCCAACCCACTCGGCTGCGCTGCCGCTCTCGCATCACTAGAATTATTCTCCAGCAATCAGATCCTCGAGCAACTTCCCTCAAAAATTGAGTACCTCAAGCAAGCGCTCCAACAACTAGCCGACAATCACCCCGAAGTCTGGCAAACGCGCCAATGCGGCATGATCGCAGGCATAGAGCTCCGCCAAGCCGATGGTTCGGCTTACCCACAATCTCATAGAATAGGCGAAAAAGTCTGCCTCGCCGCCCGCGAATTCGGCCTCCTCACGCGGCCAGTGCTCGATACCATCGTCTTTCTCCCACCACTCAGCATCACCTCGGAAGAAATCGATCTTTCCTTTGCTGCTATTGCTCAAGGGATTACTGCCGTTCTTTCGGATGGCCGCAAAAACAATACCATTGAATAGTTGACAGCTGGGTCCCCTAGAGTTATCAAATCCCCGCACTGAAGGATCTCCTTCGGCGCATCAATACAAGCAGGCGGAGTGGCCAAGTGGTCTAAGGCGCGGGTTTGCAAAATCTGTATTCGCGGGTTCGAATCCCGCCTCCGCCTCCAGTATTAATAAAAAAGAGCAACCACTGTGGTTGCTCTTTTTTGTTTGGCGGAGTGGGGTTCGAACGTCGTTCGACTACTCTACGTGCACCACGTAAGCATAATTGAAATGTGGAAGAGCATTTCATACCTTAGTAGATCAGGAGAACTCAGTTAGTCTGTCTAATACACGTGTGCTCACCTGCAGGGAGGGCTAATTCTGCCGGTCCACGTAAGCCAATCGTCCCGGTCGCTCAAATCACCCCAGCAAAGCTGCTGACTCCCAGCGCTCAGACCTCACCAGCGAACTTCCGCCTGCCGTTCAGGCCCGTCAAACCCACACAATCCTGGTGATAGAGTCCTCCATAGACCCAGACGATATTTTTACGATCCTTTATAAATACAGGATTACTCATGTTTCATTACCTAAGTTAGTCTGTCTAATAGACGTAATAGGCGGAGTTCCCAATAATCGATTTGGGCGATACTAGTTGCGGAATAATTGCTTAACATTCTAATAGTTAGACGTGAGCTGTTGTGGTTTTGATTGTTGTGGTTTTGATTGTTGTGGTGGAGGGGTGAGAGTGGTGAGAGAGTGGTGAGAGAGTGGTGAGAGAGTGGTGAGAGAGTGGTGAGAGAGTGGTGAGAGAGTGGTGAGAGAGTGGTGAGAGAGTGGTGAGAGAGTGGTGAGAGAGTGGTGAGAGAGTCTGGTAGTCTGGGGGGTAAGTCGATGGGAGTCAGCAATCCCTGAGGCTCCGCGACCTAGTGGCAAGCAAGCCGCGTGTGGAATCAAAAAAGCTTGTCTAATAG
>Ga0233410_10000534_pt1 | contig 11782 bp, 13 predicted proteins | sample Na_anoxic_1_MG_FD_179869 | JGI IMG/M metagenome (GOLD analysis project Ga0233410, IMG submission 179869) | Seawater microbial communities from Saanich Inlet, British Columbia, Canada - Na_anoxic_1_MG | ecosystem: Environmental > Aquatic > Marine > Inlet | place: Canada: British Columbia...
CGTTAAATTACGTGGTCAATGCTGTTGACTTCCAATTAACAGATGGATTTAAGTTCAAAAAACTCGTATTTAATGGTTTTGAACTCACCGAAAAAGATGATTCAACAGCGTTAACCGATTGGCAAACAGAAACCCATTACGCAGTGAACGTTATTTCAACATTATCAATTGAGGTCGTTAAACACTTCACAGTCGTTGAGGAAAATGAACCGGTTACTGAATTAGATTCACTGTTCGATCTGACTGTTGCCTTTGTTACTGAAACACGTGTATGTAACATTAGCGGAATTCAACGTAAGTTCCGTATCGGTTACAATCGTGCTGTACGTTTAGTTGGGCAAATGGAAGAGAAAGGCATTGTGGGTCAAGCAAGACCTAACGGTCGTGATGTATTAACTGACCCTGTTGAGGAATAACCATGGCAACACCAGAAGCTAAAGCATCACAAGAAGTAAAGCTGAGAGCGTCTGATTGGGGTTGCAAGCTGTTTAGGAACAACAGTGGTGCATTGCCTAACCCTGAAACGGGTGTACCCGTCCGTTACGGTTTAGGTAATATTTCCAAGAAATTCAATGCTCAGATTAAATCGAGTGATGAAATAGGTTGGACACCTGTTGTCATCACACCCGAAATGGTTGGAAAGACAATTGCTGTGTTCACTGCCTTTGAGAATAAAACTGATAAGTTCAAGATCCGTGAACAGTATCGTGAAGGTAGTCGTGAAGCAGCTCAACTTAAATTTATAAACATCGTTAAACATGCTGGTGGTATTGCCGGGTTTACCCGTAATGCCGCAGATGTTGACCACACATTACAGGAGTATGTCACATGGTTGACATCAAAGAATTAAAACAGGCTGTCATAGATTACAACATGGCCAACAAGAAAGATTCACCCGATTACAATATAAATCGTAATCGTTTATGCAAACTGGCAGATAAATACGGTTTTGAAGCAACCGCTATTGCAACTGGTTTTACTGAAACAACAGTAAAACAGCATTATCGAAATGCGTCCGGTACGGCCATGATTTCGTCTCACAAATTAGATCGTGCAGAAACCGTATTGTCTGGAATGTGACTTAGTTCACATTTTTTATCTCAACCGTGTCGTATGATTGCTTCACGGTTTATTTATTTTTAACAGGAGAATGTCATGAACAGAACACGATTAATTAAATGGTTAGCGGAAAACGTGACCATTGAACAATTCAACACCGGTAGCTTCACATTACCGAAAGAAGCGCTCGTTTTTGGTTTTACTTGGAGCAAAGGCCAAGTTGACGGTATTGGATTTATGCCGATCACGGAAACAGATGTTCGTTTAGCTAAGGTTACATCTGGTGTTAAATCAGGAGCAATGAACATTAATGATGCTCGTAAGTCGATGGAAACCGATAATTTCAGAAGTCGTGGTTGTTGTCCGGATTGTGGCCATGAATGGACCGTTGAATTTGATGTCGATATAGAAAAAGGTCCTTGTCCTTCTTGTGGTGCACAGTCTCCTTTGAGTGTTGAACAACGTCACTTCGACAGTGATAACGATGGTGTTGAACCGGTACAGCTTTATTCAGCAACAAACATTCTCAAGGTTGCTGCTGATAATATTGGTGACCGGGCCAATGAACGCGATACAGAGTCAGAACGAAGCATGAAAGCTACAGTTGCATCGTTTAACGCAATGTACGGTACTGAGCTAACCGAAGAACAAGGCTGGATGTTCATGGTGTTCTTAAAAGCTGCACGTGCCAAAGGTGGTGATTTCCGTGACGATGATTACGTTGATGGCGCCAGTTATTTTGCATTGGCCGGTGAATGTGCAGCAATTGAACGAGGTTAAAATTATGGTAGCTAATATGAAATTAATTTCGTTCAGTCTAATTATTTTATTGTCTGGTTGCGGAATAAGAGAAGGTGTTGTTTATTCGAAAAACCACTCAGATGCATATACACATTTACAACCAATGTTGGTTGGTAAAATCACCACTTTAATACCTGTTCACCACCCTGAAGAATGCACAATATCCGACCATGACAATTGAAGATCTTAAGCGTATGGATATTGAATCTATTGCTGATAAAGACTGTTTACTTGTCATGTGGTGGGTCGGTTCTCAACCTCAAGAAGCTATTGACCTTGTTCGCGCCTGGGGGTTTACCATCAAGAACATGAACGGCTTTGTCTGGAATAAGTTAACTAAAACAGGTAAACCGTTTTTCGGTATGGGCTTCTATAGTCGTGCAGGAAGTGAGTCTTGCATCATTGCCACCAAAGGTAAACCTAACATCGTTAATCGTGGTGTACGTGCTGTATTTAACCAGGAACTAGATGATTTAAACGTTATTGGCTCTTATCCTGTTGGCCGACATAGTGCTAAACCGGCTGCATTCAGAAAAAAATGTCTGCAGTTGATGGGTAATGTACCTCGTTTAGAAATGTTCGCCCGTCAAGCTATTGCTGGTTGGGATGTTTTCGGTAATGAAGCACCTGGTACTATTTCAATTCCGTTTAAGGAGTGATTTGTGGAAGAACTAATGAAAGCTTATTTTGAGCAACACGAATACATTGATGAAATATTAAGTGTTGATGCTGTGATCGAAAATGATGAGCAGTTTTATCGTGTGGAATTTGAAAACAATTGTCTAAACACAGGTAGAGATTATGCGTTTGTATCTGTTTCTGACCTACTCGTTTTCTTACATTCAGGTGAGGTGAACTATTAATGAGTAATCAAATCGTAATCCCTCACAACTGTATTTACTGGTATGACATCGAGAGTTATATCAATTTTTTCTCCATCTGTATTGAACGTGAAACAGATAACGCACGTTGGCAGTTCGAGATCTCTGATTGGTATCATCAGGGTCAAGAACTGTACCACCTTCTGATGCAAATCAAAGCGTCTGGTGGTCGTATGGGAGGGTTTAATAACTATGGGTTTGATTACCCTATGTTACACCTTCTGATGCAACAGCAAGGCATGATAGATGCAGCCACACTTAAACATAAATGTAACCATATCATTCAGTCTGGTAATTCAGGTGATCGGTTCAGTAATATCATATGGGACCGTGACCAGTTTGTACCACAACTTGACCTGATGAAGATCCACCACTTCGATAACGTTGCTAAAATGACATCATTGAAGCTGCTGGAATTCAACATGCGTATGGGTGATATTGTTGAACTACCATACCCGCCAAATCATGTACTCACACTTCCTGAAAGCCGGGAGGTGCTTACTTATAATTGGCACGATGTAAAAGCTACTCGTAAACTTGGTGACAGAACAAAAAATGCGATCGCATTCCGCGACAAGTTGACTGAAAAATACGGTCGTAACTTCACGAACCATAATGATACTAAAATTGGTAAAGATTATTTCATTATGCGTTTGGAAGAAGCGGGTGTTAAAACAGGTAAAAACATTCAGTCACCAAGGGATATGATCAACGTTAACGATATTATTTTCCCATATGTTAAATTTGAAACACCAGAATTTCAGGCTGTACTTGACCAATTACGGAATACAGTGATCACTGAAACAAAAGGCGCACTCGATATACAAGTTGATTTTCATGGTATTGTTTATAAGTTCGGTACAGGTGGGCTACATGCAGCAACAGACAATCGGATTTATACATCAACAGATGAACTACTTGTTGAAATGCGAGACGTAACCAGTTATTACCCTAGCCTGGCCATTAAAAACCGATTGTACCCTGAACATCTTAGTGAAATATTCTGTGATATTTACGAAGATATGTTTCTACAACGTACAGACACCAAAGCGACAATGGCAAAAATAAAGAAACGTTTGGGTGAAATTGAAAAAGAAATGCGTAAGTTCCATCCCAACAGTGACAAGTACAAAGAGTTAGATGACGAACAAGGGATGTTGAAGTTAGCATTGAATGGTACTTATGGTGACAGCAATAACGTACATAGCCCTTTCTATGACCCGAAATTCACAATGTCGATCACGGTTAATGGTCAATTGTTGTTGTGTATGTTATGTGAACAGCTTGTGAAAGTCCCTGGTTTAGAAATGATTAATGTGAACACTGATGGTGTAGGTTTCATTTACCCTCGTGAATATAAATCACACATTGATGCTGTCTGTGAGTGGTGGGAACAAACAACAATGCTCAACCTAGAAACAGATGAATTCACCAAGTTCATACAACGTGACGTTAACAATTACATAGGTGTACAAGACGGTAAGGTGAAGCGAAAAGGTGCTTATGAATACAAAATAGGATTACATCAGAATCATTCATCACTGGTTATACAAAAGGCTGTTGAGGCGTATTTCATGTACGATCAAGACATATCCGAGTTCATTCACAACCATGACGATGTTTATGATTTCTTCTTGCGAACCAAAGTACCTAAAAGTAGTCATTTACTGTGTGGTGATGAACAGGTGCAGAACGTGTCCAGATACTACGTGAGTGAAACAGGTGGAGCGTTAACCAAAGTCATGCCACCTACTGGTAAACTTATCGAAAAGTGGCATACAGCGGCTCACTGGAAACATCGTGACAATGGTAAACATGCAAACGCACCCAAAGCACCATCAGGTAAATATGATTTATGTCCTGCACCATCTGAACTACCGCCAGATCGCAGAATGAGTATACAGAAAGGATATCTCGTGACCATTTGTAACAGTGTTTCCGGTCACGAGTTTAATGACATCAATTACGATTACTATATTGCTGAAGCTCGTAAGTTAGTTGATGAACTTATGTGATATGCACTTGCGCTAATCTAATCAAACCCCCATCTTAGCCCATCCAAACTTAGCCATGTATCAGCATCAGTTGTTGCCATATTAACAGCGTCATTAACAACCAAGTTTGCATTGGCTGGTGCAGGGGTTGCAAATTGCGTCTGTATACCGCCAACAGTACCACGGATAACGATAGGTAAGCGGGTTGGAGCTGCAGGCCTTAAATAGGCAGGCAGATTGCAAATAACTGCATTAACATTAGATAGTTGTTGCAGTAGACCTGTCACTATAACACCATAGTTTTTCAAATCTATTCCAAAGGCTGCGTTTGCAGTGTACTGTTGCCAGTTGCCAGCGGATAATGTTATTGGGTCGTTGTAGAATCGATTTGTAACTGTTCCCTCGTCTCGTGATGATCCAATTCGCAAACGTGCTGTGTCATCACATGCGTATTTATTAACAACAGTCCCACGCGTGATATATGTATCAACTATTATTTGACCATGACCAACAGCATTTAATCCCCGTAGCGACGCGTTTGCGACGATTAGCGTCCCGATCTTCATTGCTGCGTTTTCATACCCGCCACCAGTTGCTTGGTTTTTATATGCACAAGCATCGGTCACGTTTGATATTTTAACCGTACCAAAAGTGTAGTTATAATGCTTGATGTCAGAGATAGGGAACAAGCCTGATGCACCAGGGTAGTTACGTCCATTTATATTTAAGTGTTCTATATGAAAACCATCAATAAAATTATCAACGGTGCCACCACTTTCACCTACCCCGTTCACAGCCCCCCAAGCCTTCACTACCCCTAGCTTTACATCTGTTACGTTGGCCGTTGAGCTATAAGTAAACACGCCGTAATTAGGTACATTTGGCGCACTGTGCGGTGTTGTATTTTGCGGCTGAAGGTCTGTAGATACTGAAGTTAGATCTATATCGTTGCAGGCTGCGTAATCATCCGCCTTTAAATTGAAATGCTCGTCACCTCCAGCATAACCGTTTAGATTCCCGCCTCGTACAACATCCCCCTTTATAACAAACGGATGCAGAGAGTACATACCATGCATATTTTCCATGTGACCATCACTGAATGACTCTTGTAACAGCGCATGGCCGACAGTTGAGGATTTTATGCACAACCCTATTATGTTTTTTGCGTTGTAGCCATTACGTTGCACTGGAGAGCCTACATCAATTTGGGCTAATGCGAACGCGTCCCAAGTTCCGCCACCAAGTGGATAGTCATTTGTATCACCTGTAAAAGTTGGGAAATATGTCTGCCTTACAAACTCACCGTTATCATAGCCTACATTCGTGTGGCTAAAATTATCAGCGCTTATCCTGAATGCACCCTCTATAATAGAGCCACCCTCTAGCCTGTCGCAATTAGTTGAAAACCACGGCTTTTTTGCGCCTATAATCGAAATGTTTGCAGCCTGTATTGGTGATGTCATATCGCTAGGCTTGTATCGTTTATTAAGTAGAAGCACGTTCCCGCCGAGCGCTATTAATGCATTAGTAGCGTATAGAACTGCATTCTGCTGATCTCCAAACCAATCCGGTCGTATGTTCCACCCATCCCACTGCCGCACCCACGCGCCGGACGCACCTGTTAGATCATCGCTAGGGGCGACATAAAGCCCGCTAAGTAGATCAGCAGTAACGAACCCAGACAGGTCAGAGTCATCAAACACAAACAAGCCACCACCATCGTCACCAGCAGAGTCTCTATATAGTAAAGTGTGTGATTGCTTTTTATTTGCCGAACGTAGTTTGTTGTAATTGTCAACTATAGAAATAAGGGTGTAGGCCGAAGGACTAGAAACATCAGTTTCAAGCTGATCGCCTACAACGCTAACAATCACCTCACCAGCACCAACGCCAGCAGGCAATTCCCAAGTTGCTTGGTCATCAGGGTTGTGCAAATACTCCTTTTCTGCCGTTATCACCTGCCCTGCAACGCCGTTTAAAACAGCCTCGCGCGGTACGTTTAGCGCTAGAGCGATTGATTTTAAAATATCGGTGATTTCATAGGTGTTTACCTGCTCACCAGCGCTTGATTCTATTTGATCTACTAAAATTTTACCGTATGGCATTAGATTGTACTCCCTAAAATTACATATTCAGAACCGACAGGCACTGTTACCGTAACGCCGTCTGACACTGTTGGATTTATTGATAACGCGTTTTGCCCGGCAGGTATTGCAATATCTGCGTCAATGGTCTGCCCGAACAGTTGTATTGTACCAGATTGTTTAGTGTAACCTGTTGCTGCTAGTTGCCAGCCTTGCTCGTCAAATGGTGTTGAACCGGCCGTTACTGTTTTAGGAAAAGCACCGTTCCACGCATAAAACCCTTCGTTTGCATTGCTATCAAGTGGATCACCTGCGTAGTAAACCGCATCGCTAAGTTTTGTAACCGTACATCCATCTGTAAAATTACCGATCACCTCATAACCTGCCGCAGCAATGGCTGCGGCTTGAGTGTTATCAAAATCGGTTTGCTGTTGTGATATCTGTGTGTCAAATGTCTCCTGATTATCACTGTACTGACTGTCAAACAATACTTGGTTATCTGCAATAACTTGTGGTATTGCTACAGCCGCTTCAGCTTCAACCTCTGCAACGTATGCTGCAATATCAGTTAATGCTTGGTCTTTGGCGCTATCAACCTCTGCAACATCTGCATCGATCTTGTCTGTTGCACCGGTGAGTGTGGCTCTAGTTTTACCGTACTGGTCCACAAATGACGGGGCACCCGACTTAATGAATTCGGTGATAGAGTCCATGTTTCCACCGGACTCTTCCACCTGTTCTAACGTTGGTATAGGCATGTTATATTGTCTCCATATCATCCTTATAATATCGAGAGTCATAATTGATGCTCGATATGGTATTTATTTCTTGTCCGTCATCTAGTTTAAACTCAATCGTTTGAGGTATCAATGCTATCGACTCTCGGAGCTGTTCACTACAGAACGTGTACTTCGTTTTGTCACGGTCATAACCTTCATAAATCGCTTCTGCAGGTGTGGAGGAAAGGACAATTTCAAACTCTGAATCACCCTCAGTACATAATATCAATTCGCTATTATCACCATTGGCACTGGTAAACTGCACGTAATGATCTTCACCATCAATAAAAGCAACAGGTTCAGACAGTTCAACAACAAGACCATTCACTTCAACGATTTCACCATCGTAAATATTATAGCCGTCTGTGTTACCTTTGTGACGAACAAACCGTGTACCATCAGGTGAATCAATACGTTGACCGGGCACTATCACACGGCCAAATTCATCGACATCGAATTCAGCATTAACAACATGGTAAATCTGTTTATTGCGCATCCGTAATGCACGACGATAAGCCTGTAGTTCGGTAATACAACCCGGAAATTCTTGACGATCAGGATTATTGGCCGTTCTGTCTGACGGAATGTAAATGGTGTCTGTAACACCTGTTTCTTCATTGCGATAACTTAGTTCTACACCGTCATATTCTTTAAAGAAAATATCTTCTCTTGTTTCTGACTCTGATATTTTATTTCTACAAGTTATCTGCAGTGAAGATGTTGGTTGTTCCTTTTCGAAGAACGCATCATACACACCGTTTTGCACGTAAGGTATACAGTTCACTACGTTACATATTGTGGTGAACATGTCCTCATAGGACATTTGTGATGTATCAAAATCATAACCGAACCGGATCATTTCAGTCCCACCAAAGTAACCATTTATCTGATCCTTCAGTAACAGCATGTTTTCTGCATTTATTTGTGAAATGTTAAGTCTGCCGCATTTCGGATCTAGTGCTGTATGTATTAATATCTGACTAAAATCATCAGTAGCATAACTTTCATCAGGGCCAAATGTTCCACCGCTGAAGTATTGCGTGATCTTGCGTGTCAAATCCAAGTTTGTTTTACGCTGCTTAATCAATCGACTTTGGCTGTTACTAGGTACAACACAGTGCATTAATGTTACGTCACCAAAATCGACGCCCGGAGGGTTTGGCTCGAACGAATACAATAATGTCCATTCAATTTTATCAACGTTGGATATCCCCGCACCTTTGTCTCTGTCGGTTGTTCTTCTACCGTATACACGGGAACGCTCAAACAGTGCATCAATGTACACGGTTTGATAAACACTACTTGTTACATTGCCGGGGTTTGATGAATAAGCAACTGATGTAATGTTCACAACACCAGTAGGGTCACCATTAATATCTAATTGTTCAACAACGAATTCAACACCTGCATCAATTCGCTTGTATGCTGTACCATCAATTTTGTAAAAACCAGAAGCACTCGTTAAGTTTATGATTATTCGTTCTGCACCCTGATAGATACTTATCGGCCCTATTATGTTATCGAACACTTGGCCGATATCAGGGTTTAGATTTTGAGGCACTGATATCACAAGGTTGGAGTATTCATCCGATCCACTGTCATATGTTTGATACCATGCGTAATCATTTATCTCGCTATCCAAAGTGGTGAACAAAGTGATTAAACTTTGACTGACCACAAGACTATAATCTTCAACTAAAACACCTGAAACAGTACCCCAAGTACCACCAGTAACTGAAATCGTATTGCTCGTTACAGATGTTATTTCATGTTCCCCTGACAGGTCAGTTAGTGTAACTTCATCAAAATCTTTTGATATTGTATCTTTTGTTTGTTGTGGTCGATATAAAGTTGTTGAACCAGTGACCTCAGAACTATAGGTTTCAATCAACTGTAAATCCTGGCCAGTTGTGAAATAGTCCTGTAAATCAACACCCAACTCAGCGATATTATCGAGGGTGAACGTTGCGTTACCTGCTGAACCAACAACAGACCATACAGCATCTTCACCTAGAGTAAGGTCATTAGGTGGTAATAACTCGGAAGCGTTCAAATCATTGGATTCTCTATAAATACCAATCGGTTCATCTATCTCAGTCCCTATTGCTTGCGATGGTGAGCCCTTGCCCGGGTGTGTTCTTGGTTCATAAATACTCACCTGTGAATTAGGAATACTAACGTAAGGAGTGTAACCATCGTAAATATTATCAGTATTGATCTCGTATTTACCTCTACCTACAGCCAATAATAACACTTCAGTTTCTTGGTTGTCTTTACCTATTCTATATGGTACTTGCCACAAAGGAGGGGTGTGTTTAGCCACATGACCAAATACATCATCGATACGCCCGTTGATATTGGGCTCATTATCTGATGCGCCCAACCTGTTAGTTGATGACCCTTGTTTTCTGTTCCCTTCGTTTGGAAGACTGATTTTAGGCGTTAGTGCTATTGCTGCAACAAAAAAAACAGAAGAAATAAGAAGAGCTATCCAAGTTTCAGGACCTTGAGGTATTGTCGAACCGTGAAAAACTTCTATTTCACCCTCAGAAATATCCAAAAAGTAACCGTTAACTGTATCAATTTCTTCACCAAGAACATCACATTTGAAAAATCGAAGGTCGAGTAATTCATCCCTGTTGAAGTCTTTGAGTTTAAGGAAAGAGCTTAAATTATCTACGAAATGTGATTCAAACTCTTTATCTGTTGCTGATTTGAAATATCTGACTGTGACCATTTGTGGAAACTCACTTTTGAATAATATGTTTTAATAGATCCCATGGTCCATTTACATACAGAGCCATGACCTGTGTTTGGTTTAAAGTTATGGTAAACACCATAATCGTGATAAACCCCAATGTGATAACCACCACCCGGATTCATCATTAAAACCAAACAGTGTTCTTCAGGTGATTTAATGTCTGTAAAGTTTTTACGCATCCAAACAAGAAAGGACCTGTCGAACTCATTGACTACAGGTATCGTAACATTCAACTGTTTTTTATACCACTCAGCAACAAAATCAGCACAATTATAGCCGTGTTTCTTGTAATGTTTACCCACCAGCATTACAAGAAACCTTTCAACATAGGTACAAGTGATGTTGTTGCTACAGTACCTGTGGCCTGTGCATTCACGGGTTTCGTGCTTGATGAAATACTGGTACCGACTTCGTTACGGGTTGTTTTGCTTATCTCTGTGCTTATCACCGCAGTTTTCAACTGAGAAATACTCCCATCACGATACATCACATAACCTCGCGATTCGACAACCGGCAGTTCATCACTTTCAGGGTCTCGCAACGCTATCTCACTTGCAATTATGTCATTAACCTGCTGAACATCTATTGTTCGCTCATAAACCATGTCTGCATTACTACTGGCTTGGTTTATTCGCATGGGTGCGTACTCTGCTGTGACCACTTCACTTGTTTCAAGTTCAACATCAATATCATCAGTGAAAGCATGTTGCAAGTGATAGTCTCGACTAAACCAACTGGCTTTAATAGTAATTACTTCAAAAGTATCTTTGATTACCGGTGCATTGGTGTAAATTTCACGTAGCTCATTATCTGTAATTGCCATGTTTATTCCTCGGGCATCGCTTCAACAATGTATTTCAACCCTAAATTGTAATCGTAGAAATCAGAGCCTAACGCCTGATACATCACAAACAGATAATCATCAAGTGCAGTGTTTCTAACGCTAACAATTTCAAGTGTCACAACCAGATCACCATCGACAGCACTTGCGTAACTGTCGTTCCAATCAGAAACAACCTGCACAACATACGGTTCAAGTATAGGTCTATCAGCTCTCAAATGCGCTACGAATCTTTTACCTTCGTTACGCTCAAAAAACAATTTGATAAAGTCTTGTGCTTGTTCTGTTTCTAATCGATATGTAACATCTGCAAGGTATGGTTGATTATAGAACTTTTTACGTTGTCGAGTTAAACCACCTTCAACATTACTTTGTACAATGCCTGTTTTTCTTCGTCTTGAAAAACTATCCACCAGCGGAATAAGAGGTTCACCGCCGAATATTAATTCATCTAACCCTGAAATATCACCTTTAGTTGCCATGGTTAATAGTTCCTTTGTGTATTGTAATTTTTACGCATTGATTTATCTGTCTTGCTCCCTTTTTTATCGACTACAGCAGCAACACCTCTATCGATATTAT
>Ga0233410_10000535_pt1 | contig 11772 bp, 10 predicted proteins | sample Na_anoxic_1_MG_FD_179869 | JGI IMG/M metagenome (GOLD analysis project Ga0233410, IMG submission 179869) | Seawater microbial communities from Saanich Inlet, British Columbia, Canada - Na_anoxic_1_MG | ecosystem: Environmental > Aquatic > Marine > Inlet | place: Canada: British Columbia...
CCTCTTAACAACTTTCTTCCCACCCATATAAGGAACCAAAACCTTAGGAATCTTAATAGACCCATCCGCCTGCTGCCCATTCTCCATAATAGCAACCATCATCCTAGAAGTAGCCAAAGCAGTATCATTCAAAGTATGAACCATCCCCCGCTCCTTACCATCCTTTCGAACATACCTAATATTCAACTTCCGAGCCTGATACTCAGTGCAATTAGACAAACTAACAACCTCACCATACTCTTTCGTAGTAGGCCTCCAAACCTCAATATCAGCACTCCGATATTTCCAAGCCGCCAAATCCCCACTACATAATTCCAAAACCCTATAAGGCAATTCCAACTTCTGCATTATCTCTTCAGAATTAGCAAGTAACTCAGAATAAATCTTCTCAGAATCTTCAGGCAAACAAAAAATAAACTGCTCAACTTTGTTAAACTGATGCGTCCTCCAAAGCCCCTTCTCATTAATCCCATGCGCCCCAATCTCCTGCCTAAAACACATCGAATAAGAAAAATATTTCTTCGGCAAATCATACTCATGAATAGTATCCCCAGCATGATAAGCAAGTAAAGGCTGCTCCGAAGTTCCAATCAAACCCTGCTTCTCACCCTCAACGCCATAAACAGATTCAGCAATAGCATCCTTATCCATCGAAGCATAAATCGCCTCATCATTCAACATCAAAGGCGTCTCAATGTATTCATAACCCTTCTCAATCATAAAGTCCCGACCAAAACTAATCAAAGCTTGATTAAGCAATGCAAGGTCACCCTTCAAATAATAAAACCCTTTGCCAGCAACTTTAGCAGCCTTATCAAAGTCCACTATTCCAAGAGCCTCACCAAGCTCAACATGATTCTTCACATCAAAATCAAACTTCGGAATCTTCCCCCATTTCTTGATCTCAACATTATCCTCATCAGTATTACCAGCAGGAACACCCTCCCACATCATATTAGGAATCTTCAACATAATCCTAGTAATATCAGAATACAACTTAGCCCCCTTAGTTTCAACCTTATCAATCTTCCCAGGAATCAATTTAGCCTCGGCAATCAAACCCTTAGCCTTAGCCTTATCCCCAGACTTCATCAACTTATTTATAGAAGCACTAATCTTATTTCTTTCACTTCGTAAATCATCAGCCTTCTTCTTTTCCTTCCTCCACTTCAAATCCAAAGCAATAACATCATCAACCAGCCCCAACTTATCCTCCTGAAACTTCCGCTTCATATTCTCCCTAACCAAATCCGGACTCTCCCGAATCAACTTAATATCTATCATATAATATATAATGGAATTAAATATTTAAACCTATCTTTCGAATTTTCTTGATGGACGACAAAGAACTAATAAGAAAAGTAAAAAACTCATTCAAAGCAAAGAAATCAAGGGCAGAAGTCCTCCAAGGTTTCCAAAAACGAGGCTACAAATTAGCATACGCCGACGCCCTAATGAGAAAAGCAAACCGCCCAAAAAAAATCACAATAACCCTAGCAATCATACTAATCGTCTTCATCAGCCTAACCTTCTCAGCCTACACAATGTTCTCAGGAAACCAAAAAATGCAATTATCAAACCCACTAACAGGATTCACAATAACAGGAAATACAATAGCACACCAACAACCAAGCGAGCCCCAAGTCTCGTCGCAACCAACAACAACCAACCAAATACCAAAAACTGTCGATTACGACCAAATCGACATCACCCCAGATTTCATCTCATTCCTACTAAACGAAATCGGCGCATGGGAACTCCACAAAAACCCATTAACATTTCAAAAACCCATAATAAATTTCAAAATAGATGACAAAAACTTCTACTCAGAAATAGACGGCAAAATCAAAACATTCGAAGGATTGAGTGACTCAAGTGACCTACAATTCAACACAAACAAAAAAGACATAATCGACGCAGTAATGTCCAACACCCCAGATCAAATATTCAAACAATCAGTCACCGAAGGCAAAACCCAAATCGAACTAATGGCATCCGAACCAGAGCTCTTCGCAAAAGGCTACCTCAAACTATACAATTCCCTAAAGTAGTCAACAAACCTATTACCTACCACCCAAAAATGACAAAGTCATTTTTTGTATCTACTGGACATGGGCGATTTTTCGCAGAAAAACTTATAAGCCAACTATTATTTCAATATATACATTAGAACATATACATTCTAATGAAACAACACAATGGGCGACAGTTTCGATTTATTTTTCAGGAGAAAGCCAGCAATGATGCTAATAGCTTTGAAAAAAGTTTCAAGAGCTAAGTACGGCTCTCAGTTAGCAAAAGAAGTAGACTGCACATATTCCCACGCTGTTAAAATTCTACAAACACTTGAAGAAATAGGATTAGTATCTTTCGAAAAGAAAGGCCGAATCAAAATTATCAAGTTAACAAAAAAAGGTACAGAAGTAGCAGAACACATCGAAGCAATCAAGAAGATTGTAGTTTAGATAAATCTCTAAGGCAAAAAAAAAGAAATAATCCCAACCATAACTTTTTAAATAAAATTTTCTCCTAATCATATATGACTCCGTAGCTCAGCCTGGTCAGAGCACTAGACTCTTAATCTAGGTGTCGGGGGTTCAAATCCCCCCGGGGTCATACATTATTTTATTTGAACCATTCACTCCTCACTCCAATAAATCTCCGCTCAACCGTTTCAATAATAAAATTACACCTTCCATAAGAAATGCAGCGTCCGAAGACAATGCAATTTCTCATGGAAGAAAGTTTCACAATATAAATAACAACCACTCCCCATTGCGGCGAAATTTAATTTCGCCTCAATAAATCAAATCATCTGCGGCTTGCACGGTAAGTGATTTGGATATAGAGGTCCTTGCAGGACCGCACCAACGATTTTCGTACCAACGAAAATGTTGATCAGTCATCTACTCGACAAGAATTCTTACACTTAGTGCACTCATAAAACTTAGATTCAGCCTCATCCCCAGCCCTCATCTGCCTAATCCAAAAATACGCTCTCTTATTCCCACACTTCTTACATGGCCAATCAGTAATCGGATTCACATTCCCTTCCTTCTCACCAATAACAGCAACAGGCTTAGCCTCATTAACCTTCTCAGTAATCTTCATATCAATCTTCCCCTTAGCAACATAGCTACATCTAGGACAACCAACCTTAGTCGTCTTCATCATCAAGATAGCACCACATTTCGGACAAAATTCCATAAGTTATCTTAATATCCTCTATTTTTAAACTTTTAGAAATATCAACACATTCCCTTATTGTTATGAGGCTGCCGACCCTCGAAAAAAATCAACTTCGCCCATCCAACTGCTGGCACCTTAAACAACGCCTTCCCAATAACCTGCTCTTCATTAATGTCCCTATCAAAATTATAAATCTCAGGATTGTTATCACCCTTCGTAATAAACTCCCCATCGTCAGCATCAATAACCCTATGAATTATCGGATAGCTCGACCCACCATTAAAAATAATCACATCACCAACTTCAATATTCTTCGCCGCGACAACAAAAATCACATCACCCTTACTAAACCCATTCTGAAAAATCCAATTCCCAGCATCCGCCAAACTTATCCCAAAATCCTCATAGGCATCATTCTCAAAAACACTATCCAATCCAGCCTCATCATGATACATGCTACAACTCTCAACAATCACCAACGGCAAACTCGTCCCAGTAATCAAACTAAGCCCCGGAAAAAACACAAACTTAATCATAATAAAAGCAAGCAACAAAGTCACACCAAAACTAGGCCAACTATCCTCCTGCAAAAATCCCCAAAACTTTTTCCAATAATCCAAAACCTTTCTCATAATTCAACCAATCATCTTCCACTTATAACCTTTACTACAATAATCTTTAAATAGTATATACAGTTTGTATACACATGGAAGATATATTTGATCATACTATCCTTTGCAACAAATGCGAAAAAAAGATGACACCAAAACTTCTAAGTAAAAATGGCTTCAACTTAAGAGCAGTAAAATGCGAAAGCTGCGGAAAGGCAATCATTCACCCAGAAGACAAAAAAGAATATGAGAATTTTGTAAGACTTAAACAAAAAAAATACAACGTTAAAATGCGAATGGTCGGAAACTCCTACGCAGTCTCTATCCCTCGAGAAATCGTCGACTTCATGCAAGAACAAGAAAACATGGTGGACAACATGGTAAAACTATGCTTCCAAGAAGCCGGACGAATCAGCCTAGATTTCGACAGAGGCAACCAAAGAGTGGTAAGTTCCGAAGAAGTAAAAGTCGTAAAAAATGGCAAAGTCGTATCTCACGTCCGAAAAGTTTCAGATTCAGCAAACCCAGAAAAAAACAAGACAAAGGTCTATAAAGCAAAAGAAGGAGAAGAATATTAACAATGGCAGAAAAAGAAAAAGAAACACAAAAAAAAATAATCAAACTTCGAGTAGTCGAAGCTTTGCAAGATGACGCATACAAAGGCATCGTTAGAATTGACCCAGCACTAATGCAAAAACTAGACCTAGACCGAGGAGACATTATTTCTATCAAAGGAGACAGAGAAACATTTTCAATCGTTGACCGAGCATACCCAGCAGACATGGGTGAAGAGATAATCCGAATGGATGGGATAGCAAGAAAAAACGCAAAGACAGGAGTCGGTGAAAACGTAGAAATCAAGAAAGCAAAAATTAGGGAAGCAAAAAAAATCACAATCGCACCAGCACAACAGGGAATTATGGTTCAAGGCGACCCTGAAGGAATGAAGCGAGGATTACTAGGCAAACCAGTGCTTAAAGGCGACATCGTAGTACTGGGCGGATCACAACGAAGAAAAGATCTAATGTCAGAAGATTTATTCGGAGGAGACATTAGCGAAATCTTTAACCAAATGGGATTCGGCGGCGGAATACCAGGCGGAGTAACACAAATCAGATTCGCAATCGTTTCAACTTCCCCAACCCAACCCTGTATCATCACAGAAAACACACAAATCACACTAAGCCCAAAAGCAGTCGAAATCTCAGACGAAGAAATCCCGTCAATTACCTACGAAGACATCGGTGGCCTAACCGACGAAGTAAAGAAAGTCAGAGAGATGGTTGAGTTACCTTTGAAGCGACCAGAAATCTTCATGCGTCTAGGAATCGAACCACCAAAAGGAGTTCTCCTTCACGGACCTCCAGGAACTGGTAAAACACTTCTAGCAAAAGCCGTAGCAAACGAATCCGAAGCACACTTCATTTTACTTAATGGCCCAGAGATCATGTCAAAGTTCTACGGTGAATCAGAAAAGAAAATCAGAGAAATCTTCGACGAAGCAGAAAAGAACGCACCCTCAATTATCTTTATCGATGAAATTGATTCACTTGCTCCAAAGCGAGAAGACGCAGGCGGAGAAGTTGAAAGACGAGTTGTTTCACAATTACTAACAATGATGGACGGTCTAAAGTCCCGAGGTAAAGTTGTAGTTATCGGAGCAACTAACAGACCTAACTCAATCGACCCAGCCCTAAGACGACCAGGAAGATTTGACAGAGAAGTAGAAATCTCAGTACCAGACAAAGCAGGCCGATTACAAATTCTAAAGATCCACACAAGAGGAATGCCTCTTGAAGCACCTATAGAAATTTCATATATAGAAAGAGAAATTAAAGAATTAGAAATACGTCTAAAAACAATTAGTAAGAAAAATGAGAATGAAATAAGAGAATGCGAAGAGTCTTTAGAATTATTAAAAGAAATATCTCAGAGAATTCAAGATTCAGGAAATAAGAAAAAAGTAGAAGGGCTTAGTGGGAGAGAAAAAGAGAAACTCAACGAAGTTTCACTTAAATGGATGATGGATAGGATAGCTTCAAAGACACACGGTTTCGTTGGAGCAGACGTTAACTCTCTAGCAAAGGAAGCCGCAATGGTCGTCCTAAGAAAAAACCTACACAAGTTCAATTTAGAAGAAGATGAAGAAATCCCACAAGAAACTCTAAAACAATTAAGAGTTACACAAGATGATTTCAATCAAGCCCTACGAGTTGTCAGACCTTCAGCAATGCGAGAAGTATTAGTCGAAACTCCAGACATCAAATGGGATGACATCGGAGGAGTAGAAGCAGTAAAACAAGACTTGAAAGAAGCAGTCGAATGGCCCCTAAAGTTTCCCGACTCATTCACAAGAATGGGTATCCGTCCACCAAAAGGAGTATTGCTTTACGGACCTCCAGGGACAGGTAAAACCCTTCTAGCAAAAGCTGTAGCAAACGAATCAGAATCAAACTTCATTCAAATCAAAGGACCAGAATTACTAAGCATGTGGGTCGGTAAGTCTGAAGAGGGAGTAAGAAAGATTTTCGAGAAAGCCAGGCAAGTTTCACCTTGCGTAATATTTTTCGACGAAATAGATTCAATCGCAAACAAGCGAGGCGGCGGAATGTCTCAAGGCTCTAAAGTCACAGAAAACGTCCTTAATCAAATGCTCTCAGAAATGGACGGAATCGAAGACTTAACTAACGTAATAGTAATCGGAGCAACTAACCGACCAGACATCCTAGACCCAGCCCTAATGAGACCAGGCCGATTCGATCGAATCGTTTACGTCCCAGTGCCTGAATCAGAAGGTCGACTAAAGATTTTAGAAATACACACAAAGAATATGCCTTTGGAAAAATCAATTGACTTGAAAAAAATATCTGAAGAAACAGAAGGCTACACAGGAGCAGACATAGAATCCCTAGTAAGAGAAGCAGCAATGCTTGCTCTCCGAAAAGACATCAACACAAAGAAAGTAATAAAAGAACACTTCGAAGAAGCAATGAAGAAAGTCCTACCATCAGTTTCTAAAAATGACCAAGAACGTTACAAGCAAATTGAATCTAAATACCTAAAGAGCGCAAAAGCTGCATTAACAGACTCTAGCGCATCTTACGCAGGATAAAATGTTTGGAAACTCAGGATTCGGTAGCTTTGAAGATTTGTTTAATCAATTAGCAGGAGGAGCGGGGCACTCAGTTCAAAAAAGAAGCACAGGTTTAAATAATCTATTAAATTTCGTAGACGAGGGAAAAAAGAAATATTTCATTTTCGATCTTTCAGGGAAAAGCGTAAAATCAATAGACGTAAAAGACAACTTGGAAGAAAACGATTACGGAGAAATGGTTCATAATGGAAGTAAAATTTTAGAAATAAAACTAGATAACGAAGAAATTCTAAAATACATTCTTCCTAAAAAAATTAAAACTAAAAATTTAAGTCACACATTTTCAAACGGAATCTTGGAGGTAACATTATGAGAAAATTAACTTTAGAAATCGCAGAAGCAAATCAAAAATACATTGGAAGGCGCTTGGCAACTTTATCAAGCGAAGATATGTCAAAATTAGAAATCGTTTCAGGCGACATTGTTAAGCTAGAAAATGAAAAAACAATTTACCTTAGAACAATAAGAGTTGACGATGTTTTTGAAGGAAAAGTTAGCCTTGACGGAGAAGTAAGGTCTGTTCTGGGTTCTTCAGTCGGCGAAAACGTTTCAATTTCAAAAGTTGAAAAAATACCAAAGTTGCGAGCAATAACACTTTCAATTCTACCACATGAAAGTTTCTCAAACGACCAACTAAAAGCTTACAACTCACAATTAAAAGACAGTGGCGAATTTCAAAAGATGTTAATAGACTCACCAATATCAATCGGACAAAAAATTACAGTTCCAACTTCTGTAGGGAAATTATCATATTCAATAACAAAATGTTTACCAAAGAAAAATGAATTCGGACTTGTTGATAGAACAACAAAGATAGAAGTATCAGAAGATGTTGGAGAAGGCTCAGGAGCTAATATCTATTATGAAGATATCGGTGGCTTAAAAGAAGAAATCGAAAAAGTCCGAGAGATGGTAGAATTTCCTATGAAGCATCCAGATATTTTTCAAAAACTAGGTATTAGTGCGCCAAAGGGAGTTCTGATGACAGGTCCACCAGGAACAGGTAAAACACTATTGGCAAAAGCCGTAGCAACTGAAACTGATGCGAAATTTATTTCAATTGCAGGTCCGGAAATTATGAGCAAGTATCATGGGGGTAGCGAAGAAAACCTTCGAGGAAAATTTGAAGAAGCAGAAAAAAATGCACCAGCAATAGTATTCATTGACGAAATCGACGCAATTGCACCAAAGCGAGGTGAATCAAGCGATCAAGCAGAAAAGCGAGTAGTAACCCAACTTTTAACTTTAATGGATGGACTAAAGTCTAGAGGACAAGTTGTGGTTATGGCGGCAACAAATAGGCCAGACGATTTAGATGAAGCTCTTCGAAGACCGGGAAGGTTTGACAGAGAGCTAAAAATTAATCCACCAACAGAAGATGGCCGAAAAGAAATTTTACTAATCCACACGAGAAATATGCCATTAAGCGACAAGCAAAATCTATTAATAGAAATTTCAAATAAAACAATTGGATACACTGGTGCAGATTTAGAAGTCCTATGTAAGGAAGCAGCACTCCACTCAGTAAAACCATACTACAGCTCAATTATCTCAATCGGCGAAGAACTAGAAGAAGGAGATGAAGATAAGTTAGAATTAATAGAAAGCAAAAAGCAAGAAATCCTAAACAAGATTATTATCACACGAGATGACTTTGTATATGCAATGAAAATGGTTGAGCCTTCAGCTATGCGAGAAGTTTTAATCAAAAAACCAAACATAAGATGGGATGATGTAGGAGGATTACAAAAGGCAAAAGAAAAATTAAGAGAATTAGTAGAACTTCCACTTCTTAGACCAGAACTATACAAAGCCGCAGGAATAAAACCTAGCAAAGGAATCTTATTATTTGGCCCACCTGGAACAGGTAAAACTCTTTTGGCAAAAGCAGTAGCGACTGAAAGCAATGCAAACTTTATTTCTATCAAGGGTCCAGAGCTAACAAGTAAGTGGGTAGGAGAATCTGAAAAACACGTTAGAGAAATTTTCAAGAAAGCAAAACAAGTTTCCCCAGCAATCATCTTTTTCGATGAATTCGATTCAATATCTAAAGCTAGAGGTTCGGGAATTGGCAATGACGCAAGCGAAAAAATAGTAAACCAATTGTTAACAGAATTAGACGGAGTAGAAGATCTAGAAAACGTAATGATAATCGCAGCAACAAACCGAAAAGATTTAATCGACCCAGCAATTCTAAGGCCAGGAAGAATCGACTCGCATGTAGAATTATCAAACCCAGATTTAGAAACACTAGAGGAAATTTACAAGGTTCACACAAAAAAAATGCCATTAGAAAAAGGAATTGAATTAAAGAAATTTGCAAAAGACTCTAAAGACTGGACAGGCGCAGACGTTGAAGCAGTATGTCGAAACGCAGGAATAAACTCAATAAAGAGAAACTACAAAACAAAGGACTTAAAGAAATTAACAATAACAAAAAAGGACTTCAATGATGCATTCAAATTATTGCAAGACCAAAAAGCCCAAGATACATCATCCACTCAAATGCCATCAATGGACGAAATAGCGAAAATGATGCCAAAAAAAGATTCTCCAAAAAAGAAGAAAAATAAACCAAAGTCAGAAACAAAATCTGCGTAATCTGCGGCTAATTTTCCCCCTGCCCCCATCTCCTCACAGTGTCCTCCGTGCTCCCCTTCATTACCCAACCGTGTACCTTTACTAAACTACAAAGTAAAACATCATCCCCTAAAAGCCAACAACTAATCACTTCAACAAGTAGTACAAATAACTTTATCCTCAGAAATAACAAAAGTATTCTCAAACTGACTAACCGGCTTCCGACTCTTCTCAATCAACTGCGGATAATGATGAAGTATACCCTGCTTTTCCATCGTAGACAAACTAAACTTTATCTTCTTAAATTCATCAGTATCTATCCATCTCTCACAAAATGGCAACGTTCCAAAAGTCTCCTTAATATAATTCAACAACTTCCGAGTATCCCTATCTCGCACATTATCATCAGACTGCAAAACATAAATCCCTCCAGTCGGCCCCTCATAAATATCCCCAACACCAGTCGTCACAAACGGCTCAACCGCAAAAGCATCATTATCAAAAACAGTTTTATTCTCATTCTTATAATTCGAAATCGTCAATCCAGCATGAATCTGCCCCTGCGCCAAAGAATGCCCACATAAACTCTTAATCACAGCAAAGGAAGAATCATTATCATCGTTCCATTTTTCCAAAGTATCCTGAACAGCCTCACCAATATCCTTAACCTCCATCCCAGCCTTAACAACATTAGTAGCCTCAGTCAAAAGCTTCTCATTCAATTCCATCATTTCCTTAAACTCACCATCCTCCGTCAAGTCAACCGAAAAAGCAGTATCAGCGATATATCCTTCAACCGCAACACCAATATCAATCTTAAGTAATCCCTCGGCAATAGTTTCATCCCCAGGCGCAGGAGTATAATGCGCAGCAATCTCATTCATCGACAAATTCACAGGAAACGCCGGCGTCGCCCCCAACTCAAAAATCTTATCATCAATCCCCTTAGCAATATCAATCAACAACATCCCCGGCTTAATCAAGCCCCTGGCAAAACTCTTAATCTCCTTAGCTATATCCCCAGCCTCCACATACGCATCAATTTCACTCTGTTCCATTTTCAAACAAAACTAACTCCCTCAAAACTATAGTCGCCCCTCAAAGACTTCCTCAACGTCTTAGCAGCTTCAATTCCGGCTTTCGCAAATAACTTAGCCCTACTCTCTCTCTTCTCCGGAACAACATATGCAACCGTAACGTCTCCATGCTTCTTGTTCGCAAGGAAAACCAAATCCATCCCATTATAATTAACAGTATGCTCCTTACCTTCATCAAGTGCAACTTTAAGATTCTCGTCCTTTGCCAAAACCTCTTCAACCTCGCCACTTCGCTTACAATACTTATTCAACTTAGAAGTCCCAAAGACTTTTCCATTAGCATAAGCAAAAGCCGGAAACCGCGCCAACTGATTATCATTAATTACTGCCGAAACCCTATACTTAAAATTCTCATGCTCCAACTCTTTAACTTCCTCGGACAAAGAACCATTCTTTGCCAAAGTAGATCTAGTCAAGCCCTCAAGTCCATTATTAATATTAAGCGCCTCCTTAACCTCTCGCGTAAGATATTCCGCATTCCCTGTCAGTATCGCTGCATTATGTGCAACATAAGCTTCCTTAACCTTCTCATGCGCCGCTTTCTCTTTAACCCTAGCCTCTTCAGTCCAAGCCGCAGTCTCTTGAGCCTTCATAACCTGCAACTCAAGTACAGCCTTTTTCCTATTTAGCATCCCAAGTTCTACTCTAGACTTCTCCGCATTTACCTGAGATTCAAACAACATCATCTCAAGCAAATCATTCTCTCGCCCAAGGTCCAACCTTATTCTACGATTCTCATTAGTATGCCAGATTTTCTTAATTCCTCTAACCAAAGGCCTCCCAACAAATCCCGGTACATACTCCCAAATATCCATAAAACAACAACAAAATTACATTATATATGCCTTTCTAATCATATAATCTGACTCTTCCGACGCCTCTCTTTAGGTAAAAATCCATAAATAGTAGAAGCCTCATCACCCAACTTTCCATTCCCAACAAAATCCTTACCATCCGCAGACTTAACCGCAACAAAACCCTTCATCCCTTCAAACTGTTTCTTCTGCTCCTCATCCAATTCAATATTAACACCCTTAAACCATTCCTCTTCTTGGCTCTCAGTTAAAACAAACACCCTCTCAGTCAACTGCTCCTTCCAAACATGCATCCCATCCAAACTCAACCTAACCTCCTTAACCCC
>Ga0233410_10000536_pt1 | contig 11752 bp, 14 predicted proteins | sample Na_anoxic_1_MG_FD_179869 | JGI IMG/M metagenome (GOLD analysis project Ga0233410, IMG submission 179869) | Seawater microbial communities from Saanich Inlet, British Columbia, Canada - Na_anoxic_1_MG | ecosystem: Environmental > Aquatic > Marine > Inlet | place: Canada: British Columbia...
TAATCTAAAAAGAAACTTCTAGCTTCTATCTCCTGTTTTAATTCTTCTTGAAATGTAGTGTTAAGTTTCTCAAGAACTGCATCTAAATCTCTAACTAAAGATTGTGCAGTGTCCGCTTGGTATTCTTCACTTGCTCTAGTTAATGTTTGCACTATTTTAGCCATTAAATATCTCCTACATTAACAATATTCTCGTAGGATTCTTGTCTATCTGACAGTAGCTGACGAAATTCTTCAAATGATAATGGATTACCTATAGGAGCATCTAATAAATATTCATTATATGCTTCTTTAAACATGTTATTTAAATTTAAAGAATCATCTTCTGTAAAACTAGTTAAAGATATTTTTTCATCTTCAAAGTCTTCAGGCATTATACCACCTAAACCTAGTTGATTATATTGAGACATATCATAAGTTGGTTCATTATATTTTTTTCCTAAACCAAACATTTGTCCCAAGCTTCTAATACCTGCACCTAATATTCCACCACCTGAAATAAAATTACCAAGAGTTCCACCCTGAGTTTTTTTAAAAGCTTGATTAGCATATAAATTATTTGGATCTTGTCTATATTTTTTAGCTTCTTCTAATACGTCAGGACTTACTGTATATTTACTATCAAAAAAACCTGGGTTAACTGTTTGCCCTGCTCCTGCATTTATTGCTGCGTTTCTAACATCTTGAGCGTTTTGTTCATTTTCTGCTCCTCCACCAAAAGCACCAGAGTCACCACTTTCTGCAGCGCTTTGATTTCCACCAGATTGAAAACCACCTTCTTCATTAAAACCACCATTTAAACTCATAACACCACCAGGACCTTTATTAACTTTACCTTTTAGTGAGCCATGTAAATTTTTTTTAATTAATAAATCTTTTTCTGCTTTTGTAATGTAAGCTAATTCTGTTGCAGGATGTTTAGGAGATGATTTAGCTTTTTTTGGTACAGTTACCATTTCCGATGGTTTGTAATTTTTAACACCACCTTGTACATCATAATTAATTCTTTTATCTACTGACATTATCGTCTTCCTCCAGCATGTATATCTAACCTAAAAGTCCCCAATTTCCAACTAGTATCCACTGCTGTGTTAGATATTGTAAGAGCTATGGCTCTTGCTCTTGCACGTGTGTCTACTTTTGTTGTTGTAGATGATACTGTAAACGGACCTAATGATGAGCTAACGGCTGTGTCACTTGGATAATCTCTTAAATCTAATTGTATAATAGCATTTCCTGATTGAGATATAAAGTCAGGTATAATTCTACTAACTCGCATAATGTTTTCACCATCACCTCTAAGATCAGCCATGTTCGTTGCTGCTCCTCTTACAACTTTTTGTGTAATATCATAATCACCAGATGTTATACTTGCTGGAATAGCTGTGGTTTGCCCTGCTCTTATTTGGTTAACCCCTGTTTCATGTTCATAATAGTACGAAACTCCTTCGGTGTTACCTTCTACATCAAATGATGCGTCATCCCCTGAATCGTATTGAGTTGCATGAGGCAAACCAAATACTGCAGAATCTTGCCATGTTGTTCTAATAAATAAAGAATTTGCGTTTACAAACCATATAGGTCTTTTAGCAGTTGAATCTAAATAACTATATGTAACAGATTGTGTGTTTACGGTAGAGCCAGCTTCTGGATAAAACCATGTAACTTCTCCAAACAAATTATTAATCCCTGCATAAACCATTTGATTAGATGTTGTATTAAGACTGTCATAAACATAATCTTCGACCAAACAATCCATAGATTCTAGTTTACCAGTAAATCTAAAGAAACCATTATCAGACATCCAGTACGCAGCACCGTCAACTTCAACAGCTGCATTCTTACCAATTAATCCACAGTTAGTACCAACTTGTTCAAAAGCAAATGTAAATGGAGTTCCTACAAATCTCATTGTAAATAAAGAAGTGTCACTCCAAACATAAATTGCATTTCTACCTAGTGTTGCCCCCACGATCCGTGATCCAGCGGCCAGTCTCTGTGTACCAGCGCTATTGGTTGCGGTTGGAGTATAGTCATTAATATCTTCTTGTGATGAAAACCTTATGAACATATCATCTTGAGTCGTCGTGTCTCCAATCGTTGTCTCTGTTCCAAAAAATACTAAGTGTCTATCTGGTGTTGATACTAACATGTCCCGTGACGCTGTTGGTGCTCCAGATAGGATTGTTGCTCTTGTTATTACAGCATTAGTTGCATCTGCATCCCACTCAAAGCAAGCGCCATTATAAATTAAAGCAAGAAGAGTGCTTCCTAAATTATCCAAGGACCATAGTCCCGGTTCTGTAACAGTATTAGTAGTAGTAGAGGATTGACCCCATGCCGAATAACTACTGGTGTTTGTAACTGTTGCCAAACTAGAGTGAGCAGCGTTAGAGGTTCCTCTAACATTTCTAGTAATACCTGTTAAATTATTTCCTGTTACACCTGTGTAAGAGATTTCTTCTGTTCCAACTTGAATATAATTTGTACCTGTAGTTGGAAAGCCTGTTGTGCTTGTTAATGTAATATCTGTTCCAGATCCACCCGTACCAAATGCATTAGCACTTAATGACCCATTTAATGTTGTAGTTTGTGGAGTTGAAACAGTTCCACCCCATTGAGATATACCATAACCAAAGACTAGTTTTTGATTAGAGGACCCTACGTGATAATATTGATAATATTTTATACCACCTGATGTAGTTGCACCGGATCCCGTTTCATTTGATGGCATCGTAATTGTAAGTGTGGTTGTTGATGGCACGCTTGTTACCATAAATTTTTTATCAGCAAAATCTGTTGCACCAAAATTAGAATTAGTGATAGCACTAAAGGTAGATGCATCACCAAATAATATAATATCACCTTCTTCAAAATTATGTGCACTACCAAACGTAAGAGTTACGGTCGGAGATCCATTAGTTGTACTAAATGCATTTGTAATTGCTGTGCCTGATGGATTAACTAAAGGATGTATATCATAATACACATCTCCAGAATACACATATAAAATTCTGTTTGTACCAATAGCAGCATACTTAACACCTTCTTTATTAACCATGTGATGCAATTCTCTAGTTGCTCCAGTTAATTTATCAGTCCCTAATTGATTCCAGCCGCCTATTTTCTCAGGTGTACCATATCTGAAACGTACATTTTCTCCCCCTGTCCATTGTGACTCAGCTCCAGTAGATGTGACCTGTTTATTGAAACCTGGTAAAAATCCTAATTTTTGTAACATATAAAAACCTCTTGAAATATCTGATTTATCTTATATATTAAATAAATCTAGAATGAAAGTTAGAAAATATATATGAAAACAGTAGTATTGAATAATGTTCTTTCTGAGAAAGAATTATTTTATATGTATAATCAAGTTATAAACAGTCCGTCATGGAGTATGAATGGTGAATCAGGTGAATCTAGAGGATTCATGGAGGCTCCTCTTTTAATGGTCAGGGAGTTCAAAAGTTCTATTATAAATTATCCTCTTTGTCTTTGGGGACAAACAGTAGTCTACAGAATAGAAAAATTATTAGAAAGTAAAAATATAGGTATACCAACTACAATGGAAAGAATGTGGTTTAATACTACTTATCATGGTAGAAAAACTCAACATTGGTTACATCGAGACGAAGAAAAAGACTTAAAATTAAAATCAATAGTATTATTTATGACTCCTATTTGGCAACCAGATTGGAGAGGTTCTTTTTATATAGATGGTGAAGAGTTTAAATATAAACCGGGAAGTGCTGTAATATTTGATTCGAATGAATACCACAAAGGAGAATCACCTGCGTCAGAAACATATAATTGGCAAAGGATATCTTGTAATATAATAGTAGGATAATGATTAATTTTATAAATAAAAACAATAAATTAAATGAAGTTACAACTAGTTTAAATATTACTTATCCTAGAACAGTAAATATAATATGTGGACACTACCCTTATCCAGATATGATCCACAATTTTATACTAGATATAAAAAATAATTTAAATCTTAAAATGACAAATCATACTAACGTAAAAGGAGGTATGACTAGTTGGACTCATTTTTTAGATAATGATAGTTTTAAAAATTTTATAATTTATTTAATAAATACTCATCAAACAACTCATTCAAATATTTTTAAATATTTTTTAGAAAAAAATTGTGTTGAAAATGCTTGGGGTAATGAAATAAAAAAAGGAGACAGTTTAAACTATCATACGCATCCTTGTTTACATGGTGCGTTATATTTAACAAAAGGATGTGATTTAATATTTCCTGAATTAAATTTAAAAATAACTCCGGAGCCAGGTGATTATTATATATTTCCTCCAGAAGTATTACATGGATTTGATCCGTATGAAGGAGACAATAACAGATATAGTTTAATATTTAATATTACTAAAAATAGTAATAGTTTTGATTTTGATAAAAAAATTAAATTTATGGAGAAAAATAATGAAAGAAAAAACAGAAATAAAAAAAGAAAGTAAAATAGAAAATTTTATAGGTATGTATGATAATTACATTACTGAAGAAGAATGTAACAAAGCCATAAAATTGTTTGAGAATCAATATAAGTTCAATAAAACTATGAACAGACAAGTTTTTGAAAATGCTTCTCCACTCCGTAAAAAAGATAATCAATATTTTGCAAATCAAGATACTATAGATGTTTGGTGGGACGAACTAAAAAATATGATACATAATTTTGATATAGCTTTACAGCATTACTTAAAATACACTGGAGCTTATGAAAATGACCTTCCTCTTCATTATACGGTATTAAAAATTCAAAAAACTTTACCAACAGAAGGGTATCACGTTTGGCACATTGAACATGGAAGAGGTTTTAGTAATGAACCTCGTGCTCTTGTTTTTTCTATATATTTAAATGATGTAAAGGAAGGTGGAGAAACAGAATTTTTACATCAATCGATGAGAGTACAACCAAAAAAAGGTAGAATAGTTATTTGGCCTGCAGGTTTTCCTTATGTACACAGAGGTAATCCACCTTTAAAGGGTGAAAAATATTTTTTAACTTCTTGGATGACGTTAAGATAAAATGAATAGTTTTGATCCTTTTGATTACCAAAATTTATTTTATAGATATAAATTAAATATTACAGAAGCTGAGATTAACCAAGTTTTACTTTTATTAAAAGAGGATGAATCAATGGAAATGAAAACCACTTATAGTAAATTAAATGTTTTAAATTTTCCACTTTTAAAACATTTAAAACAACAAATTACAGATATTTTAGATAAACATAAATTATTATTAACTAATAATTGGGCTCAATTATATAATAAAAAAGATAATCACAGTATTCATACTCATGTAGGATCAACTTATTCAGGGATATTTTATATACAAGGATTAAGTTCTACTATATTTTATGATAGAGATTATAGAACTTATATTAAAAAACTTGTAAAAAATGAATTACTTTTATTTCCTTCATATATTCCACATGAAGTAAAACCTTTAGAATTTAATGAACAAAGATTAGTTATATCTTTTAATACTATGAAGAATAAGACGTAGGTCTTGCGCCTAATCTAGCAATTTTTTCATCTGCAGTTTCATCTGCAACATTATTATCATCCCAATCAGCTTGTAATTCAGATAAATGAACTGCATCCCATCTAGAAGAAAATTGACTTATGTCTCCTAAATTTGCATCTGCATAAGTTGTGTTTTGAGAATTGTCTCTATATTCTACTTCATTAGTAGATGGAGATGTGCCGTGTTGAATAGCCCAGATATTTGAAAACTTAGAATCAGACCAAAAAGAATCATCAGATATAGTATATCCAATACCTTCACTAGCACCTTCTGCGTGATTTTTAATTATACATTTGTCTTCAAGTATTACTGTCCAATTTGCGTTAGTTGTCATTTTTTCTCCTAAGTTTTTATAATATAATATAGTGTTAAATAAGGTTGTAAGACAGATGGATTAACTGCACTACCACTAAAGTTACTTGTAGTTGAACTTGAACTGTTACTTGCAGCATTACCACTACCACTAAAAGTTGCACTCATGCTGTGAGAGTGTGCTGAACCACTACCTGCATTATTAGTATTCGCATTAGAAAGTGTTCCAGAAAATGCTGACTCAATTTGAGCCCCCTGTCCATATCTAACAGTTACTCTAGGAACGCTGTGTGAGTGAGAGGCTAGCTGTGCAGTAGATAAAGTTGCATTACCTGTTGAACCTCCAACGTTACCTGTAACGTTAATATTTGTGGTTGTGTTTGTGTTTGTGCTTGAACTAATACTACCAGCAGCTGTAACTGAAACAGTATTTGCTCCACCAGTTGAAGCTAGAGCTTTAGTTCCAGATTTTCCTACGGGTACATTATCAGCTAAGTTTGGTAAACCAAAAGTTGTTGAACCATCACCTGCACCATAAGTAGTACCTATAACTCCAAATAAATCTGCATAAGTTGATCTTGAAACATTTGCACCTGCACATTCTAAAAATCCTGTTGGTATTGATGCAGTCGACCATGGTAGAATAGTACCTGTAGCCGTACCTTCGATACCAGTAAGGCTTGCTCCTGAAAAATCGTATTTTGTTGCTTCGTAATTTGACATATTCTATTTCTCCTTGTACGTCCATCCTGTTGTAGCATCTCCTGAAAACACTAAACAAAAACCAGCACCTTGAGTATTAACTACAAGATCAGATGCTGCATTAGTTATATTAGAAGAGTTTCTACCAACAGTCAATGCGTTAGTATTGAAATCATAACCTTGATCAATAAAAGCCACTTCATCTCCAGCACTTGGAGATGCTGGAAGAGTTACCGTCACTGCTCCGCCATTTGTATTTACTAAAAGTTGAGCTCCAGCTTGAACTGTTTCTGCTGCAGTTAGAGTTCTCCAATTTCTAGTTTCATGATCTTTAATCATATTAGTTCCATCTGAGTGGCAGATATAATTATTACCTTCACATAATAAGAAACCTGAAGCACTTGTAACTTTAAAAGTTAAAGTATATCCTGCGTGATTAGTTCCATCTATTACATTAAATACTTTTTCTACGCTTGCTGGAAAATTTACTGTTCTGTTTGCAGCTAAAGTTCCAGTAAACTTTAAAGTCATGTTTCTTGCATTTGATACAGCGCCATCAGTCATTGCTAATGTCACATCCCCCGATGCTACATCTATTGCTTGATAACCAGCTGCAGCTTGTTGAATAATGTTTAAATTTGTATTAGTTTTTGTCCCCCATGTACCAGCATTTTCGCCAGTTGCCATTAGTTCGATACCTAATTCATTATATGTTGATGCCATTATTTATTCCTTATTTTTGTTATTTATATTGGTTATTTAGTTTTAAGTCAAACATAATTATGCAGGGGTTTTAATTGTATATCCTGTACTAGTTTTAGGTGTTAATGTTCCATAATATTTAAGAATTAATCCTGCATCATCCACACTAGAAGTCGCTTGTACTCCTGTTAAACCCATAACCTGTGCAGGTGTAATAGATCCTGTACTTACAGTTGATGACACTCCTGTTAATGGTACCCCTATCTCAGAAACCAAGGCTCCTACAGAAGATGTTGTTGATACTCCAGTTAACGGAACCCCTATTTCAAAGGCTAGAGATCCTACAGAAGATGTAGCCTGTAGACCTGTTAAACCCATTACATCAGCAGGTGAAATTGAACCTACTGCAGAAGTTGTTGATTGACCAGTTAGTAATGCTTCTTCGTTTGATACAACGTTTACTGATCCAACTGCGGAATCTGCGTGTACTCCAGCTGGAGTTACTTCTTTTCCAGTAAATATAATTATACCACCTGCCGTAACAGTTGCTGATTGACCTGTTGGTGTTAATGAAAGACTAGTTGTTGGAGATAATGACCCAACTGTAGAAGTTGTTGAAAGTCCGGTTAAACCTATTGTCTGTTCATCTATCGCTATAGAACCAACTGAAGAAGTTGCTAATTGTCCTGTAGGTGTTAGCGAAAGACTAGTTGTTGGAGACAATGACCCAACTGCAGAAGTGGTGGAAAGTCCGGTTAGACCCATTGTTATATCATCGATAGAAGCTATAGAACCGACTGAAGAAGTTGTGGTTAAACCTGAAAGAGTAACGTCAAGAGCAGACTCACCCCAGTTTTCAAACCCCCAAGTATCTTGGCCCCAACCTGCTGTTTGTTCAGTGCTGGTTGTAACTGAACCTATTGAAGTTGATGATTGTAAACCGGTTAAAGTTAAATCAATGTTTAATATAATGTCAACTGTAGTTGAACCTACTGAAGATGCTGACTGTACACCTGTTAAAGAAGCTGTAATAGTTTGATCAGCTATAACACTACCAGAACTAGAAGTTGATTGTACACCTGTTAAACCCATAACCTGTGCAGGTGAAATTGCTCCTACTGATGATGTTGATTGTACACCTGTTAAAGTTACGTCAATGTCGGCTTGATCGCCCCATTGGTTTTGACCCCATGTTGTGCCGGATTGATTCCAAGTGTTAGACATAAGGTTTTAACCTTATGCTATACGAAGAATAGCGTTAGATGAATCTGCTGCTGGAAACTCAATTGTGAAAGTTCCATTTGTTACAACTTTATCTCCACCAAATGCGATCACACAAACTGCAGGATCACCAGTTGCTGAATCATTAAAAATTAAACAACCGTTAGCTGTGAACGAAGCGGATGTCCAAGAAATGTTAGCAAAATCACAAACTGCTGTACTAGAAGATAGAGCAGGAGTTACACTTGTAAGAGCTTTTCCTTTTGCAGAATAAGCTGAACCCGCTGAGTTTGAAATTTCGTTTGTTGAACTATAAGCTGTTGTACTTGCACCCATAGATGCTGAACTTGTATACATTGCTAAATTAAATGTGTTACCCGTTGATGCTGTAAAATTATGTATCGCTTTTAAAACTTCTGTTTTGAAAGTGTTACATACTGCCGATGATATTGCCATAATGTTTTTCTCCTAATTTTATTGAGGCGCTGACTCGATTGGAATTCTTATTGTACCATCCGTGTAATCGTCTCGTCGTCTTCTTCCAATTTGCATCGCTGCAAACTTTTGTAACTCCGTTTTATATCTATTTTCATATAATGTCAACATGTCTGTTGGACCTTTTAAAAACATAAATGCTTCTGTCAAGCATGCATATAATAACCCTTGTGGAAAGTAATTACTTATATAAGTCCCAGAAGTATTGTCCTCTAAACCTCCAGGCACCGCATTATAGTGTATAATATATTGATAGTTTTGATCTGGTGTAGGAGCTACAAATATAGCACCTGATGTAGCTGTACTGGCTCCTGTTGTAGCACCACCAAACATAGAATAGTATTTAGGTAATCCTTTAACATTTTGACCTGTAGAGCCACCAGAAGGACCTGTTGCTTCTCCTACATATTCTGTAATAAAAGTTTGATCACGTCTTTCTAACCAAAATCCTTGATCTGTAACAGCAGAGGTAGAATTAAAAACCTGAACTCCTCTAATAAATAAAGCTTTTGTTGGAACTGTAATACTATTAAAATTTTGTGCAAATTGTGCTTGTGCTTGAATTCTGTCAGAATCCATAGGACAATCTAAATTAATTCTAAGTTCTGCATTTTCTATAAATCTATTTATAACAGCAGCAGTAAATACATTAGAATCTACTTCTGTGTAATTTCTAATATCTGTTGTTAATTCTGAGTATGTATATCCAGCCATAACTAACCTCTATCATTTACGGGTCCAATTGTACACTGAAAACCGCCTCCTGTTGCTGCGCTTGTAGCATTAGATACTAAAGGCACTGTTAATGAATTATATATTACTTTTGTAGCAGGTTGTGTGCCTGTATTAAAAGTTGTTCCTACAGCTGTTGCTAAATATGATCCGTAAACTTTAGCCCCACTATCGTGTGTTCCTGCAGTTGTAGCTGGAGGAGTAGCTCCTCTATAAGGTGCTGCCGTTCCTCTAGTGCATCCTGTTAAATCATTAGTTGATTTTCCTGTGTATTGAATAGTTTCATTTTCATAAGCTCCAGATGTACTATTTACTTTTTCAATTACAATGTATCCTGATGTTGGAAATTCTGATGCATCAGTTAAAGTAATTGTTGTATCTGAATCAGTAAGTGTTTCATTTAAAGTTGTAGCTAATTCAAATGTAGCAATTACAACACCTCCAACATTTTGTTTAACAGCTTGAAATCTTACATAAGATGTTCCTGCGTTTAATCCGTTATCAGGAAAAGAAACACTTAAAACTTTAGATGCTGCTGTTGTTGTAAATGGATTATTTGGTAAAATATCTTGTACTGCAAATTCTACTCTTGCTGGTCTTGCATGTAATAACCCTTGTGGATCAGCTCCTACTGGATGTGGTTTTAATTGTGGTTGCTTAGGTTCAAATTCAGAAATATGGACCCACGCACCTGTCCACTCTTTAACCATTTCTCTGTATGGAAAAGCTGCGCCTGATCTATCAGAGATCGCTAATGCTCTACTACCTTTTGCAAATCTAGCCATTATATATTTGGATAGTATGTCTTCGGAGTAATGTATGTGCTAGCTGGAGAACCATCTTCTGATAATGCTCGAGCTAATTCATCCTCGTACAACAACTTCATCTCCTGTGTTCTTTGTGGTGCAAACTTCATAGATAAATAATAAGATAGTCCTGAAACCATACATGGTACAAATCTATAAGGTGCATCACTTGCGTTAGTATATGCTCCTGCATCTTGAATTCTTTTTACAAAGTAAACACTTAAATAATTTGATGCAGCAGTTGAGTTAGGTAAAGGATAAATAGTTAGTGTAACTTTATCTATAAATCTTTGTACCCAATATTGTGAAGGGGTTCCATTAGATGCTTTGTTTGCTGTTGCAGCATAGGCATCTCTTGCAACTTTAGTTAGACCTGTGTCTGACTGAGAAGTTGTATTATAATTTTGTCTATAAGAAACATTTAAAATATCTGAGATACCATAAACATTTGTTGTTGGCACAGTTGTTGCTTGTGGTGATGCAGCTGCGGCTGCAGCACTGTCTACTGAATTTCTGTAAAAAGTATATGTACCTGAACCTTCATCAGTTGCATTTACATTTGTAGTAGAACCTACAACTAAATTAATATTAGTATTTCCTACTTCCCAAAAATGTATTCCTCTATTACCCCATTCTTGAAAAAGAATATTTAAAGATCTTCTAGCAGTTTTTATTTGATGTCCTGCCGTCCCAACTAAACCAAGACGTTCGTACGCATCTGCAATGATTTCATCTATTGAGAAATCCTGATCAAATGAATATGATGAGGAAGTAGTATTTGCCATATTATCCTCCCGCCGTTAAGTTAGGTGAGTTGTATCCACTCGTGTATAAAGTATACGCTGTAATATTATCTGAATTGGCAACATATATTCCATTAGGAAATATTATACCACCATCAAAAGTTAAATCAAATATTTTAGTATCAGGAATATCTACATCACATAAGTGTGTTCCAACTTTATCACATAAAGTAAGTCTTCCTGCTCCAGTTCCATCTGATGAAACTGATAAACCTGTTAATCTAAGAGGCATGTTTAATGCGCCTGTTGAAAGTGGAGTTTGAGTTACTGTATCTCCGGAAGTTGCAGAAGCTGCAGTTGTTCCGTTTACGCCTCTTGTTACGCCTGTTAGTCCAACTAAAGCAGTGGTTGTTGTTGGTAAATAAGTTGAGGGTGAAGAAGCTTCTTCCAATTGTGAGCCCCAAAGAAAAATTCCATTT
>Ga0233410_10000544_pt1 | contig 11670 bp, 2 predicted proteins | sample Na_anoxic_1_MG_FD_179869 | JGI IMG/M metagenome (GOLD analysis project Ga0233410, IMG submission 179869) | Seawater microbial communities from Saanich Inlet, British Columbia, Canada - Na_anoxic_1_MG | ecosystem: Environmental > Aquatic > Marine > Inlet | place: Canada: British Columbia...
TCGTTGATGAAGTTCACCATTTGACGCTGCCTATTCGTCCTTTCTGCCTGTCCTTTTTTAAGTAGGCTTTGGGTACGTCGAGCGGTACGTACAGGTTCTGTTAGGTGGTAGTCTAGGAGGGTAAAGCGAGCACCGCGATTCACAGAAACAAACGGGTCGAATATCACCGGTGGTGCCGAACGAGTTACACGCTCTGTAAGGTTCTTACCACGAGTGCTTGGCTGCATATTGCTAGATATCCGCATGCGGATTGCTTCGGGACCAGCCTTGTCATCTGATGGGTCCATCTCTGCCTGTACGACACGATGGAAGTAGTTGTTGATAGCCTGAAATGGAATGCCACGAACAACACCAGCAGTGTATTGAGCCTTTGGAGTTAGCTCATCGAAGATTTCCCTCATGCCTTTAGCCACTTCCAATTGCTGCTTACTTATCATAGCATTTTTCTCACCCACCCCATCTCTCATTAGCTCAGACAAAGGGCGTGCTTCACGTCCTTCTTTCTTTGCCAGTTCAGCCTCCTCTACAGTCAAAGACTCAAGCTCAGCAAGGATTTCCTCTAGCATCTTGGCTTGACGCTCGCTGTATTTTACCCCAGAACTCTGGTAAGATTTGTCTATGGTTGCGCGAAGCAGCTCTTGTGCAGAGAATATACCTGTTGTCTCAGTGGGGTTGTTCTCGAACTCAAGCTGCATCATGTATGCACCCAACTGAAACTTGGCACGGGCTACCTGATTAGGAGTCTTATATAGACCTCTCTTTTTAGCCAGCTTATTGTCCAACTTCCTCAGTCTTTCTGATATGTTTAGCATCTCAGAATTGTACCTCGAGTAACCAATACCCAAGTCTCTGAACATGGCTTGATACACAGGGTTGGACTTGTAGTTCCCCATGATTTGGTCGAAGTACTTAGTGGGATTCCGTCTTGCTCTTTTGTACAGATTCCTGAGGCCAACACCTTCAAGCATCTTATTATAGAACTGCAACATCGTTCCCGGCAATACGCCTTCTATGTTTTCAGTTACAGTAGCCGCCTTCTCATGAGAAGCAATCTTCTCCACCATAACCTGAGTCATGTGCGGGACAAAACCATTGCTGATGTTGTCTGCAACACGAAGCATATTGGTCAGCTCCGCATTGGTAAGCTCGCTTAAGAACTCACTCTTAGTTGCTTCGTTAAATCTGCGAACGAGGTCGTTCTCTTCTTTCAGCGGGAACCTTCGGGTCAGGGGGTCTAGCGTTTTTAGCTCTTGAATCAACTCATCTTTCTTCTCCTGCCTCTCTTTCTCTAACTGCGCCGTCTCTTCTTCGCTTGGCTCAGCAGCCAGCTCTGCCTTATACTTCTTCAGTATGTCGGCATCCTCCTTGCTGATGATACCCTCATCGACCATGGCATCTACGGTCTTTGCAACACTTGTATTAAGACCAGATTTAGAAACTAACCCCCCCTTGGTGTCGACCTTCGGATAGCCCTCGTAAACCTCAAATAGTTCGTGCTTGAGAGACAGCTCTTCATCTATTAGGCTAAGGATTTTCGTTACCTTTTGAGACAGGTCGCTGCGCTCAGGCAAAGAAAGAACAGCCTTTCTCTTACTCAACAAATCAGTCAGCTCCCTAACCACTTTTACCAGTGGCTTATCATCTAACTGTACGTCAGGTAGCATCGATGGGTTCATGCGTAACAGCATGTTCAACGGCGATATTAACTCCGGTGCGACACCCAGCTTCCCGAGATTTTTGATTGCCCTTTTTCTGTTGTCGAGTATAGCCTTCAGGTCTCCTGCATAGTCAGCGTCTAGGAATACCCGTTCAGCAAACTGCATGTAACGCTCAACAGAAACTTCGTTTAATGGGTTGACCTGACCCATTCTTTTTAGAAGCATGGTCGCCTGTACAGGAGTTAACAATCCGCCACGCTTGAGCTCAGAAACATCTTTACCAAGCTGCTTCATCAGGGCCCGCATCGTTGCTGCCGTTAGGCGGGAGCTACGTGCCATATCCCTAATCTTCTGCTTAAGGTTCTCCTTATCTATGTTACCGTCCTGATTAATTCCAAGTATGGTTTCAGGCTTGGGAGAAGACTTGACCCTCTTACCAGCCTTACGCATAGCGGCGATATCCATAGCCTCACGACCCACATCGGACGCGTCTTCATACACCTTGGAGCCACGGAGATACTCTTGTACAGCCTGAAGCTTACGCTTATTGATAGCCGCTGTACGCAATCCTGAGTTTGGCTTACCCTGAATGATAGGGTCGGTCTTCGCTCGTTTCTCAACACGAGCGATGATGTCGTCAATCTCTTTGTTAACCCTGTCCATCCGTGCGTCGTATGCTTTGATGGCATCCTTAGCATCGGGGCGCATCTTCAGTATAACGGCGTCCTTATACCCTCGCTCCTTCGCAAACTTGACCACAGACTCCACACTAAAACCTTTAGTGGCGTCATTAATACTTTCCCTTTGTTCCCTTCCAGACAGGTCGCTTGGAGGAATCATCTCATCCGGGAAGTCGGGGTATTGTTTGCGGTACTCATTCAGCTTCTCCTCACGTAAGCGCATCGCTTCCTCGCGAACGTTCCTTTCTTCTTCACGCTTTCGTGTCTGTTCTTGAAGCTTCTTGATGTCTGACTTTCTGTCGCGAGCTACCCTCTTTGAATACGCATCGTATTCTTTGAATGGGTTTATCTTCTTACCGCCACGTGTAAGGTATAGGCTCCCCGACGCAGCGCGTTTAACACCAAGACCTATTCTTTCAGCAGCTTTTCGAAAGACATCTTGGTTAACATTAGTGGATATGGTGAACCCATCTTGGTTCATGTTATAGCGCATAGCCAACTCACGAACTTCAAGCGGCCTCTGCTCACGACCCGTACGCAAACCGTCACTATCTCGGTATAGGAATCCTTCCTTAGAAGCTTCTTCGAGAAACTCCTCTGCCCATTCCCCAACCTCTCCGGTCTCTCTGTCTTGCAGCTCATCACGGAATACATCCTCCCGCATCGGATACGAATCCTTTCTAACCCGAATACTGTCGTACGCTTTCTTGACTGACTTTGCAGGTACCGGACCGTCAACAGAGACTATGCCGGTCTCGCTTACCGACACCGCATCTGCGGGAACCTCAACAGCCACCAAGCTTCCTCCGTCCCCAAGCTCCGTTCGTGACCTAGAAAAATCGGCATTCATGTCGGACGGAATCCCTTCCTGCATGATGCGAACAACACTGTTGGGGTCTACGACACTGTACAATATCACATTACCCTCCTCTGCAACGACGTCAGTATTGGGGTCGACATGAGGTACTCAATGTCTTCGCCAGAGTATTTGTTTAACGTCTGCCTTGGCCCCCTGTATCCTCGGTTTTTTTCTACCGCAGCAAAGTCTTCTACGGACCACGCTTCAGGCTCAGAACCAAAGTGTACCCTAGGGTTGAGTGCGCCTTCATCAACCAATACAATGGTACCGTCCTTTCTTATGCCCCAGCTATCGGGCTTATTAAAGTCTCCGGGTAACAGTTCGTAGTCCACGAACTGACCCATGTCTTCCTTGTATTCTTCCAAGTACTCTTGAAGGCGACCCGGTCCTCGGTTGTACGCCTCCTCAAGACCATAGATGAAAGAGTCAATTACAGAAGCTCCGTATCTACCATCATCAAGAATTACGTCAAACGGAACGTTCTCTACAACTAGATAGTCCGGGCCCTCCTCATACACCTCGGGTACAAATCCTTTGAGGTTATCCTCTACATCCCAAGGGCCAAGGGTTTGGTTCTGCTCAAGCCCCTTCGGGTTTATTGCAACCTTCAGAGCCTTTCCATCTCCAAGGTCATACACCACCCTTGACGACCCCTTTCCAATTACACGCAGTGCGGATAGGTCGAACCTTCTTTCTGCAACCTGTTGACTTGCCACCCGCTGCTCTCGACCAGATGGCACAGGGGTACGCAACCGCAATGCTTCATCCACCGACATTGTTCTTAGGTTGTCGATGAAACTCTGCGCTTCTTTCAGCCTTAGTTCCGCATCGCGTAACGGTTTTTTCTGTTCACCCTTCTTATCCTTTAGCTCTTCCTTTAGCTTCTTGACTTCCGCCTTGGCGTCCTTAACGTCTTTAGCTGTTTGCCGAGAGAAAGTTTCTTTGCGTTGTTGCTCGCGTGCTGCTTCCCTCTTCTGCAATTCCTTAACGGTGATGCCGTCTATCTCGGCTTGCATCTCAAGCATACGCTGCTTGTTTCTTGCGTCGGTCTCAATACGTTGTTGCTCGGTCGGTGAACCAAACATGTCCTCAAAAACCTCACTCGAAGTGCGCTTCTTGACCACCTGTTTCTTTGGGGCTGGAGCAGGCTTACTCGGAGTAGGTTCTTTTGAAGTCGGAGTAGGCTTACTCGGAGCAGGTTTCTTTGAAACCACATCGACTGTCTTTGGAGCAGCCTTCTTTGGAGCAGCCTTTTTTTCTGGGACTTCTTCAATTACAGTCTCAGCAATAGGAGCTTTTTCTTTAGATGGCCCCTCATCCATGAGGGAATCTATCTCTGATTTAATGTTATCAATAGCACTCTTGGCCTGAGACTTCATAGACTCTGTAGCACCAATGGACTCGAGCTTTATAAGCTCACGTGTAGCCTGAATTAACTGGTTGTTTAGAGTCCGTAGTGTAGCTTCTTTCTTCCCCCTTTCTGCTGCCGCTTTATTTATTTCCCGCTCCTCCCTCATCTTGGCCTCGGCCTCCCTCTTGTTGTTGACTCTCTCTTGAACGAAAGTCTGTACAACGGCCTGTTCGGCTGAGCTCAGCTTCAATTCAGCCACCAGTTTATTAACCTTGGTCTCCCGTCTGGTGAGAGCGTTCTTCTGACCACGAGTAGGCTGGTCGCCTACCTCGTCGGTGTATTCCAATAAGTCTCGTACGGCATTCTCAAGTGCGCTATACTTCTCCTTACCAACCCTCTCCCTAACTGTGCTTGTACTAACATCCGTCTTCGGTTCTGACTCTACCGTCTCCTCAACCACTTCCTCAACCGGAGCCTCAACCTTCTCCTCAACCGGAGCCTGCTCTTTCTGTATTACCGGTAATACATCCTTCTTTTTTAACTCCTCCCTCTCTGCCTTGAGCTTGGCACGCTGCTCATCTGCCTGCTCTTGAAGTAAATTGGTGTATTCTTTTAGCTCTTCGCCTTCATAGTTACGCTTACCCTCAGCTTTCTCGCGTCTCAGTTTGGCACTGATTTCCTTGAGCTCATCACTAATCTTGGATATACGCTCGGTTTTTTCCGCTTTTCTCTTGCGCTGCTCTACCTTAGGCTTGAGACGTTCAGTCTCTTCTTTGATACGAGCTTTGGCAGCTTCTCGAGTACTGGCTATGCGCTCGAGCTCATTGTCATACTTCTTCTCTAGTCCATCGAGACGCCCCTCTTTCTCCTGCTGAGTAAGCTTATCGTTGCTGATGACCTTACGCATGTCACCCTCCAAAGACTTGAGACGAGACACACCAATCTTCTTTCTGAGATTGTTGAGATACTGTGTGGCCCGGATGTCAGTAGTGGCATTAGCCAACTGTATCAATCCACCGATGAGATTGTCTCTCTCAGTTTGTACGTTACGCCGCTTCTTTTGATACTCACTAACGCGGTTGTTGAGCAACCCTTTTTTAGTCAGCTCTTCCTTCTTCTCTTCAGTAACGTCAAGACCAGCAACGTCCTCCTCAACTATTTCCTCTCCCTTTTCAAACTTGGTTGACAAGGAATTAAATACGTCAAGCACATTCTGGTCATCCTGTGTCCAGCGTTCCCCAAGCTCCAGTCCCGTAAGCTTATATATCAAGTCGACTATTGTGGACTTGATACTATTCTTCTGTGCAGGGGTAAGGGTACCATACCCCTCCGAAATGTATCCAAAGATTTCGGCGAGAGCCTCCTCGTCAATCTGGTTGTCTTCGTAAGAAGAAATGAAAGCGTCAATCCTGTCTGAAAGAACTCTGTCTTTAGCAACAGACTTACGAATTGTCTGCATAGTAGCTATCGCCATAGCCTGCGCATCAAGGTCGTTGCCCCGAACGCGTGACAAGAACAAGGCATGGAAAGCCTCGTGAGCTACCGTACGTGTGTTTGCATTTTCAAGGTTGATATGAATGGTGTTTTTACCATCGTAGTACCCCTTAGAATTACCCTTCCCAGTAGCTTCATCAAACTGAGCTTGGGTTTCATGCATAATGAATTTGACTCCGAAGTTTTTTAGAGTCTTTGCTCGAGCCTTTGCCTTCTCAACGATTTTACGTCGGCGACCATCGAGCTCAGGAGAACCCTCTCTACTACGAATGGTAACGTCATCTTCTACCACATCAACATCTGGCGTACCCTCAGCTTCGAACTGAGCACTTAAAGCTTCTGCCTCTTCGTCAACTTTGATTTCTTCTTCGGTCCGTACTTCAGTGTCCACTTCTGGGCCAGCTTCGGATTGTTCTTCCACATCCACCTCCGCTGTTTCTCGCTCTTGAACGGCATCAATCTTCCCTATATCGGATAACGCTTCATTGTAAAGCTCGGCCAGTTTATTTTCTATCTCAGTCTCAGTAGGGTTGGGTATATCGTCTTGCAACAACGCCATGATAGCTTCACGTCTCGTAACCCTGACCTCTTTGCTAGACCTGTTCCCTTTCTCGTCGGTAGTCTCCTCAAAGAAATATGAGTCACCATCAAGGATGGCGTCAATCTCATTCTGAATTCTTTTTCTCTTGCGCTCTGCCACTGTGGTCTCCTGACCTTTGAGCTTACGCTTCTCTAATTCAAGCTCTGCAAGACGTTCTACTTGCTCTTCATTATCTATGCCCGCTTCACGAAGCTGACCACGTATGATGTTTTTATCTGATGCCGTCTGCCTCTTGTCTCTCGCTTCGGACAACAGAGACTTATCGTTCTTTATCTCGATGGTGGCACCGGCTACGTCAGCGTCACTAGCATCACGTATAAAACGAGCCATAGTCCTGCCGTTTACTTGCTCCTTATTGAGAGTATACGTTGGTGTTTTTGCCAATCCAACCCCCACACCCACTGTTGTCACAGGTCCCATAGCGGCGGACTCCAAGAAAATCTCAGTCTTGTCCTGCTTCTGACCTGCAACAAAGCGTCCAACGGATTCACCCGCGCCCTCTGATACAAGTCCCACCGCGCTTCCACCAATAATAGATAGGGGGCGACGCATACGAACCAGACTTCTTCCAATAACTCGGGTGGTCTGTGCAGCAGCCATACCACCAAGAATACCCATGGCTCCGATAGCAATTCCTCTACCATTGGCCCTGTCACGAATCCTATCCATAGCTTCCTCATCACTGAGTACGTCTCGAATATTTTCCACCGACATATCTATGTCTTTCAAAGCCACGCCCTGCTTCTCTGCCATCTCTTCGTTTAGGAACTCACCGAATGACAACCCCGATTCTAGAGAGTACCCCGCACCACCCATGACTCCAGCTAAGAAAGCACTGGGTACAGTGACAATCTCTTCGGGAATCAATAGTTGAGGACCCAACTGCCCTGCGGCGAGAGCAGTTAAAGCAAAACTTATGCCACCGCCCAAAGCACCCTTAGCCACTTCTTTGTTAGCCATCGCTACCGCTGAGGTAACGAAAAGCTCTGGTAATATTCCGGGGTATTTTTTTGTTGCTGAGAACAAAGCGCCCCACCCACCGCCGTTTTCTTTTACGTCTGCCAGAAACGCCTTGAACTCATCAGAGTTTCCTTGCTCTGCTAAGGCTTTCTGTGCCCGCAAGAACTCATTGATGTCTTCATCGGTAACCTCGTTTGCATTGGTCATCAGGTTGTTTGAGGACCTGATGGTACCACCCTGAGCGAAGCCTTTATCTACAGCTCGTACTCCTACATCAGAGATAAGGCCGGTGATATTGTTCTTACCAAAGGACTGCTCAAGTGCCGTAGCCTTCTCACCTTGGTATTCACTCTCAAACTCATCGGAAGAAATATTTAATACCAGCTCCTGAGCTTCATAATTCTCATAGAGCTTGACCATTTCGTTACCTACAGACTCGTATGTTTCGAACAGAGAATTGTACTCAGCCATCTGCTCTTCAGTCAGCTCTCTACCGTTCTTTTCTACATAATCTTTGAGACGAATTTCTGCCTCAAGGAACTCCGCTTCTTTATCTCCATAGTCCTTAGCGGCTAATGTCGTTAGCTCATACTGTGCATCTAACCCGTCTCTAGCTGTAGCCTCCTCGCTGCGAGATTTATTGTCTGTCAGAAACTTGCGCAGGCTCTTTGCTTCCTCACCCTCGTCAACACCGAAGTTGTACCACGCAGGGTCGAGGTCCACATCCATGGTCTCGCCGTTACGAGCAGTGACCTTGATGGCATCGCCAATGCCAGTGGTCTCGAAGTCGAAACCAAAGTCCTTGAACTCAGTCGAAAGCTCACGGGCAACCTGACCTTCATCACCACGGTCAATAAGTTCCGGGCTCACCATGCCTAGTGAATCATCGAAAGTCTTTGGCTTCTTCTCAACTGCGGGTTGCTCTTTCCAAGACCCTTCAGCAAAGGCATTGGCATCTTCCTGCGTATCAAACTCAAAGACTTCACCCCGTTCAAGGGCGGTGTCGTATGCCTCCATGGCATCCAGCTCCATCCAGTCCGCTGGGTCGGAGGTGAAGTTGTTGGGGTCTTTCGGAAACAGCGTGGGTATAGCGACGTTCTTCCCATCGACTTCCATAGAAGCCATCAAAACAGTAGACTCTGTTCCGTCTTCGTTTATGCGTGCAGTGGGACGTAAGTTCCGAGCACGCTCAACCTGCTCGTCAACAACAACTTCCCCCTCAATTGCGACAGGCTCCAAAGAACCATCTTCCAATACAGATTCCGTACCGTCTTTTTTTTTTACAGAGTACTCACTGACAAACTCCTGCTCGTCAGCAAACATCCCCTCTGGGAGCAACGGGTATATAGATTCAATACCACCCTCATCTATAGCGGATTGAAGCTCCGCTGCGTTAGCAAACATCCCCTCTGGGAGCAACCCTAAAATAGCTTCTGTCTCGTTCATTGCTGCTTGAAGTATTGAGCATACATTAAGTTCACCTCTGCGGAAGTCTTACCGGCAATATCATCTGCGTTGGCTTCTTTCCACTCGAGAAGCTTCATTTTGGCTGTGCTGTCTTTGCCCGTTATTTTTTTGTAAGCACCCCCTTCGTTTAGAGCCCGACTGTTTTCAGGTAGGTACTCTAGGATTTCCTTAAGACTCATCTTCCCTCCTCTTATCTTTCGCTTAGCCATCTCCTCAAACAATGATTTCTGAGCCTCAGAGCCTTGCTCGTCATTCACAATGAGGACTTCATGAGAGCTTACATCAGGGAATTGAATTGAGACCACGTGATATTCAGGGTCTATACCTGACTTTTCGTCTATCTCGTCCTCAGTTATTGTGCGTGCGGTGGCGCCCATATTAAGCTGCCCAGACAAAGAGTTAAGCACCGATACATTAGAGGCAGCTGCATCTATAGACTGAAGCACTTTTCCTCCATCAGCCTCAATCCTTCCTAAGGCCACTGCGAAATCCATTTCAGTATCCATAACGGAAACCTTTTCAGCACTCAGGTTGTCAGCATCTAGGGCCCTTTCCCTACTTACACGAGCTGTGGCAGAACTAGGCTTACCCCCGAATAGACGCTCGGTGTTATCGAGGGCCTCATACAAATATGGAAGAGTACCCTCTTCAAAAAACTGCGGTCCAAAGGCGTCAACCATGTTAATCAGACCAGAAGGGATATCAATAGGAACCTCTTCTTTTTGTTTAGTGCTTGGGTTATACCTGATAAGAACCGCTGTGCGCCGACCCGTCTCTTCGTCTATATCAACAGTTCCTTCACTGAATTGGGAATAGTTCCTATCAAGAAGGTTCTGCAATCCCTCGGTGGCTTGCTCTTCATTACCGCCGTGAAGTTTTTCTAGGTTCCTGAGCCCACTGGTTCCCTGACGAAGCAACCCCCTCTCGCCAGCAGAAGATTGCGGGGGTCTTTGCGGCTGAAACTCCTGACGAGCGGTCTCAATCAAGTCTACCTCAGCGGTATAGTAGGTGCGCATAAACTCAGTGGCCTCCTCCTCCTGTTTCTTGGCGGCGCGAACCAAAGCAGAACGTTGCTCGTCGCTGACGTTCTCTCCGAAGATGTCGTCTAACTCTGCCTCACTCCTACCAGTAATATTCCCGTCCTTATCCAACTCGATGTCGAGAGAGATAAGCGGGGTCTTAGCGCCGGCACTAGCTTGAGCAGGGTTGGTTACCCAGAACACCTTCTTGTCGTCTACGTTGCCTTCCTTATCCAAGACGTTTTCTAAAAGTCCTGTAGTAGAATACCCGCTGTCCATTCCGTTGGTTAGCACCGAGGTAATATTCTGAGGGTCAGAGAAGTGAACGTCTATCTTGGCATCCAGCTCTTTTTTATACAGCGGGTCGTCCTGCCAGTTCTCTCGGGTTTTAACCTTACCGTCCATTTCAACGGTGGTGTATTTACCCAAGGTCTTAATGTCTTCCGTAGCAGCAGCTTGAATATCGAAACGGTTGTACCTACCCTTGAGAAGGTTGTACATCCCGTTCATAGTAATCGTCTCACCGACCCTATAGGTTCCTGTCTCTGGGTCGTAAGTCTGCTTACCGATAGTAGCGTTCAATGTAACTGGGTCGACAAGCGGGACTGTATCGGTGAAGTTGGTAAACCCCTCGAACTCAGCAGCCAAAGCCAGCTCTGCTTCCTGAGAATCCATGGCTTGGTCACGCTCCATGATGGAGGCATACTCCTCTTGATAGACCTTGGAGAGGTTGAACATCTGCTCCGTGCTCTGCTTGGCATTAGCCAATGAGGAGTTCCAATCCCTAACGGATAGATTCCCTGACGTAAGCTGTCGGTACCTATCAAGCAACGCCTGCTGCTGCAAGTCAGCATATCCCGACGTCCACTCGTTAGCTCCTTTATGCTGTCCCCGTGGTGCCGAGATAAGCTTATTGGCAAGCTCGTCAGTCTCCGTCTTGATGGTCTGCCTCTTGGCCTCACGGTCTGTCTCGACTTTGAGTATGGCATCAGACCACGTCTTACTGATATCACCCCAGTTGACTCGCGACTCTGCGTCACGCGCTACATATTTATAAGCTGTCATTGTACAAATCCTCCAGTAATGTTCGGGTCTTGAATAATACTCAACCTCAAAGCCTCAAGCTGCTCTGGAGTGCGCTGCCCCCCCATCCCGAGAGCTCGAGCCTCGGTCGCCGCTGGCGATAAGCCACCGACGCTGCTAAAATCGGTGTCAAAAATAGACTGACCTAAGCCACGTTGCAAGGCGTCATACGCCTCCATTGATTCTAGGTATGGGGCTCGTTGACGTCGCGTTAGCATGTCTTTATTAGCACCCATAGAACGAGGGTTAAGAGCGCCGCCATCTCCAAAGCCATACAGCGGCATGTTCTCCATGCTCGTCGTAGCGAGATTGCCAACCGCAGTAATCCCTTGCTGGATGTTGGCCGCCCTGTCTTTTTGAGCGTCGGCTGCCATCTGCTGATACCCCTCAGCCTCAGCGAGGTCTAACCCCGCCCGCATATCCAATATCCGTGCCTCCTCGGCCACCTTAGCTCGCTCGATATCTTGTAGCTCCTGACCCATAGCCGTGCGTACCCGC
>Ga0233410_10000547_pt1 | contig 11616 bp, 11 predicted proteins | sample Na_anoxic_1_MG_FD_179869 | JGI IMG/M metagenome (GOLD analysis project Ga0233410, IMG submission 179869) | Seawater microbial communities from Saanich Inlet, British Columbia, Canada - Na_anoxic_1_MG | ecosystem: Environmental > Aquatic > Marine > Inlet | place: Canada: British Columbia...
TTCAACGGTCACAGATTGCCTTGTTAAAATGGAAGATGAACCATTGAGGGTGAAATCATATTTCAAATCTAAGCACATAGCGTACGCCGCATAAGTTAGATCTACCTAAATAGGCGGCGAGTTAATAAGTTACAGTATGGGAGCATTTTTCTCATTTCTTTTTGAAGCGCTGCTAGTATGCCCCCTTTTTACTGTTCACAGGTTAGAGCTCTCTGAGATGAACTGAATAAAGGGGTGCTGAGGCTGGGTCTCTTTCTGAGAGCTCTGGAATGGAGGTGAAATTTAGCTCATGGGTGAGGCATTGAAGTTTGTCTTCAGGTTCGTGAGAGATGTAGATGATTTGCGCAATCTTGCGGGAGGCAATTTGCTCTATCAGCTGAATGACTAGGGCTCTATTGATGGGGTCGAGGCCTTGGCATGGTTCATCGAGAATCAATAAATAAGGACGCTTTATCAAAGCTCTAGCAATCAGCAGCATCCGTTGTTGACCGAAGGATAGGTTATGAAAGTGCGCGTCTTTGAATTTATCGAGACCCAGGAACTCTAACCACTCATTGGCAATTTGCTTATTTGTGGGTGTCACTGGTCGATAGACCCCTATGGTGTCAAAAAATCCAGAGAGCACCACGGTCTCAGCGGTGACGGTGATTCGGTATTGTTGGTGTAGGCTGGTAGACATCAATCCCATGTGGTGTTTTACCTCCCAAATGGATTCGCCAACTCCACGTTTTTGTCCGAAAAGGTGGATGTCGTTAGAGTAGCACTGTGGGTGGTCTCCAGAGATGAGGTTGACGAGGGTGGATTTCCCGCAGCCATTTGGGCCGCTGATTTTCCAATGTTGGTTAGGCATGATTTGCCAATCTAAGCCGTCGAGGATGGTCTTATTTTGGTAGGCTACTCTGATGTTGCTGAGGCTGATAACTGGCTGGCTGGGGGCGGGGATATAGGGTTTTGTGGTGATGGGGAGTCTTGATGGGAGAGGCCTAGGTGTGACTTGGTCTAACGATTGGAGTTGTTGAAAAAGTGGGCTAGCGAGAGCATTTTCCTTGGTGTTCTGATAGACTAATTCCATCTGATGAAGGCAGGCAATATGGGTGGTTACCTCAGAAATGTGCGACAGACGGTTGATGATGAGTACCGTGGAGGTGATTACTGAAATTGTGGCAATAACTTTGGCGAGGTGGGCTGAGAATTCTTTATCTAATCCGTCAAAAGGTTCGTCTAGAATAAGTAACTTTGGGCTAGCCGCTAGAGCTCTGGCAAGCATCAGTCGTCTGCGTTCGCCAGTGGAGAGGAGACGAAACCCCGTGTCTATGCATTGTTGGAGTTGCAGGGTTTCAATAAGAGTCGCAAGGTTCGCATTGCCAGTGAGATTCTCAGCGATGAGGTCTCTGCATATTCTACCATTGTCCACTTTGTTAAGCCATTCGCTATCATCCTCATAGATTTCACGCTCTAGTAATTCTTGTTCACCCTCGAAGGAGACGACTTGCGCTGACAATGATGGGTCAGCGTTTTGGAGCATTTTGGCGAAGCTTGATTTACCTGAACCATTGCCACCAAGGATTGCCCAGTTCTGGTTTTGCTCGAGCTTGAATTCTTTGACTTGAACTTGGGGAGAGTTACCTAGCGAGCCTAGTTTGTTTTTGATTTGGATGACTGACATTGTTACGACTGCGTGGTTGCGATGCGAATGATTATGCATATGCTGGGGGAGATTTGAACCACCACGAGATAAAAAATTTTCTAACCGTAGCTGAGCAACTTCATTTTGGGCGAGCCAGCGAATTGTGTAATCTCAGTCCGTCAGCACTGACTAGAAGCATTCAGCGCTTAGAGAACGAGATTGGGCAGGATTTGTTTATTCGAGATACGCGGCAAGTGCAGCTCACTTTGGCTGGCGAGAAATTTCTTAACTATGCGGTGAAGGCTCTTAGGGACTGGGATAGTGTTTGTGAGGATCTGGTGGGTGATGGCTCGGTAGACGGGGTGGTTTCGATTTATGCTTCGGTGACTGCGGTTTATTCTGTGCTGCCTGATCTACTGGAGGCTTACAGAGAGACCTATCCGAAGGTTCGCTTGAGCTTGAGAACTGGAGCAGCAGAGGATTCGTTAGATAAACTTTTCGCTGGTGACATAGATATGGCCGTTGCTGCATTACCTGACCGGCAGCTCGAACGCGTGGACTTTATCCCCTTGGTGACAACTCGGTTAGTTTTTGTGGGGTTGAAAAACCCATTGCCTGATCTGTGTTATAATGAGCCTAGTGATCTAAAAAAACTCCCGTTGGTTTTGGCCCGTAGTGGCGTTTCACGTTCTCGAGTAAACCAATGTTTGAGAGAGTTAGGTGCGCACACTGCGCGTGTAAGTGAGGTGTCAGGGAATGAGGCTATTCTAGCGATGGTTCGTTTGGGCTGTGGAGTGGGAGTGGTTCCAGAGCTTGTGTTAGAGCGGAGTCCGTTCAGACAGGATCTAGAAATTTTAGAAAACGCTCCGGAATTAGAGTCCTATGTTGTGGGTTTGTGCACTACGAAGAAAAGTCAATCTAGAGCGAGTGTTGCAGCCTTGTGGGAGTTGGCGAAAAATCAATCGTTAGAGAAATTTTTATAGAAGTTATTGGCTGTGATTGTTGCTTGCCATCTGTGGGTATCTTGATGAAACTCCGCGGGTGACTTCAAAACCCTCACCAACTGGCTACGCTTTATTTGATTTAGATCAGACAATTGTCCCCTGGGATACGCAGCTATTATTTTGTAATTTTGTCTTAAAGCGCCAGCGTCTTAGGACGCTTTATTTGTTAGGGTTTATCCCGTTTGCCCCCTTTGCCAAGCTCTTGGGTCCGGAGATAATGAAGCGAGTTTTTCTAAACTATCTAGCAGGCATGGATGCCAAAACGTTGGACCAATACGCTCGTGAATTTGTTGAGGAACTTGTGCCTGCTGGATTGTACTCTGAGGTTGTCTCGATTGTGGAGAAGCACAAGGCAGACGGATTGCTCACGATACTTAACTCGGCAAGTCCTGAGATTTGGGTGAAGCACCTCTCTGAGAAGTTAGGTTTCGACCATTATTATGGAACTCAAGTGGTTATAAATAAAAGGGTGTCACTTTTTCCAGATATTCACGGGCAGAATAATAAAGGGGAGGTTAAAATAGGCAGGATGAGCCAACATTTTCCGGCTGACTGGGTTGATGGTGAGATTTTGCCCAACAGTTACGGTTATTCCGATAGCCATGCAGATTTGCCGATGTTGATGCTATGTGAGCGCAATATGATGGTCCATCCCACGGATAAATTGCGCGAATGTGGCAAGCAATTTGGCTGGTTGGAGATTCAGCCCCAGCGGCCAACACAGTCGAAGAGGGAGTTTGCAGTCGCCTGTGCAAAGCAGGCTCTTGGTCTTTATCCGTAGTCGACTTAGTGGGGTGACTAGGTTTTAGCCGCCAATGAAGATCGTCAATGGCGGTAAGAGTTTTTACGTATTTTGAGAATGTGACAAATATTACACATAAAAATTATTCCCTAATTCGCAATTTTTCGTAAACACGTGCAGCGATACGAAAAAACGGCCGTGATTTATATTCCTCGGTTCATCGTTAAATCGCAAAACCACACATTAACTATGAATAATAAGGTAGTAACATCAATGATCAGCGCAGCAGCCCTTACCAGTGCAGCTTATGCTGGTCCCGCTCCAATTGTAGCAGAAGAAGAGTCCAACTGCGGTAGCTGGTGCGACACACTCAAGACAATTGGTACTGTTTACAGTAGCACAGAAAACCCATACATTCAGAAAGTCCGGTTCTTCGGCCGAGCACAGTTTCAGTATGGCTATATTGACGGAAATGACGCAGATGATAATGATTTCAATGCAGATTTCGACGAGTTCCGCCGCTTCCGTTTGGGTGGTGAAGTTAAATTCCTCAACGGCTTCAAGCTAAAGGCAAATGCGAATTTCGTCAGAGATTTGTCACCTGTAGGCTTAAAGCGTGATTTCGGCTACCAGAGCTTCGATCAAGCAAAAATCTCTTACACTAAATCTGATGTTTTCGGCCTCGATAGCGGTACAATCACATACGGACGTTATAAAGTAGCAGTTGGTGCAGAACAGCACACTTCTTCTAAGAAAATCAAGACTGTAGAGCGTTCCGCACTTGCCAATAAGCTAACAACAGCTCGCCCAACAGGAGCGTCTATCGATGCATCCTTAGGTAACTGGTCAGGTACATTTGGTGTATTCTCAACATCATACGATTTAGCCGGGGTGGCAAATGGAGATGCCAGTGGTGCTCTCTATAATAACTGGGACAAGAACACAGCGTTTTATGTGTCCTCTAAGTTAGGTCTAGAGCAAGGCGACGTCCTTCTTGACTTTCTATACAATGACCAACACGAGCCGACACTTGATAGCGTGAACGCTTTTTCTTATCAGTGGGCATTTTCTGCAGCATACCTCACAAAGGTTGCTGACTGGGATGTCACAGTGAACGCTATTGTTGGTGACAATGGAGACCAGTCTGCAAGCGATCGGGAAGGCACTTTCTACGGATTTGTAGCACAGGGTTCTACTGACATCATCGAAGACAAGCTCGAGTTCGTGACTCGCTACGCTTACCAAGGTTCCCAAGAGGACAATGGAATCAAGACTAACAGCCGTTACTTCCGTAACGCGACTTCAGGTGGTCAGGTGAATGGTGGACTAGGTAGCAATCACCACTCCATCTACGCAGGCCTCAACTGGTACCTATGCGGACATAATTCTAAGTTCATGACTGGTGTCGAATACGAAAACCTCGATACAACATCTCTCACAGCTGATGCTACCACTCTCTGGGCTGCATACCGCATGTACTTCTAGTCTCACTCGACACAGATACCCCTTGAGTGTCTAGGTTGTTTTTCAAATGCATCATCCTCAATGGGTGGTGCATTTATTGTTTGGGGAGATCAGTAGAATCTGGAATGCGGAACGTCTTTATTCTTGATGCTTGTCCCTTGATGAGTTTCACGGATGGCTTCGACAAACTTAAGGTTTTGGCGAGAAACTGTGATATAGCTTTGTTCTCTATACCATCCACTGGGGGTGCTGTGATTCTAACTCTTAACACTTCCCCAACGAGTGGTATTTCTTCCCAGCCAATCACTTCATTTCTAGAGGCGTTTGGTGTGGCTTTCACGCGGATAAGCATCGTCGCTATCCTTGCTTAAAGTCGGACTTTCCTCCGGTCTTATTAAGCAGGCGAGTTTGGTCAATGGTGATGGACTTACTAACAGCCTTACACATGTCGTAGATTGTGAGGGCTGCAGCAGAGGCTCCAGTGAGGGCTTCCATTTCGATGCCTGTTCGAGCCGTTGTTAGGCAGGTGCACTGGACTCGGACTTGAGTGGCGTTGATAGCCTCGATCTTGAACTTACATTTCTCGAGCGGCAGTGGGTGGCAGAAGGGGATCCAGTCAGAGGTTTTCTTAGCGGCCATAGTCCCGGCGACAATAGCAGTCTGAAAGACGGGACCTTTCTTTGACTCGATGTCACCATTCTGCATATGCTGCATGATTTCTTCGCCCAATGTGACGATGGATTCGGCGGTGGCTTCTCGGCGTGTGATGTCCTTAATTGAGACGTCAACCATCCCTGGTTGGTTCTCGGGGTCGATGTGCGTGAATGGATGCATGGCTTGATAGTGAAAGTTGCTAGCTCAGAGGCAAAGGTTTTTTTATAAGATCGGCAATCGAGTGTGGCATTTACCAGCAATGCTTGGTTTGATAAGTCATTAGCAAAAATGTCATGAAAGCCACGATAAAGCACCTCTACGTATCCCCAGACCACAACTACTTTGGTCGCTACGGGAAAGATTCATTGAAGCATCCCATCGAGGAGCGCTCAGCGCTAGAATTGGTGGCTGGCAGTGGGATTGTCGACGATCGGTTCTTTGATTATGAGCCAGACTATAAGGGCCAAATCACCTTTTTCGACTGGGCCGTGTACGAAAAAGTTGTTTCAAAGTTCGGCGTGGAAAACTTGAAACCAACAGTATTCCGTCGGAATGTCGTGATTGAGGGGGTGGATCTGAATAGTCTGATTGGTAAGAGATTTACGATCAATGGTATGGAGTTCACAGGTTCCTGTGAGTGCTCGCCTTGTTTCTGGATGGACGAGGCCGTCGCTGAGGGCGCTGAAGAGTTTCTTAAAGGTCGAGGTGGGTTGCGAGCTAGAATAGTGAGCGGAGGTTCGCTCGTCACTGGTGCTGCGAATTTTAAAGTGTTAGGAAACGTCGCTGATGCAGTCTGAAGTTAGATCACGTAGCCACTCTATTGTTCAGTATCTTGATGGAGTTGAATCTGTTGTGGAGGATAGTGTTTCAGTGGAAGAACCACTACAGATCACTCTGGACGGTCACCCGATCGCCGTGGTGATGCGCACTCCATGTGACGATTTAGATTTGGTTAGAGGCTTCCTTCTCACGGAGGCGATTTTGCCAGACCTCGATGGCGTGATGCGAATTGACGTCGATCAGAGTCAAAATCACGCCTTAGTGTTTCTGAAGGATGATGTGACGGTGGATTTTAAACGTCATCAGAGAAATCTTTATTCCGCTTCCTCGTGCGGGATATGTGGGAAAGCCACTATCGATTCTATTAGACAAGACAATCCAAGAGTAGAAGGTGATTTTACTGTGAGTGGCGAGATTCTGTTGGATCTTCCTGACCGATTACGTAAGGCTCAGCGAGTCTTCGAAAAAACCGGTGGGTTGCATGCAGCTGGCATATTTAGCAGAGCTGGTGAGCTTCTCGTGTTACGTGAGGATGTGGGACGACACAATGCCATCGACAAGGTGCTGGGGTACGCAGCTCAGAGGTCGCTGGATCTAAGCGAAGTAATCCTGCAGGTTTCTGGTCGCGTCTCATTTGAGGTGATGCAGAAGGCGCATGCTCTTGGCGTGCCGATGATCTCGGCTATATCAGCACCAACGAGTTTGGCTGTAGAGTTTGCTCAGGAAAGTGGCCAGTCACTCATCGGGTTTTTACGTCCACCAAAATTCAATTGTTACGCTGGTCCCGAGCGGGTCGTCTAGAAATTGTGATCAGGTAGTCCCTTGGGAGGCCCTAAAACTTGGCGTGCTATAATAGCTTTGCGTAGCCCGTCCTTGCTGCGGAGCTTTTTCCTGAGCGGGGTTTTATAACTGTTGCTACGAGCTTTATTTTGGATTCCACTATGGGTTACAGTCTGCTGAGACCGCTTGATTTTAGCTATGCGTGCTTTCTCTATATCTACTGAACTGAATTTATGTTCAGGGACTGCATTGGCCTGCGGGAGGATTGGAGGAGTGGCTGCAATACTAGTTAAATTAGAGCTGACAGGCCTTCTAGAGGGAGGCGTGACTTGCGTTTGTCGCTGAATAATATCCTCGCGATATTGATCGTAAAGCGACTCTAGAACACCTGGTTCAGCGCCCTCTTTATTGCTAATGAGTTTGCCAAAGAGCCACTTGAGAAAGCTGAACACGAGCACAATGAGGAATAAAACCGCTTGTGGTGGGAATTCAGCTTCTGCAAGTAGTCCTGTGAACATAATCGTGAGGTTTATGGGTTTACTCTTCGTTACTACCTAGGGAATCGCGCATTTTCGTGTCAGAGTTAATATTCTGATACTTAGCGTAATCCATGACTCCTAGATTTCCAGAGCGAAATGCCTCGGCGATTGCCATAGGAATTAGGGCTTCAGCTTCGACAACCTTAGCTTGCATCTCTTGGGTGCGTGCTGACATTTCTTGTTCTTCAGCTACGGCAGCTGCGCGGCGGACTTCTGCTCTCGCTTGTGCAATTTGCTTATCCGCTTCGGCTTGCTCAGCTTGCAGACGGGCACCAATGTTGTCAGAAACGTCCACATCGGCGATGTCGATGGAGAGGATTTCAAAGGCTGTAGAGTTGTCTACTCCCTTGGACAGTACGAGTTTTGAGATAGAGTCGGGGTTTTCTAGAACAGCTTTGTAGGATTCAGCTGAGCCAACTGCGGTGACGATGCCTTCACCCACACGTGCGATGATGGTTTCTTCCGTAGCTCCACCGACAAAACCGTCGAGGTTAGTACGCACAGTGACACGCGCTCGAGCATTCACTGCGATACCATCTTTAGCGACAGCAGTGATTTTGTTGGAGGTGGCTGTCGCTGTTGGGCAGTCGATGACCATAGGATTGATCGATGTACGTACCGCTTCCAGAACTGTTTTTCCCGTGTCTTTAGTAGCAAGATCAATCGCACATGCCCGGGTGAAATCGAGGGATATACCCGCTTTGTCTGCAGCGATAAGAGCGAGCACAACATTGGCAATGTCACCGCCTGCTAGGTAGTGAGCTTCGAGGGAATCAGTGCTGTAGTTGAGTCCAGCTTTGACTGCGGTGATGCGGCTATCGACGATGAGTTCGAATGGAACCTTCCTCAGCCACATGCCAATCAGCGAGCCGAAAGCTACAGGGGCTTGAGACAGTTTCGCTCGGAGCCACGTTTTGAAAAACTTAAGGAGGAGGTAGACGAAGATTAGACCTACTAAAAGTAGGATACCTGCAATGATGAAAGAGAATATGCCGGGTTCACCGGCTGGACTTTGGGCTAGGTAATGGGAATACATCTTTAGTGTTTAGGGTAATTGTTGGATGGAAAGGAAGTCGAGGATCTCTGGGAGTGTCTTAGTGTTGATGACGTCTGACTTGGTGAGCCAGCCTTTACGGGCAAGACGAACACCAAACGCTAAGTATTGAAGTTGTTCTAACCGATGCGCGTCTGGATTGATAGCACATTTAACACCTTTTTCACGAGCTTTGTTCCAATGACGCCAATCCATGTCGAGTCTGCGTGGGTTACAGTTCAGTTCAATAATGGTTCCAGTCTCGGCTGCGCAGTCGATAATTTTGTCTATATTGACAGCGTAAGCTTCGCGGCGCAACAGGAGTCTGCCAGTGAGGTGGCCTAACATGGTAACGTGTGGGTTCTCCATGGCACGGATGATGCGTGCAGTCATTTCCTTCTCAGGAAGTGTGAAAGAGTTGTGCACTGAAGCAACCACGTAATCTAGCTGCTCTAAAATAGAGTTTTCGAAATCGAGTGAGCCGTCTTTGAGTATGTCGACCTCAGAGCCAGCTAACAGGCGGAACGATCCATTCCATTGTTGGTTGAGTTTTTTGATCTCGGCAACTTGGCGGAGAAGTCTATCTGGGTAGAGGCCATTTGCCTGAAAAGAAGCTTTAGAATGATCGGCTATGCCAAGGTATTCGAGTCCAAGCTCTATCGCAGCCTCAGCCATTTCCTCTAGTGAGTTTCTTCCGTCTGAGGCTGTCGTGTGGTTGTGGAATGTGCCACGGAGGTTTTCGAGTTCGATGAGGCGAGGGATTTTGCCGTTCTCGGCGGCTTCTATTTCACCACGGTTTTCGCGAAGTTCTGGAGGGATAAAGTCTAGTCCGAGTGCACGGTAGATGTCAGCCTCCTCATGTACTGCTGGTGGTTGCTCCGCACCTTCTTTGACTGTGAAATCGTATTCGTTGAGCGACCAGCCTCTTTTTAGTGCGCGTTGGCGGATGGCCACATTGTGTTCTTTGCTACCGCTGAAATACTGGAGAGCGAAGGGGAATTCTTTGTTTGAAACGGCTCGAAGGTCAGCTTGGAGACCATTTTCTAAGCGGATGGATACCTTGGTTTCACCGCAGACTATGATGTCTTCTACTTCCTCTAACTGAGCGAAATAGTGAGTGAGTTCCGATGGCTTGTCCGTGGCAACGAGGATGTCGATGTCGTGGAGGATTTCCTTTGAGCGACGATAGGAACCGGCATGACAGCAACGAAGTGTCGCTGGATGGTTGCGCACTTGGTCGAGCAGGAACTCAGCCATGACAGCGACATCGCCTAATCGGAAATGGGAGGCAAATTTCTCACGCAGCTCGATGGCTGCTAGGATTTTTGCAACGGTCTTGGCAGCAAAGCCACGAAGTTCGCTAATGCTACCATCTTCACAGGCAGCCCTGCGAGAGGCGACGGAGTCGATGTTCAGTTTGTCGTAGAGGGCCTTGATTTTTTTAGGCCCGAGTCCCTGGATTTCGAAAAGCTCAAAAAGCGTGGGTGGGAATTCGGCTTTGAGGTTCTCGTGAAATCCTAGCTTCCCAGTTGTAGCGAGTTCGTAAATTTTTTGCTGCAGCGCTTTGCCTAGTCCAGAGATTCCGTCGAGCGCTTCTCGCTTTGCAAGCTCCACGATGTCGGTGTCATCTGAGCGCACAATCTCAGCACCATTTCTGTAAGCGCGGGTCTTAAAAATATTTTCGCCTTTTAGTTCAAGCAGCAGGGCGATGTTGTCGAGTACGTCGGCGATGTCTTCTCGGTCCATGAATTAGATTAGTGGGAATAATGTGATGTCAGTCAATGCTGGATGGGTGATATATCAAAAAGACACACTCGATTTCATATCTGGAACTCCGAGCCAGCACGATGGATTTTCAGACAGGATTTCTCAGAAGTAACGAAATCGGACATAGAGGTAAGCTTGCCGCAATAGCTTCAAGTGTGCACTTCGGTTTGATTTTACTGGTGTGAGGCTGTTGTTTTTCTTCAGTGGGGCGGTATTGGAGGTTGACTGCTTGCTTGTTGTGAAATGGTAGAGGGAGTTTGCAGGCACATTGGCTATTGAGGATCTGAGTATAGAGAACAGTAACACCTCACTAGCTTTTCCAATGGTCCTAAAAAATCAAATAGCTAGTCTGTGATAACTGGAAGCCGAGCTACTTACCCGTATGGTCAGTGGTGCGTGGAGGGGGGAGTATCCCGTCTGCCCGATTCTTCTTATTGAGAGGTTTTACTTTTGCAATCTTAGCCAAGTCCATAGCCTTGGCGGTGATCTTGGTGTCAAGTCCCTGAAGTGGTTTAATAATGGCTGGCCAGCTCTCTGAAAAATGTACATATCATCCCTGACTCCGTGCGTTAGCAGGTCAATAAATTCGGGAACCCGCCTCGTTACTAGGTTAAGAGTTGTTTGCACAAGCATCCAACGGGTAATTCGAGGTGTTAGTATCGACTTTTTGTCTTACGCGCTACTTTTACAATAAGTGCGCATGGGATCGCTGGGATGCATTGGAGGTGACGGCTACCGAGGTCTATGACTTAGAACGAGAAAATCGTTTCTATGAGGTCTCGTCTGAACTGGATTTCTTTGATGATCCTTTCATCAAGAGTAATCTATTGATGCTGCGGGAGGCTGACGAGGTAGGAATGGATGACGTTAGAACTATTATTATGAGTAAATATGAGGATTCGTTTCCATATGGTGAAAAAGACATTCGCATGTGGATTCCGGGTGAGCAGTTCGAGACTAAAAAGGAAGCAGCAACATCTTTGTTAGTATTATTGGATCCCTTTGCTGAAGATGCTAGAAAAGTTGCACAGGCTCTCCAGTCGCGACCAACCACAAGTTCATCTCTTACCCGAGAGTTAACCTTGGAGGGTTTCATCACTAATGAAGACGGAAGATCACTAATGAATTTACTTGGATTTATCAAATTCTACAGTTCACGAGCTGAACTGCATGTTCATATGGAAGATTCCACCGCGGCATTTTCAGACATTCAACGCTGCATGGAG
>Ga0233410_10000548_pt1 | contig 11597 bp, 18 predicted proteins | sample Na_anoxic_1_MG_FD_179869 | JGI IMG/M metagenome (GOLD analysis project Ga0233410, IMG submission 179869) | Seawater microbial communities from Saanich Inlet, British Columbia, Canada - Na_anoxic_1_MG | ecosystem: Environmental > Aquatic > Marine > Inlet | place: Canada: British Columbia...
AATTAATGGTTCGTTTCATAACGATTCACCAACAGCGGAGGCAATTACTTCCGATTTTGCGTATATCGAAAACAATAGGACCATTGATAAGGCGGTGCGCTTAGTTCGTGAAAACCTTATTAATAAAATAAACGCTCCTTTATATGTTGACCCTTCAACGGGAAAACTTTCAGAAGCTACTATTTCAGATTTCAAAAACGATGCTTTCAAAGCACTTGAAAACATGGCTGCAAATGCTGAAATAAGTACTAACACTGACGGCTCACTTCCACAAAATAGCGTGGTAATTGACCCAGATCAGGACGTATTAACAACCTCAAATATTACACTGACTATTAAGATAGTTCCTGTTGGGGTTGCGAGAACAATTACTGTAAACATCGGCTTTGCCGTTTCAATATCTTAATATTATGAGTGTACCATTAATAAACGGGAGAGCATACGATTATACTCAAATAACTGCGGTTGTTTTAGGGGTTCCACTTCCTAGTATATCTAATATTAGTTATACAGAAGAAGCGAGCAAAGAAAATAATTTTGGTGTTGGTAATCGTCCAGTAAGTAGAGGCCAAGGAGCAATAAACGCAAGCGGTTCAATTGATATTTCAATGAATGATGTTGAAGCTTTGCGTGATGCTGTTGATAACGGTTCTTTGGTTGGTATTCCATCTTTCGACATTGTTGTTGTATTTGGAAACCCTCAAAAACCAGTAACACACGTTCTAAAAAATTGTGAATTTCTTGATGATGGTGTTGAAGCCGCGCAAGGTGATACCGATTTGAAAAGAACGTTCAACCTTATTTTGTCTCACGTAAAATATAGATAATAAATGCCGCAAGCAGTAAAAATAGAAGGAATGAAGTCAACAGATTATTCTTTTGACTTCGAAGGTTCAGAATTGAAATACACGATTCAAGAACCTACATTCGATCAAATCACCGCAGCTTTAAGTCAAGTTAAGGCAACCGGACAGATGGATATGATCGGATCGGGGAAAGTGATTTGGGAGCTATGTTGTATAAAAGCAGATAAAAAAATCGAGGATAATCCTCGTGTTTTAATTTCTGTATGTATTGAATTAGCGAGTGAATTTGCGCTGCCTGTTGACATTGAGATAAAAAAAAAATAAGTGATTATTCGCTTAGTACGGAATCAATAGGATTAGAGCAGAAAATAGCTTTAATCCTATTTTTTTTACACGTTGATCCCACAAAACAACCTGACCCGATAGATTCAATCGCGAAGAATTGGAATAGAATTTTGTATCTTGCAAAACTACAATTATTACCATTGCCGCAATTACCATTAAAATTTGAATAGTATGCCGAATGATGTAAAATATTCCATATCTCTACAAGATAAGTTTTCTTCTAAGATGGGCGCAATTCAAAAGCGCACACAAAGTTTTGATAAAACAATTGGGCGAACTATAGGGCGTTTTGCGGGGTTTGCTGCCGTTGGGGCTGTTCTTACTTCGTCAATCAAAAAGATGGCTGATTTTGAAGAACAAGTATCAAACCTTTCCGCTATTACTGGAGCAACTGGGGAGGATTTAGAATTTCTAAAAAATAAAGCGATTGAACTTGGTGGAGCAACAACAAAAAGTGCCGAAGATACTGTTAAAGCGTTTAAATTAATTGCATCGGCAAAACCTGAATTATTATCGAACGGGGCGGCACTTGCGAAAGTAACAAAAGAGGCTATTACACTTAGTGAAGCTTCTGGATTAGAATTACCGGCAGCGGCAACCGCTTTAACTGATGCGATGAATCAATTTGGTTTGGCAGCCGATCAATCAGGAAGGGTTATTAATTTACTTGCAGCGGGTTCAAAGTTTGCAGCAGCAGAAATTCCAGATTTAACAATGTCGTTGAAGGCGTTTGGTGGCGTTGCTGATAGTTTAGGGATAAGCATTGAAGAATCAGCCGCAGCCGTTGAAACGTTATCGAGTAAAGGTTTAAAAGGGGCAGAAGCGGGAACGCAGTTAAGAAACGTGTTTCTAAAACTTGGTGCAAGTACGGATAAAAAACTTAATCCAAAAATAGTTGGTCTAAGTAAAGCACTTAAAAATCTCGCCCCTATTCAAGATGATACAACTAAGTTGACTAAAATGTTCGGTAGGCAGAATGTTCTTGCAGCGCAAACGATTATAAAACAGCGCGACAGATTAGACGAGTTAACTGAATCTATGTCCGGAACAAATATTGCCTATGAGCAAGCGAGAGTTAATACCGATAATTTGAATAGTGATGTTAGGAGCATGGGAGGTTCTTGGGATGCGTTAGTTTTAAGTGCAAATAAAGGTGATGGAGCTATTACGCAAGCTTTAAGAAACGGCGTTCAATGGGCAACAAAATTTCTTGATAAACTAAATGAAATAAATAAAACAGCGGAAGAAAGAGCAGAAAGCGGAGCATCTAAAGAACTTGAACGATTTCAGGTTGCCTTAAGCGGCATTACAACGGAGGAAGATTTTAATAAGAAGATTCAAAGAGAATTTGAAAAAACTGAGTTTCTTATTAAGAAAAGCAGCGATAGGATTACGGAGCAAGGGGGGAAATCAGCGATTGAATGGGCAGAAAAATGGAATAGCGCAGGATATACGGCTTCACGGGCAATGTTTCCCGGTGTTGCTAAAACAGCCGGAAAAATTCTAGCGGATAAGAAACGAATTGATGCTTTAAGAAAGTATAGTGAACAGTTAGGCAAGATGAAGCGCGAAGGGTTTAAAGATAACAAAAACAAAATTAACCCTGATGCAGTAGTAGATGAATCAGGACTAAAAAAAGTCACCGATCAAGTAACAAAAATCACTTCCGCAGCACCTAAAGTATTTAATATTAATATAGCGAAGTTTGTGGAAAACTTTTCTGTTAATAGTGAAACGGTAGAGGGCAGCGAAAGTGATGTTATGAACTTCTTTAAAGAAGGAATGATTCGTATGCTCGCAGACGTTCAAGCCGTAGGAGCTTAATTCTGCGGTTCTTCTTTTTGTTCAAAGTGATTAATATCTAAGGTTAATAGTTTATCATTGTCACCTTTTACAACAAAATAGTTCTCTTTGTTGTATTGTACCACTTGAATAGCTTCGTAAAATTTGCCGGTTGTCAACTGGTCTTTTACTCCGATAATTGCTTTTAAATAAGTCTTTAGCATTGTTATTAAATTAAATTAGTAAGTATTTTTTAATTCTTTAAGTTTTCTATGTATTAATAATTGGGTTCTCTTTGCTTGTATTAGTTCAGGGGGGCAGTCAGCGAGTGGGAGGGATAATCTTGATGATATATATGAATCGGCTAAGTTTTTTCGTATTTCTTTACTGTGTGCATTTATCTTCTCTTTATTAGCTTTATTGTATGCATCTCTTTTATCTTTATTAGCCTCACGATATATTTTCATTTTTGCTGTTAGTTTCTCTTTATTAGCCTCACGGTATGCTTTGTGGTATTCTTTTCTTCTATCTTTATTAGCCTCATAGTATGCTTTGTGGTATTCTTTTCTTCTATCTTTATTAGCCTCATGGTATGCTTTTATTTTCTCTTTATTAGCTTCTCGATATGATTTACCTTTTACATTTACCTCCTCTTTATTGGCTTCGTAATACACCTTGCTATACGCTTTTCTTTTCTCTTTATTAGTTTCGTTATATACTTTCTTATAATCTTTAATACACTCTTTACATTGATACTTACCTTTCCTAAAAAAATCAATACCCTTTACCTCTCCGCATTTTGAACACTTTTTCATAGTTTTAAGGATTTAAAGATTCAATATTAGGTTTTTCGTTTCTGGCTTTTGCATACTTGATTTTTAAACTTGCAGATTGAAACTGCCGACCAATAGTTGAATTTATTTGGGATGCTTTCTCATGTCCGATTTTACTATCTAATAACTGTCTTAACGTTGTAGCCAGAATTTCATCTAGTTCTTTAATTTTCATAATTTTAATTATTAATTAGGTTTCTACTTTTACAAACATAATACTATTTACTTAATTTACAAAATTTATTTTTAGTATATTTGTTTATGCTTAGACTTCACAGCGAAATAACAATTGGGAACTTGCGGTTTAACTACGTTACGAGCGTAAATATCAATACCTCATGGGAAACGTTAACAGATACTGCGACCATTGTTTTGCCGAGTAAACTAACCAATAAAGACAACGAAAGTATAAAGGGAAAGATTAATACGGGCGATGCTGTCACTATTAAACTTGGCTATTATCCTAATCTTACAACACGATTCACGGGTTACGTTTCCAAGATTGTGCCTAACAACCCTATGAAAATTCATTGCGAGGATGAAAGTTTCTTATTGAAACAATCCACTATTAAGAATTATTCTAAAAAGGACGTAACACTGCAGCAGTTAATAAGCGATAATTATAGTGGTGAAGCAGTTGTCGAAGATGCAACTCTTGGAAACTTTAAGATTGATCGTGTTTCGATGGTAAAAGTATTTCAAGAACTGAAAAATAAATATAAGCTTCAATCGTGGTTCCGTGATGGCGTTCTTTATTCAGGCTTGGCATATATTCCGGGCGAGGGAACGACACAAGATTTCCACTTTCAAAGAACTATAATCAGCGGTTCAAATCTTATTAAGATACAAGATGACGAATTAAACACAATCGCGCACGGGGTATCGGTACAGCCTGACGGATCAAAGATTGAACTATACACGTATTACGAACTTGGAAAAATAGTCACAAAAGAAGGCGATCCCGGTGGAGATTTAAACACAATGACAATTCCGGGAAGAACTAAAGCGCAAATGACAGAATTTTTAGAACGTTGGCTGCCTAATCTTTACTATTCAGGATTCAAGGGTTCATTTACTACCTTTGGTGAGCCAATTGTTCAACATGGGGATATTTGCAATATAACTGATTTAAAGATTACCGAAAGAACGGGTAAATATATCGTAAAAGCGGTTAATATAACCTTTGGAATGAACGGATATAGACAACAAATCGAACTAGATATTCAACAAACTACAGATGAGTAAAACAACAGACATATTCTTTGAATTGGTTAGTATTTGGGCGAAAGAAAACGAGCTTTATTCTAAACAAGGAACTATCGTTTCAGTAGATGAAAGCGCAAAAACTACTATTGTTTCTCCTTCCGATGGTGGGTCTGACATTTTAGATGTTCGCCTTGAATCTGACGAAAATAGCGAAAGCAAGGGGTTTTTTGTTGTTCCTTCTGTTGGTAGCTTGGTGATTGTTACTTTCATTAGTCCGCAAGAATCGTTTATTTCTGCGTGGACTGAAATTGATACCGTTGTTGCAAAACAAGATCAATGGACTTTTAATGAAGGTGAAAATCTCGGTTTGGTAAAAGTTCAAGAAATGACCGATAGATTAAACGAAATGGAAAGTCTATTTACTAAATTACAAACAGACTTCAATTCATGGGTGCCAGTTCCAAACGATGGGGGAGCGGAGTTAAAAGCGATTATTTCGTCAGGGTTTGGAGTTCAACCCGTCCCAAATAGTAAAACAAGCGATTTCGAGAACGAGGCTGTAAAACATTAAAAATGATTATATTTGAAATATGATAAGCAAAGATTTTTTTTTAGACACAGATAATAATCTTTCTATTGCAAGTGGTGATCTTAATATCTTGCAGTCAGATGATCAAAATATTGAAGCAATATTAAGAGCAGAACCGGGACAATTCTATGAATATCCTTTGCTTGGTTATGGTGTTACACGTAGATTATATAGTCCTTTTCAACGTAATATAGAAAATAAAGCAATTCGCGAAGCCTTAAAACGCGATAATTATTCCGTAACTCAATTAATTATTAATGATGGACCCGAAATTTTTGTAGATGCCGACAAAATTAAGTAAATATCAGCAGTCAATATTCGATATAACTGGCGAAAACTTTGGAACGCTTGATAACCTTATTGAAGTATGCAAAGAAAATCAACTGGCTCTGTCTGATTATTTACGCCCGAACACTTCACTAGAAATCAATAATACTGATTTAGGTGAAAAAGATATTAAGCAAGAACTAATTGATTTAAAGCAAACATTAAATAATAATTACCAACCACTGATTCTGTTTACTGTTGATTCTACTTTAATAACGGCAGATAATAATATAATAACCGCAGACAAAAGATAATATTATGACAACTTTAGACCCGATTGATATAGGTTCAACCCCAAATGATGGAACTGGTGACACGTTAAGAGATGCCTTTAGTAAGGTAAACACAAACGAAGCCAATATCAATAGTGATGTAGGGCAAAATACAAATGATATTACAGCAGTTGAGGGTGATATTACAGACTTACAAAACGATAAAGCGGACAAAGTAATTCCGGCAGCGGTTAACAATATCGCCCAACTTGATGCGACAGGAAACCTTGCCGATTCAGGAGCGCAATTATCTGACTTTGTTATACAACCGGTAGATTCAATTAACTTTTCGCCTATAGCACCGCCGGCATATTTAGAGGGTAAACTCTTTTATGACAACACAAAAAACGCCCTTTCTTACTATAATGAAAATAGTCAAATGACTGTTAACATTTCGCAAGAGGTTTTGTTTCCCGTTGTTAATAACTCAGGTGCAACAATACCAAACGGGGCGGTTGTTACACCGGATTCAACAGGAATTATCTTAGCAGATAGGCACGAAAAAGATAGAAGTCGATTGATTGCCGTTGCAACTACAGAAATGACGGATGGTGCAAGTGGTTATGTTACTCGATTAGGTCAAGTTGGCGGTTTAGATACTTCGACTTATACAGCTGGTCAGATTCTTTATTTAGGGAATGAAGGAGCTTTTGCAACCGCCCCGCCTGATGATGGTAGTTATACGGTTATTGTTGGTGTTGTCGATGTTGTAGATGCAAGCGAGGGTATAATCACAGTAGACGTAAATGTTAGTGATTTAACGGTTGAGGTTACCGATACAAACGGTTTCCCGCCAGATCAAAGAGCCGGCTCAACTTTAAGCGTAAACGAAGGTACGCGAACTTTCACAATTACGCCAGACGGTGCAGATTTACACTTTTACGAGCGTGGGGATAAGTACGAAATAACCGCCCCTGATTCAATAGTGTTTTCAAATGATGAGGGGGAACACTGGTTTTATTATGCCGATGGTGTTTTGACTACTACTTTTAACCCATCAAGCGCGCAAAAAGAAAGCATAATTTTAAACAACGCATTTATTGCTGGCGTATATTGGGACACTACAAATAACGAGGTTGTTATAGATATTCAGGACGAACGACACGGGATTTCTATGTCACCTTATACGCATTTATATCTACACCTAACAAGGGGAGCGCAATGGATTAGCGGGTTTGGTTTAGATGATTTTAATATTGATGCGGGTGGTTCTTTAGATGTAGATGCTCAATTCTCTGTCAGTTCAGGCGTATATTTTGATGAGGATATTGATCATAACGAAACAGGAAAGGCAGTTGGTGACACTATTCCTGTTGTTTATATAGAGGGAACTAGCATTGTAGTTCGTGAGGGTACACAAGCGGGGTTTTCAGTTCTTAATGCTCCGGCAGGGCGTTTATATTATAACGATTATAACGGGGGTGATTGGCAGTTAACAGAAATTTCAGATAATGATTTTGTTTTATACCATATTTTCGGGTTCAATGGTCAAACGGTTAACACTATTTCCGTTATGGGTCAAAATGATTATGCAACTTTGGGAGCAGCACGAACCGGAGCAGCAACAGAAATTGCAAGTTTAATTTCAGTTTTGCTGTTGGTGGAGATGATTCCCATTGCAACGGTAATATATCAAACAAGAAATAGTTACACAAATACTGTTAAGGCTCGAATTAGATCAACAGATGACGGAGCGGATTACATAGATTGGCGCACAACAGAACTAGCACAAGGGGCAGCACCTACAAGCCACGCAAACTTAACAAATGTTGATGCGGCAGGGCTAGGAGTTGAACAGGGTCATATCAATACCCTCACGCAAATAATGGAGGGCAATAAGCTGTTTACTAATGGGGTAACAGTTGACCCTAATCAAACTTACCTGCCTTCCAATGGTTTGGCTTTTAGTCCAAATTTACTCTTTTACGCTTCAGCACTTAACACGCTTACCTTTCAAAGGGGGGGAGTAGATATTTTCGGCTTTACAAGTGTGTCAATTTCATCTAATGGTAGGGCGTCGCTAATGACAGCTTTACCAACACGGACAACGGCAGTGTTACGGACTTGGATGGCAAATAACGCCGGTATAGGTGGTTTAAATGATGCGAGTGAGTTTAGTTTAATAACAGACGGTGCTGAACGTGTAAGAATAGACGAGGGATTAATAATTGATCCTAATGATAATTCAACCGCATTAAACGGCTTAAAATTTGGCGATGTTAACTTAGCATTTTACAGAAGTACAGGGAACACACTTGCGTTAAATGTTGCCGGTGCGTTTGCATGGGAGTTCACAAGTGCAGCAATTCAGGGTATTTATGTTCAAATCCTAAAAGGGGAACCAACCGACACAACAGCGACTATAAGACTACGACAAAATGAAAACACCGGGCTAGGTTCAAACGCTTCAACTCAATTATCTTTAATCGCTGATAGTGTGGAAGCCGTTCGGGTAAGATCGAACAAGGTTATTTTCATGGAAAACACGGTTGTTAATTTGCTAACAACTAACTTATCTAATCCACCAACACAAGCCGAATTGGACGCAGCGTACGGAACAGCAGCATCAAACGGAGCCGGCTACACTGTATACGTAGACGAAAACAACAATAACAACAACGTATACATGATTATTTCAACCGGAACATCATGGCATATTTTTGAATCAACAAAAGCGAGCTAATTAACATAAATAAATAATAATTATGAACGTACAATTAATTGACGGGTCAGGGTACATAGACCAAAAACAAGGATTCACATATGATAAAGGATTCGGTAGAATTAGAAATCTGAATTTCACAATAATGAGCGGTGAAATGGCAAATCCAGAAGAATTTAGAGGTCAGGCAACCGTTTCTATAGCTTTCTACAATGATAAGGCAGCGATGATTGGCGGGAAACAAGACCTTTATACCATTTCAATGGTATTTAATAACCTTGAATTATTACAGATTTTAGATATAGATGAAACACTTGGTTACTCAATAAGCGAGAAAAAGATTTATGACTATTTCTTAACACTTCCAGAGTATTTAAGTATATTTGAATACGTACCAGTAGCGGAATAATGAGCGGAATCTCAATCTTTGATAAAACAGCACAAAATTTCGGGAGACTTGACGAAACAATTCAAGTTTCCCGAGATAATGCCTTGAATATAAATGATGAAGTTACAACCGAACTAATCTATGAAGATTACGAAGGCGATGTTAAAAAGAAAGGGGCAATTAATATCAAAGGATTGACTTTTAATAATGATTTTGCAGAGATAGTTTCGTTAACAACAATTAAGGGACTTTTGGATTTTGATGGTGTGGACGATTATGTACAACTTTCAAGCGTTCCGGATATATCAGGGAGCTATACAATAGGGTTTAGTGTGTATTGGTCTAATAATTTCCAAAATAGCACGACGGCACAGAGATTATTTGAATTTTTAAACATTGCTTCTGATAGGCTTACAATTATTTTAGACGCTTCTACGGCGCCTAATAGATCTATCCGGGTTTTTACAGATGTAGAACAAAAATATTATTATATTAATAACCTTACAGTTAATACAATAGAGAATAGATTAGATTTTTTAATTAGTATAACAAACGGAACTATAAATTTATTAACAATAAACGGACAAACACAAACCGCAGACAATACAAGCAGCGGTGGATTGAGTGGTGTTTCAGGTGCTACTATAGGGGCTAATTATAGTCTAAATTCATTCTACGATTCTTTGATTTGGGATTTATTTATAACATCAAGAAATAGTTATTTAGGACAACCAAACGGAAACCAAAATATCGCGTGGGTTGACCAAACCGGAACCGCAAACGGAACTGTTAACGGCTCACCAAGTACTATAGATATAACACAATAACAAGTTAAAATGGAGAATTGCAATTGCACAAGGGAAGGAGATTTTGTAAAATTAAATGTAGTTTACAAAGAGGTGATGGGAAATGGAAAAGAAGGATTAGCAAAAAGTAGTGTTCGATTAGAAACAACGGTTAAAGAATTAACACAATCAACCAAAGTACTTTCGACTTTGGTTAGTGGATTTTCAAAGTTTCAGATCGAGGCCGAAGCAGTAGCCAAACAAAACGCAGAGCATTTAAACAATAAAAAGTGGTATGTTCGAACTATTATCGCAGCCGGTGGACTTGCCGCGACATTTATAACTCTTTATTTTACAATGAAATGATAGTCACAAGAGAATTAACGGTTTCAGAACTAATGCTTGCCGAAGCAAGTAAATATCTAGGATTAGAAGAAATTGCAGGCGAAGAAGATAATGATAAGATTCTTCAAATGTTTAAATATATCGGCCATGACTGGGTAAAATCAGACGAAATGGCTTGGTGTTCGTGTTTCATCAACTACTTAGCGCAAAAACTTCAATTAACATCTTCAGGGAAATTAAATGCTCGAAGTTGGTTGAAAGTAGGTGAAGATATTCAAAAGCCATATCCGGGTGACGTTGTAGTTCTTTGGCGTGAATCTGTTGATAGTTGGAAAGGTCATGTCGGGATATTTATGGGATATAATAAAGCCGGGAATATCTTTGTGTTGGGCGGTAATCAAGCGAATGAAGTTAATATCACATTATATAATTCAAGCCGGTTACTAGGCTATAGGAGATTACTAAGATGTCAGGAATAGGGGAATACTTATTGGTTGTTGGAATTACTTGGGGCGTTCGTACTCTGGCTGATTTAGGAGTGAAGTATTCGAAACGAACAGAAAACACGGTGGATGATTTAATATTCGGAAACCTAAAAAAGATGACTGATATTTTTAAGTTTAAAAAATAATTACTAAATTTACAATTATGGCAGAAAGAAAAGGAGTAATGACAGCAGATCAAGAAAAAATTCTTGATAACTTAATTGAATTTGATAATAAAATCGTTGAAGCCGCTGATGGTTTAGCGATAACACTTATTGATAATAAAGGGATTGAAATTCTAAAAGATAAACTAGAAGCAAAATATCCGGGAGCTTCTGAAGAATTTGTTTATCCGATTATCGATGCCATTTTTGAAGGATTGAAAAGCATAGCAGATAGTAAATAGTTTCATAGTTTCATAGGTTTAGTTTGATTTAAGGTTTGAATACCCTCGGTTTGGTTCGCTGAGGGTATTTTTTTTATATTTATTTTGTAAATTAAGTAAAAGATGTTATATTTACATCATGATTAATGAAGCAGAAAAAATAATTAAGTATCAAATACAAACAGATCAAACGGAAACGGCTGTTTGTAGCGAAGTTGGTATTACTTCCAGAACCTTATATAATATAAGACGAGGGAATGCACCATCAAATAGAACCTTACTAAAACTTGAAAAATTTATTGAAAAAAAGGGATTGTAAAACCTTTTTTTTGTTTTAACTTTGTAAAATTAGAAAATATGAACCAAAAAGATTTTGACCTATTAAAA
>Ga0233410_10000550_pt1 | contig 11583 bp, 7 predicted proteins | sample Na_anoxic_1_MG_FD_179869 | JGI IMG/M metagenome (GOLD analysis project Ga0233410, IMG submission 179869) | Seawater microbial communities from Saanich Inlet, British Columbia, Canada - Na_anoxic_1_MG | ecosystem: Environmental > Aquatic > Marine > Inlet | place: Canada: British Columbia...
CATTACTAATATCGAAAGACCACATAGACTGGTGACCCGATACAGTAGCACCCAACTCTTCCATGTAAGGTACAACGCGCTCAGTGTAAAAGTTTTCTGCTTGTGGGATAGACGAATACTCAAACGCTTGAGGGACTCTACGCCATGAGTTCGAGAGACCCGCCGGTATGGAGTATAAACTGTTTCTTGTTGTTGGCTCCGGGTAGGCCAATCCCATCGCGTTGTAATCAATGTGAACACCATCCCATAACACAAACTGACATCTAAGTCTATGTTTGCTGCAAAGCTTTAAGAAGTCATCGATGTTAGCTAAGTGATTGACTGGATCAGCCTCCCAAACATAGATGTCTAGGAAGACTCTAACGTTATTCATTCCGACACTAGCAAGCTTTCCAAGAGCAATGTCGTTTTCTTCACTGTCATAATACCACCACATAGTGGTCTTACTAGCCCCCATAAAGATTGAAGAGTTATCGTAGCTAGGTTCACCAAATCCCAACGCAAGCACCGCATTATCAGGAAATCTAGGTAGGTTCCCAGATTTTTTCCACTCCTTATTCATGGGTGTAATATAGTTTACCCCTCTAGCGTTCGTGAAGTATTTCTCAGAACCATCGGGGATAGTAGGATTGTGCTCTTTTACCATTAGATTATGTTGATGGGTTCCCACATAAGGTTAGGGACTTCAATATTCTTGAAGAAGCTTTTAGTAGCTTCGAAGTTGGATAATACTTCTGCGGGTGAGGTGGGTCTTGAGTAGAACTTGGTGCATCCCATGTAACCCTTAAGGCCACTAATCTTACCTCCATACTCTCCCCCCATGAAGTTTCCGCTAGGGTTACCGTCAGTGTAACCTCCCCCTAGGATCCAAGGAGTAAAGTATTCATCTAGCTTCGGACCAGCTTTTACTGAATCTGCCGAGTTGGCTTGGACGGTAGTAGGTCCGTATTCAAACGCTTCGTCAGACAGGACAGAAGGTATTTTAGGAGTCTCCTTCACGGGACTTATACCAAATACATCTTGGTAGGACGATGTCGCCAAAGACACTCCATCCATATACATTGTGATCTCATTAGCATTAGGGTTCAAGGTTAGGGACAGTTGACAAAACTCTCTACCACAGGATGACAGTGAAACTCCCCCAATAGTGTCCCACACATCTACAACCATACCATGCCAGGAGGAGGTAGATAGGCAGTTCGCATCTTGCTTGTTGATGAAACCTGCACTAGACGAGTCGTAGGATTGCGTAGGGGCAAGAACTAGACATAAGTTATCGGTTGAGTTTTCCGGTTCACTATTGGAAGGCAACAAATTCTGAGTGAATCTTCTATCGCGTGTAAATCCAAAGATTAAACCTCTAGCCACAGAAGAACCTTTATCAAGAGACATATTAAGGATATCAGGTTGAGCAACCACATTAGATGCTACCCCAACGTTCTCGTTGGCTAGCAGCAACCTATACAATCCCGATACATCACTTCCAATGTTAAATCCGTAATTCTGACTATCTAGAGCGGGAACATGAGTCCATGTTTCAAACGTAGCTCCTTCCCTACTGTACAGAAGGTCTTGAAACTCTTTTCTCTCAGGAAGCTTAATGTAGGACCCAGTCCTCTCCATAGTCTCTTGGTTGGTAGCAGAAGGGATTGCAACACCTTCTAGGTATGCCAACCCGAGACCAAGATTCAATACATTCGAAACATCCCCTACCACCTGGGCATCGTAACCCTTACCCTTCTCGCTACTATTAAACACCCCAAAGTCTATATCTGAAGTAGTGCTAGTCTTTACGGTCAGTAAGTTGTACAGGGAAATAAGACTATCCTCTGATATGACTTCAGTTACAGCAAGACTAGGGGCTATGGGGGATAGGGGGTTGTCGATCGTCACACCTATAGGGACATTGGCTAGCAGTAAGTGGTTAAGGGGAATACTACTATCGTTTTCTATCTGCTGAGTAAACTTAGTCTTAAGGGGTAAGATACTTCCTTCAACATCATCTTGTTTAAGAGTTATCTGTCGCTGCTTATCTATACCTACAAGAAAGTTTATACCTTCAAGGTAGGAGAAATCATTTACAGGAACTTTTCCGGGGGCATATGTATTACCTCTACCATACATTGCTGGCATCTTTATAGCTAACTCAATTTGTTTCTTACGCTTATTGCTTTTCTCTTGGAAGGTAGAAGCCTCTGAAATCATTACCTGCCTTAGGTTATCAATAACAATCTGAGATCCCCCATCGTATATTTGATTTTCAATATTAGAGGACACATCGTATATCTTTCTATTTCTCTGCCCGAGTATACTTTGCAGTAAAGTATCCTGAGAGTAGTAAGTTTCTAGGAAGGGGGAGTTATCTATAACGTTGGGATCAAAGATAGTATTGAAATACACGTTAAGATCATCAGTAGAAGTGGGAACACCTCTCCCCCCAAGGTTGGGGTCATACTCAAGCTTCCATCCATTCTCATCAACTAGTAATTCCTTCCTAGCCCGCAATTCTAATAGGGCAGGCTCTAATCCCCCCGACTGCGAGTCAAAGTATAGACCGTCTACCGATAATATGAATTTTCCTTTTGTCGATAAGGGAGGGCCAAACTGCAACCTAAAGACCTCTTCAGAGGCAATCTCCCCAACGGAAGAAGCACTCTGAGGCTCCAAAGAAGGGTCTAAGAATCTGTTGTAAAGGATATCATCAATTAAACCCTTCGCCGCAGTAGCAGAAGCTAAAAACGCTGTGGCATCAGCGGCTTGCTGAACGGCCACGGCATATCTTTTACCTAGGATGTCGGAGTGCGCCGAAGGGTCAAGAGCTTGCAGTTCGGCCCTTTGAGTAGCAGCTTCCCCTCCCGAAAACTTTTTAAATTCCTCATACTTATCAAGGCATGATTGCATAGCCTCCATTTCGGTCACACCCGTTTGATAATTATTGTATAATTGACCTCCCGTACTTATAGCGGTCCCAATACTTCCCGTGAGGTCAGCTAAAAAGCCCATCCCTCCTTCCGAATCAGACCCATGCTGCGAAGAGTTTGATATGAGCCTATAGTTACCCTGCTCGGTGGGCATTTCAGTTATCCCAGTATCTTTCCTAAGTTTGGAAGCTAGCTTCTTTTGCGTTCCATCGGCAGCATCTTCGGCGTTTTCAATATCACTCCGTAAGCCCCCTAACACATTAGAAGGGATCTGGCTCATAAGGTCAGCACCCATGTTCATCATGCAACTAGGGACTCCGTAGGTGGTCCCTAACGCCTCTAAGGGAGAATACCCTTTTCCAGAAAGCTCTGCAAATGTTTTAGCGTCAAAGGTAGGCATAATTATTCGTAGTAATCGTTAAGGTCAAGGTCGCTTTGTTCAGAGAGAGGAGGGATAGGTTCAGGAGGTGATGTAGGCTTTAAATGAATTTCTGTCCCATCAACATCAACATTCCCTCCACTTAATATAGAGGTTGCGCCTCCCGATTCCATCTTTAACGAGCCAGTAGCCTTAATGTTTATATTAGCCCCTTCCATGTTTATATCCGAAGAAGACTTAATTCTGATAGCGTCAGTAGAGTCTATCTGAATCGCTCCAGTTTCAGTTATTTGAATTCTAGCTTTTGGAGTAACAATAAATATTCTCCCGTCCTGTTCCGATTCTCCAGTATCAGCGTTTGCAGCAATAGAAATATCCCCGCTTTCACTTCTTAGGTAAATACCTCCCCATCTCTTACAGGGAAGATTTCCATTGGGCCACCAATCTTCTGAAGGGGTTTGGGCCATAGCACCTGTGGACCTATTCTCAATCGTTATATCCCGCCCCTCAACGACGGTAAGATCCATACTAGACTCCATGACAGTAAAGTCTTGCTGGCCTTTAGATGTGATATTTACGCACCTAGCAGGGTATAGATCGTCAGGGTCCCCTTTGACTATAAGTCCATCCCCATGCTGATTCATTACAAAAGCAGCCTCTACCCCCGGAGAGTCGTCTGCTCCTATCTGCTTTCCCCCTTCGCTTTTTAGAGTTACAGAATTAATCTGAGTTTCGGGTGCAGGGCGGTGATTCTTGGTAATATCTATACCGGCCCCTACCTGATTTTGAAATTGGATCTTTACAGGGCGACCATCTTTAGAGTAAGCGTTTTTGTCCCCTATCTCTTTAAAGCCGGGAATCTTAGAAACTTCAGTAGCTAATTCTATATCTACGACGGTAGAGTGGTAGTAATACTCTTCCGTATCCTCATCATAGACTGCTAGGATAATATCCTCGTATGCTGGAGGGGCGAGGATTCCGCCCCCGTTAACCCTATACATGGGGGAAGTGTAAATTACTGGCTTTTCGTCATCTCCCCATTCATCAAATTTTGCCGAAAACCTAGCCGAGGACTTGGGGTCAATATTACTAGACACTACTCCTTTTACGATACGCATTATTGTAAACTCTCCAATTGCTCTTTTAGTTTCTTCAAGAGGGCTTTATCCCCTTCGTTACGATATCTTGTTAACCCCTCTTTATTTTCCATACCAACCAACTCGGCTACATACTGCGCCCCGGCAGCTATATACTGCGCCCCGTATTCGGCTCCTTCACCCCAACTAGAGATACGTTTGCCCTCCTCAATTTCGTTTATATTCTTTTCAAGCTCACTTATTATAAGGTCCCTAACTGTAGCCGTAGAAGTAATATTTGCTTCAGTATACCCCTCCCTAATAAGACTTAATGTCGTGGATATTTCAGAGGCAGATATTACATGCTTCCACCCCACAAGGGAATATTCCCCGGTATAGGGAGCTAGATGCCGTAGATCAGTCTTAGCCCCTACAAGACCTCCCGTCATGCCTACTAACCCACAGGACTTTCCTACGAATAGCTTATGGTTAAAAAATGGAAGAGTCTTAACTTGAATATCCGTTAACTGTCTAAGGTATCGATCCATAATATCAGCCTGCACATTTATCAACCTCTGAGCAGGAGTAACTAAAGACATACTAGACTCCTCGTCATCGATGATCTCTTGGTAGTTTTTCACCAATATTAACATGCTAACAACATCAAACTCGGATAGGTCTGCCAACTCCTCGTATTTTTCAGATTGCTTATGAAGGTGCTTTGCAAATTTAGAGTAGGCTGCTGGATTCGCTACAAGCCTAGCTCGAAACTCTTCATGATCTAGAGTCTTACCACCTACCTCTTCGAATATTTGTTTTATATATTTTTCACCTATAACCTTTGTTGCGACACTGGCGACCAGAGCAATACGAGTAGTTCCTATCAATTGTTTGTCGAGTTCCGGGCGAATACTTAACCCATACAAGGAAGCAATGTAATTATCCATTTGATAATCTAAAGATACAACATTAGGGTTGGGAATGTTGTGCTTTAAAAGTATGTCCAGACTTTTAAACTTAGCTGCACGATCCTTACTTAGAAGTTTAGAGATACTAAGATCATCTACATCATCTGAAACCTCAAAGGAAGAAACCCTCTTACTCTTCTTCAGGAAAATTTCTGAGAACTCCTCCTGATAGTCTTTTAAAGATTTAGTCGATTCGGGATAGTTGGCCCCTGATTCATAGGGGTCTTTTCCTGTAGCAGAACTCCAAAGCCTAGTAGCTTGGTGCCAAGCATCACTACCTTCTTCTCTGTCTTTTATGGAAATCTTATTTAAGTATAAAACATCCCTTATACCTTTTATGTCCCCATAAACAAAAGCCGAACGGGAGGAGTCAGCTATCAAGTTATACTTCTTCCATAACTTCAATATTCTTACGTCAGTCTCCTCAAAAAAATCAAAAGGTTTAGTTGTAAATCCTTCAGCATTAAGTTTAAGCCCTCCAGAAAATTTTGACAAAGGAGACAGTAAAGGTATAAACCCACTTTCATGATACTGAGTACCTTTATTAATGACATTCAGTATTAGCTTAATGCTTCCTTCTTCGGAAAAATTAAATGCTCGTATTTCCTCTAACGTACGTTGCTCCGATCCCGCTGCTTCGTAGTTAGACCCCGTATTAATCTTCTTGCTAATCTCATTCATGTTGGCTTTAAGCTTATTAGCTTCTGCCACCTTTTGGGCATCCGTGTACTCTTGAGTATTTCCGATGCCGCTTTCGTTCATCCCCTTTGGTCTGCTATCCATGAAACTATCATAAGCCAAGTGTAAGGGGCTAACAGACCCCGTCTGCGGACCCAATTTTCTTGCTGCTTTTTCAAAGGCAAAAACAGGAGCAGTCATCCTAGAAGTTATACTGCGACCATTGCGTTCGGTTAGTATATTTGCAATCCTAGCCTCCTTAGTCTTAAAAGTATTTAAAAAAGATCGCCACTCAGAACGGGCGATAGTATCCTTTTTCCCTTGTGGATTAAGCCCCTCAGGGGACAAATACGCACCGTAATTTGATAAGGTTAATAGATTTGATTTTTGATATTCCTCTCTAGTAACCTTATCAAAAATCAAATCTTTCAACCACGGCAAGAAGCCTTCAGAGGCTTCCTTGATCGCTTTGTTATCCTCGATACGCTTGGCTTTCAAATACTCTTCGCGTAAAGCCAAGCGTTTGATCATATGTTTTCCATCCACCATAGTATACGCAATACCCATAGAAGCTAACTTTTTTTTACTAAAGGCAGTTAGGTCTGTAATATTGGAGGCAGGACCAGTCTCTAATTCAATAGACCCTAACTCATTTGCAAAGGCTACTACCGCATTGTGTTTATGTTTTGTTACCGCCCCAATATAATTACGTAGCAATTTCCTTATTGGAACCCCTAAATGCATGGACTTTATAACATTACCCCGGATATTTGACTCAATTACTTTTTTCCCTGGGATCGTGACTGTTGCTTTTGTTTCAACAAAGGATCTCATTGTTAGAGTTTGATTGAATTTTTTAAGGGCATTTCCATACCCCATCTCCTTCTCAAACTGTCTAGACCAAGCCTTTAGAGTTTCGGGTTCAGCCACAAAGGTAGCATCCACCTGTCGAACATTACCTTCGCTGTTGCTGAGAGTTGCAGCCGCAAGACTCATTATATGAGGACCGTCCCAGTTTGAAATATCATCCCCTACCCCAAAAGCAAAGTAGTATTGGCTACCCAGCTTAAGCTTGGCTAACCTATCCTTTAAGGTCTCTTCATCGCTTCGGTTATCCGTATAGGAAGCATTAGCATCTGCCCCATCAAATTTTTGGGCATCTACCTCATAAGTGGGACCAGTAAAGCGACTGAGGTAATCGGGAGCGGAAACACGATCCTCTTTCAGTTCCAGAGCATGAGAAAGTCTTCTAGCCATAGGGTCATTATCAAGCAACACAAATTCGAGCAGCTTTGAAGTTTCGACAAAAGCAAGTTTAACCGTGGAAGGACTCTCACCCCTACGCATCCCAAAGGAGTATTCAAAATGCAGTAATCCGTCATTTCTAATAGGGCTTGCTATAAAGCTCAAGTCTAGGTCCTCCTGGGAGAGGTAGTCTAACCGCTGCTCAAAACTAGATACTTTATTTTTACCAAAGAATAGCTGTTCTATTGCCGCACGCGACTTGGTAATAAATACATTAGCAGTGAAAACTCTAGACATTAGACTATATCCACTATTACTACTCTATCCCCAACATTAAGCTGTTGGAAAGGATCAGAAATACTATTAACCCATAGTATGACCCAATCAAGGGAGGGTGTCCCATAAAATAGATTTGATATTAAGTCGGCTCGATGCTCAAACCCTGGAGGTATAATTCCAACCTTCTTAGGCATGGACAGTAATTCCTTAAGGGAGGATTCAAAAGATTTAGAGTTAATAGAGGATACCACCTTCTTACCCTTAAAAAGAACCTCCCTCTTACCCGCAGTTAAGTGATTACTATACTTCATTTGCCCTCCTAGGAGAAGTTAGAGCCGCCCGCATTTTGCCCTATTTGGATTCCTTCTTCTGTGATATCCCCATTGTAAGGATCCGTGTTATTATCTTCTATTATAGCTTCCCATCCGGCAAGATTATCTCCGGTCTCAAGCCACCCAGACTCGAAAGTCCCAAAGTCCCCAGTTCTCATCTCACTAAGAGTTAATGTTATTTCTAATCTTTTGGGAGTTAAGGTTTGAACCTCAAACCCAACCTCATCCATTATGGATATTGTGTAGTCACGAACTACACAAGGAATATTATTATACATCGGACCATGGGTTAACCTGACTATAGGAGGACCCTGAACTGTATTCCTGGCGTTGTTTAGGCAGGTTGCCCGAACTAAGTTAACCCATACAAATACCAAATCAATCAAGTCGTTAAGAGCTTTAGGGTCGCCAGGGGTATCCCCAAGAAGGGATAGGAACGACTGTGCGGAATTTTGCTGGCCTGTAATTGACTTTAACCATTTCGCATAGAAGTTTCTATGCACTTCTGCGTGGGGGAATCCGGCACCTCGCTTAAGGTCAGGAGTACGCATCCCCTTCAGTTCATCTGTATCGTATGCGTGATCACGCATTCCGTCCAGATCCCCCTCATATGTCGTGTAGATGTCGCCAGTGTCCTCGTTAACGTTCGTCACTTTTTCGAACCCATACTTTGTCATCGTATCTCCTGACAAGTCATCTTGTAGTTGAAACCTGTCCATTGCAGATTCTTTATCAGAGAAGAATAAATTAAAGTTACGTTTGAATTGCTGTGCTATGCCCTCAGTAGTATCCAAATGTAATAGGTGCAATAAACTTATATTGAAAGTGACATCAAATGCCCTAGACTCAGAACCCCCATAGGAATACAAAGACCCAGCCCTACCAATAAGATTATACTCCTGAAGGGTATTAGAACCCGCTTCGGATATCTTAGGATTTTCTAAAAACGGAATATAAGTCCTAAACACTCTATTGTTAGATTGGGGGAACTCAAGAGATAAGTGAGAGCGATGCTCTAACTTCCTTGGTGTTTTTTCTTGCTCAAAGTTTCTAGAAGGGAATATTGAAAATACCATAATTTATTGTTTTTCTGTGCTAGCCTCTTTGGAGGTGTTGGGAGGATTTTCACGGATAGCTTTTGCGATATCTTCTAACAGCTTATGAGTTTTTTTTGCTTCCTTAGTGGTGTTTCCAGTGACCAACCCCGAAGCTAACACCGCTGCGCGAGATAATGTATTACCTCTAAGCTCTCTAGCTTTGGCTGCTTTCTTTGATTCTTCGGCAGTCTTTTTCGTGTTAGCTTCAGTAGCGTTAGCAGCTTTAACTAATTTAGGCGTAAAATATTTGTAAGCTTCATACGCTAGAAAACCCGCGCCGAGAAGAGGGATCATTCTTGCGACACCCTTACCAACCGCTTTAATTGCAGCCAGTCCTCCTACCGACGCTGCTCCTGCTGCGGCTGGTGCCATCGTTGATAAAACTTTAGTAGCCGTTCCCTTTGCCGCCATTGCTGCTACTCCTATTCCAATGGCCGGTAGCCAAGTCACAATTTTTTCATATGTATCAGGAGCGAGCTGCTGATAAAAGTTATCATAATCTCTCTTAGCGTTCGCTATACTCTTTAAGTTATCCGATTGAGCCTTCTTTTGCTCGTCGGTTAACTTGTTTTGTTTCTTCAACGCCCTTAACATACCAAGTGCAGCCAGTGAGTTCTTTTCACCCAATTGGAGTATCATAGAGTCCCTTTGCATTTCGCTGGATCCGAGCTTCTTGTCAAAAGCCACAAGCTTTTCAAGCATTCTAGAAGAAACGTTAGTACCGCTACGGAGTGCTTTCATCTCCTCGGTAATCCCAAACATCGCTTGGTTACCTACCTCTAAAGACCCTGCCATGGTTAAGAAGGTTTGAACGTTTCTCTTAGCGTCATCAGATCCTCCCATTGCAGCTACCATATCCGTGGTAAACTCACCGTAAGCACCTACAGCGTCATCCCCGTAAACCGCTGCCCGTTCTAAGGAACTCTTAACTGAATTAAGGGCATCAACCATATTCTCTGAGGTAACCCCGAAGGTTTTGGAATTCTTTAAAATACTTTTGGATAAAATTCCACCAACCTTTTTAGAGGCGTTAGTCGTGGACCTTAAGCTAGCCATGGCATCAATCAAACCACCAGTATCTTGACCAGTAATTATCATCTCATCCGCTAGCTTTTTAGTGCCAACGCTCATATCCCTTAAACCTTTTGAGAATCCCTGCATAAGAAATGAGGTCATTTCTTGGTTGGTTGCAGTGTTACCAGCTAAAGCGGCAGTATTGGCCTCAGTGAACTTCTTGTAGGTAGTCCCCATGCTCAGAGCTTGGAGTTGTAACTTTTCAGCCGTTTTAAATGTTGCGACAAGACGATTGACGGGATTTAAGAAAGATACAACTGACTTGTTTACCTTATTGGCGGCACTAGTTATAGCCATACCTAACGCTTTAAGGGCATCAGTATTACTAATTGTCGGACTAGAACCTGAGTTGGGAGGTGAAGGTGGAGGAGATGCAACCATTAGACTATTATAACCTTCATCATATTTGTTAATTTAGCCACATTAAAAGTCCTAAAGTTATCTTTACCTAAAAAAGCCCCAAGCACCCTACGCGAATAGTAGTTGCATGCAGACCTGTTCTGGTATAAGTTATTTATCATCAATGAAAACATTGAGTCTGTTAATGACTCTATATTGACAATATTAAGTAGTGTGTTGTCCTTGCTGGACAAAAATATACCGCTGGATGTCCTACGTGAGGACACTACTAAGCCAAACCTTACGCCTCCATCCCTGTAGTAGAACTGCACTAAATCCCCTGGCTGTAGTCCCATCCAGGAGGTTTCATGGACATTCATCCTATCCTTGTAAGGAGTTAAAAAGTTCTCCAGTGTGACACTGAGAATTCTTCCAAATCCCCTGATGGCGTTTATTAATCCCATGCTTAATAATTTTTTCTAGATTTTCAGCCTTAGGTGACTATCATATGTAATATTACTTAAAGTCACTAAAGTTCTTTCTTCTTTATCCTTACTTCTTCTTCTTTGTTTCTTTAGTCTAGATACTTTAACTGATTGAAGTATACTTATACTAGCAGAATTATTTAGGCTAGATTAGCCTCCTTAATGTGGTATAATGAAGAATGTCCAATCTTGATGAAGAATTATTTGAAACCTTCGATCTTCTGAAGTTCACAACGTCCAAGGACTTCATCGATAGATGGAGTTATAAGTACGGGAAGAGAATGACTAGGCTCTTCCAGATCAGAATACTTAAATCCCTGGAGAGCAGAAAGCCCCTAAAGATGCAGACCTTGCATAAGTTTCTGGTGGTGGACTCAGGATTTAATCGAGAAGTTGTCGAAAACTTCCTGATAGACATTGATTTTGAGATCTACTACCCTATAATCAGCGGTTCGCTATCCGACATTACACCCAGCAAACCCACAAGGTAAGAAGATGAACGAACAAGACAAGCAAGATCTCAGAAACAGCCTATATCGCTCTAAGTTTGTTAGTGATCACGGATGGGACCCAGGGGATATTGAAGGCCCACAAAGCAAAAAATGGCCGCTCTACCTTGTCCTAGCATACCTTGCATGGTTAACTTATGCCCATTTTACAAAGTAATCTGCTAGGAGGGTTACTTCTTCTTATTCTCGTTTAAAGTCTTC
>Ga0233410_10000555_pt1 | contig 11514 bp, 12 predicted proteins | sample Na_anoxic_1_MG_FD_179869 | JGI IMG/M metagenome (GOLD analysis project Ga0233410, IMG submission 179869) | Seawater microbial communities from Saanich Inlet, British Columbia, Canada - Na_anoxic_1_MG | ecosystem: Environmental > Aquatic > Marine > Inlet | place: Canada: British Columbia...
GCCATTGGTAGCATCCTCCTGTCTCTTACAAAATACGTGTATCTCTTCCATGCGGTCATCAACTTCTGACCAGTGGACAATATTGTAATATCTTGAGCGGTGTAATATTCTCATACTTGAGCGGATGCCGGCATCATATCTGATTTTAAAAGTGGTGTCAAATATCCCATTGACTTGATCAGCGATAAGAATATCCCGCCCGCTCTTGTTGACTACTTCGGCATATGTAGCGGCATAAGTAGACCAACTAGCAACAGACTCACCGATGCTATTTATAGTCTCGCCTCGCTGCTCTATCGTGACTTCTTGGAATAGCTTGCCCGCTTCCATAATTTAAAACCTATAATCTGCTGATGGTGAAAGTATCGCCATCATTGCTTCGTTTGGCTGTCTTGATGCCGTGGTGTTTGCTTCTCTATGTTCAAATAGTTCCGCAACTCTCATCTTAATAACTGTTTTTAAATTCTCCGGTACTGCTGATGCTGCGCCAAATCCCGCATCAAATGTAATCTTAACCGCGTTGGGCTGCACCAATACCTCTGGGTATGTCTCTAATGGATCTCTAAACACTTTATTCTGTATGCTCTTATTATCTAACTTATACAAAGTGCTAGCTAAAGTCTGTGTTGCATCGTCTGAATCTTGATAAGTGATTGATGTAATAGATTGAATTGTACCGGTCGGTATTAATATCTCATCACATAAGTCATTTGTGTAATATTCGTAAGTCGTGGTAACCATAGTTTTATTAGTCCATGATTCCACGTCCTTGCGAGCTGCTACAATAAGGGCAGTAACAACAGCATTTTGTAGGCTTCCAGTATATCGCATAAACAATGATGCTTCAGCGAGCGTGACTGGTTCTTCGGCCGGTTCTACTGTTGTTACTAAACCCATTATTATAACCTCTTAATTATACAGTTACTGTTTCGTCAACTTTCGCACCGGCTGCAAGAGGAGCATGTGCAACACAAGCCCCTTGAAGTACACCGGCTGCAACGGAAGTAGCGCCTACAGTTGTAATAGTTAATCTCACGTGAGTGAAATCATTAGCGGTATCCAGGTCAGCAGGCTTGAATTGAATCAAGGCAGAACCGGCAGCTACTAACTGAGTAATATCAGATCCGCTTAGATCCTTTACGCCAGTTCCTGAGCTGTCAGAAGCTTGCTCAATCTTAGCATCTACTGAAGTTCCAACTGTTCCCGCTGTGATAATGGCTTCCCATGCGTTAGCGTCACCGGCATAAATATAACCAGTGCTATAAGCTGCTGCACCGGCAACCGGCTCAATGATTCCTTGTACTGACACTAAGTCAGTTGCGTTTGATGATACATTCATGATATATCTCCTTTAATTATTAGGCTGAACCAAGTTGAACAAATGGCGACAAAGTTGCACCGTTACGAGGAGTATAAACATCATTACACCAAGGAATGCCGTTAATACGGTGAGTCCAACGGAATGCAGTTGAGTCATAATCGAATCGAACGTGAATAGAGCTAGCGAATTGAGAACCGCCAACCTTTTCGAGGCATCTATAGCCAGAAGGAGTAACCAATCTAACATCACCGGCAGTACCAAGAACTGAACAATCTTCAGACTGATATACTGGTAGGCCATTCATTAGTCCAATCATACCGTTACGGAAATAAGGCTCCCAAGTGATAGGAGTATCACCAACAGTCATAAGCGGCAACTTAGCCATAACATCACGATTGATTAACCAGAATGAACCGGAATCAACAACAGCGCGAGCGTACATTGCTGCGATGTCTTCAGACTTAACATTAGATGCAGTGTTACGAGTAACGCTGATTTTATTAGCATTGTTGGTATTGAACATACCAAGTGCTTCACCAACGCCAGTACCATTAAGTAATTCACCGGCAAACTTTGCGCGGATAACTTTAGGTGCTTGAGTTGCTAGGTGTCCAGTTAGCCAAGGAATATCATTCAGATCTTCTTCAGTAACATCAGAGTAAGCATATAACTTAGCAAGTGGAAGAGTAGTAGTCTCGAACACTTCTTTAGTTGATGACATCTGTGTATTTTCAGCAATACGTGAAGCAGTTAGACCAACAGATCCACCAGTAGTATTTGCAGCACTTCTTTTGAAAGTCTTGCTATTACTAGAAGTCTGCTCAGTGTTCATCTTGCCAACCCAATCGTCAGAAATACCTGATTCATTGATCAATAGACCTTCTGCAAATTCACTAGGAATCATTAGACCGTCAGCGATTGAAGTATGAGCGCCGGCAGTTTGCATAATATCTGCAATACCAGAAAGACGCTTATCTTGGGAAAAGTCACTGCCATTCTTAAAGATTGACTGCAAGAACTCACCTCCATTACTAAAGCCAAACTTAGGATCATTAACAAATCCCTCTTGTACAATCGCGCCTTTTGCCGGCCCTGCCTGTACTGCTTTAGGTGCAGAGAAAGAACTCAAAGAGGCTTGAACCGCTGCGAATCTTTCTTGCTCTTGTTTAATTGAATCGAGGCTAAGTTTAGCCGCTTCAACTTGTGAAAGCTTAGAAGAGAAATCTTCTGTGCCTTGCTCGATGTTCTCAAGCTCTACCATGAGGGCCTTGATTTCATCTTGTTTTAATTGGATCTTATCCATGTTTTTTGTCTCCATAAAAAAAGGCCATCTAGACACACCGGTGTCATGATAGCCTCAAATTTTTGAGTTATGTTGTTTTGTTCTTATTGCCGTTGGCCGCTCTTTAACGGCAACAAGCATCTTTGTTAGTATAAGTTTTATTTATGTATAATGCAAATCATATAAGCAAATTATATAGTTCTGCGTAATCTTGCAGCCTGACTTCCTTGGTCTAAGAAGGAAAAAACTTCTTCCATTGACTTAATGCCATCGCTTAATCCTAGCCTTTCCGCATCTGCCTGAAAGAAACTCTGACCGCTGCGGGCTTCAGAACCGTCTTGCATATCTGCATTAGGTCGGCCACGCTCAACAGCATTACTAAAACCTTCCTGCAATTGATCTACTTTAGCCTGTACTGATGCCACCATGTCGGCAGTGATAGCGGTTCCTGTCATGCCTGCACCTTTCAATGGGCCGGTTGCAATCTTAATAACTTTTATTCCTGCCATCTTCGCGGCTTCTGATTGATCGGCCATAACTGTAACGGTTCCGATTGATCCGGTTTCATTGAACTTGTCAGAGCTAAATACTTTACCCGCTTGAGATCCAACGTAATAAGCTGCGCTTGCCATCATGCCGGTATTAAGTGACGCGGTTTGCTTAATGCTTGAAAGGTTCTTTACTTGATCGGCTAATACGTGCATCTGTCTAGCTTCACCACCCGGGGAGTTAATCTGAAATAATACAGACTCAATATTGCTATCCTGTGATACGTCTTGAACCGCTGCCATGATTTCTTGAGTTGATGCCGCACCGAAAACAACCTGCTCAAATAAACCAGGATTAAACATCATAGGGCCGTTAATGCTTATCATTGCCCGCTTGCCTTCTTTCTGAAGTACTGGAGCTGCTAGTAAAGGAACCTCTTTATCTTCGGCCATAGAGCTAATCAAAGCCTTATCAAGTTTTATATCAATCGCCTTGATACATTCCATGCGCTGATTTATTCCAATCATTGCCAACTCATCAATCATTAAATAGTTATCTGTAAACATTAGCTGAATCCTACTGTTATCTTTTCATTAGATGCAAGTGCAATATCATTTGTGATTGTTACCGTACCAGTGTCGGTTATCAAAGTCCCGCCCGCTGCCGCTGTCAAAGTGGTGATGGTCTTTGCTGATTGCGTTTTAGTTAGATCCACCGTGCCACCGTTTAAGTTTAAGGTGGTGATCGTTCCGCTAGCAAAGTGATTTACTGATCCGCTACTTGATACCGTCAAAGTGGTGATTGTACTGGCTGATGTTGAGTCATAAAGATTCATTGTACCGCCCTTAATGACTGCCGTAACAATACTAGATTGTAAAGTAATAGACCCGCCTGACTGGGTGAGGTTTGTTAAGGTAACAGAATCGCCAACCGTAATAGATCCACCCTCAACTATAATATCCCCAAGCGTTGAACTGTTTGAGCTGTCATCACTTACTGACATTGTACCGCCATATATAGAAAGATCTGTACTAGCATTTACCGCTCTTATTCTTAATGGCTGTCGGTTCTGGTCTTGGCCTCTTGATGCCGTATTATATACTTTAATCTGTGCCGCTGTGGTTGTGCCAAAGTCTAGGTTAAGCCGCTTAGATCCTGTATAAGTTCCAGTAGATCCGCGCTTTTGTCCAATGATAGCGGAAGCCGTGCCAATCTCCAGGAAGTCGGCTTGAGCTGATCCGATTAAACCCGTGTAACTCTGGTCAATTGTTAAGCTAGTCAATGCAACCGCTGATTGATCGAGCGTTCCCGTTATATCTTGCGAGCTGTTTGCAATGATAACGTCATCGCCACTTATTGGGACGGCTGCACCAGACCAGTTTGCAGCTACACCCCAATCTCCCGCATTCCCACTATCAGTCCCAATCCAAGTACGAATTGACATTTTAAAATCCTCTTTTTACTATATTATAATTTGTTTTTATCATTTGATACCCCACGTTTTAGTAGCCATGTTGTTATATCCTTCTTAATTATGGTACATCACTAACAATATCCGCAACCGTCATATTTGTCATGGTAAAGTCAATTGTACTTTGTTGATCTTCTATTAATGGGTATATATCACCATCACCCATGCGCCAATAATGAGCCGGAGCTGGAGACAAAGCCCCTAAATCTTGAGTGTTCCCACTATTATATATTGTTGAAGCGTTCGCGGATTGGTCACTATTCCATAAGGCTAATTCATCAATTCGGCAATTGTTGCGCATGTAATTACCTGCGGAAATCTGGCGGCCAATTCGAAAAACCTCATCAAAAATCTTGGCACTATACCCGAAATTATTATTGCTATTTACAGTGGTTTCTTGCACACCGTTTTTAAATATCTTAAACCGTGTATAACTGGTGTTAATTCCCCCTGATCCATTTTCTGTAGTTCCCCCATCATAAGTAATGACCCACTGATTCCATACGCCAGCAGTTGAAGCGCCTACGCTAGAAGCTATTTGTAATCGATTATTATTAGTGCCATAGGTTAAAATTATTTGACGCCTTGAAGCGTTATTACCATTAAATATAATATCAACACGTCCCTCATTATTTAAATCATTGCCACCAAAGGAAATTATGGTTTGATTTTGATTATTACTAGTGCCAGACTTAAACCAAAATACAATCGTCCAAGGGGTGGCGCTGTTTTGATCTAAACGGTATAGCGGGTTAGAACTATTAGCGGTTGCATTCATGTAATCATTTTGTACAAAGTTAATTGACTTAGTGTTATTATATGGCGGGTTTGAGACAGTCAAAACAATAGTTTCCGAATCTTCTCCATAGTAGTTAATCGCTTTAACTGGTATATTATATACGCCAGCGCCCAAACCCGATCCGCCTATAATTTTTCGTGGGTTGCCATCAACATTAACTACTCCCGCCACGGTGCTAAAATCCCACTCATAACCAACACCATAGTTGGCGGTCAAAATATAGTTTAATGTATCGCCAGTCGTTAATGAAGCGGTTAAGCTCGAAGTGATTTCAGGAATATTCCCTGTTGATCCAGCGACTTGAAAAATGGCGTTCAAATTATTGCAGACTTCGACCTCATTATTTCCATAATTATCCCCGTTTTCGTCTACATATTCAGCATAATTGAGCGAAGTAACTATTTCAATAGATTTGGCTGTGTCTGTTATCGAACATGAATCCGCCAGTGTCCCTAGGGTGGCTTGTAGCGAGTTTAAAAACTGTGCACCGTTTGCATCCTCAATAAAAATGGCGTTGGCAGCATCATCTCTATATATTGTAATACTCACACTTAAACCTCATACTTCATAACAGAAATAACAGTTCCGGAATTTACTAGTGTTGCTGGCGTTGACGATTTTACTTCTAGCCCTATATGATTATCTCTAGTATTCGCATCACCCATGTAAATTTTATCTGTTGCTAGTGAAAATCTGTAACCTACCCCACTACCCTCATCTAAGCGCCCCAACCTCTTTTCAAGTGTGTATGCACCTGCCCCACCCCCTAAAGTATATCTGAATCGTAATGAAGCATTATTAGTTTGCGGTATCACTGTAAAATCATTGCGTATAATAATAATATCACCTAATTGTAATTGGGTGGGATCAATCTTACCCGTTGTAGTATCCATTAATTCAGTCACATTCGTGGGTAAATAGTTTTTATTAGTAAACGCCCCTAGGCCATCATTAGGCATAACCGTCCAAGTATCCTCTGATAAGACTACAGGATTAAGAGCGGTTGAACTATCGTTATAGTCAATAAAGCCCTGTTTTTGGGTTGTCGATTGTGGGCTCATACCACCAGATCTCCCGCGCATTCCTTGAATCCCTTGTGGGCCAACTACGCGGCCTAGATTAACTTTATCGCCTGTGGTGTAGGTTATTATTAAATCAGTCCCATGTATTGCTACTCTTTGAATGCCTCGACCGTCTTGGCCATCTTCGCCCGCTTCGCCTTTCGGGCCAATAGCACCATTCTTTCCGGCTTCACCTTGTGGGCCTCGCATACCTCTTGGCCCTGCTTCGCCAATCATTCCAATAGATCCGGCCTTACCGTCTAAACCGGGAGCACCATCAACACCATTTGAACCGGCAACACCTTGTAGACCTTGTGGCCCGCGCATTGATTCAAATAGATCGGCTTTGGATTTCTTAACCTTGGCTTGAGCGGTTGAGCTTAGTTGTTTACTTTTTACTAACATCGACCTCAACCCATCCTGACATATTCCAAATATAATTCATGCCGTCCTCGTCCTGTCTGATCTCTCCAAGCTTTGGAGCGTCATCAAGTTGCGCAATCTCTTTCAATAGATATTCAATTACTTTATCGCTTTGGTTCTCTGACTTCTCAAGGTTGCATACTTCCTTACTCATGAACATAAGTTTATCTGATGTAAACTTTTCTTTACCTTGAACATTGCAAATGAAATCAGCATGTATCTGGAAGCAATCCGCTAGCTCTTGCTCGAATTTGATATAGAATTTATCTAGATGTTCTTTCATCTGGGTCGGTTCTTTCTTAGCTGCCGACTCATGGCTGTTATGTTCTTTACGAGTTAAGCGGCTTAAACTGTCGTGCATTGATGGTAAATAGGCTGAAATGGCCGCATTTGGGGTTAATTCTGGCCCTTTTTGCTCTGTTTCTTCCTCTTTTTCTGGCTCTTCTGGGGCTATAATTGGCGCAACTTCTTCCACTTCTGGCTCTTCCACCGGCTCAGGTTCCTCTAAATCTTTCTTTTTCTGCTCATTTTCAAGCTCTTTTGACTCAATATTAAGGTCAACAGGGGCTAAATTTAGCGGTATATAGTAAGTATCGCCATTATCTGGAACCGGTAACCCCTCAAGGTTAGCAATAGTCTTAGCGTTAATTGATTGCATAGAGAACAATTCTTTATAATAAACCATTCTTGCAGCCATATCACCACGAGCCAAACCTTTTTCATCAATGTCTATATAAATATTATCGGTCTTGTGAAAGTGGAATTTTATCTGTACCTCAACCCGTGCAATCCAAGGCGTGAGTGTATCGGTGATATAGTTTAAGTCATTTTGTTCCAGGTTGGCAAACTTGGCTTGTGTCATATCCATAAGCTTATGAGGTGGTATTCTAAACCATCGCGCAATCTCTTCGACTTGGAATTTTCTTGTGCTTAACAGTTCCGCGTCTGTACTTGCCATTTGGATACGATTGAATTTAAATCCCCTGTCAAGTATCGCCATCTCACCGGCTGACTTCGGGCCGCTAAATCGCTTTTTCCAGAATCCGCGTATCTCTTCTTTCTGTTCTGCGTTTAATGATTTATCAGTTTCAAGCGTTGCACCTATTGCCAAGTTATTACCGAAGAATGCACCAGTAAAATTCTGTGCTGCAATTGCAATGCCTAATGATTCCGCGGCCACTTCGCCAATACTTACGCCAACATCTTCATTACCCATGCCCCGAAGGTGCAGTATTTCTTTAGATGTATAATTTAATGACTTGGGGCTTCCTGGCTTCTGGTTGTTCTGATCGGCAATAGTTATGTGGTAACGCAATTCTCCACCATCGCCTTGCCTATATGGCTGCACCCTTGTTGGATGTATCGGCCATAATTGAATCTCACCAAATGAATTATAGCTGATTTCAAAGTACGCATTGCCATAAGTCTGCATCCACTGTATAGCCAACTGCTTACCGGTGAAAGGATCTAAGGAAGGATTAAAACCTTGCTGCAATGTCTTCAATATAGGAATATCATTAACAGGTTTCTTTGTTCCATCAGGCAATAATGAGTAAGCTTTAACCGGAAGCTTTGCAATATCTTCTGAAATTGCCCTAACTGCCAACCAGTATGCCGATACTTGATAAGCACTATCAACTGATACGTTAATATTACTGCCGGTCTTGTTAAAAAATGATTGATGTAAAGACCGCATGAAAGAATTTAATACGCTGCCACCCTGATTAAAAGGCACAGTTGACTGTTGAATTGTAGCGTCATTACGCTTGAAGATGTCAAGAAATGCCATTGGTTTTCCTGTAAGTGATTGAATATAAGCCTATTTTATAAGTATTAACTTAATTATAAGTTTTTTCAATATAAACTGAAAATAAAATAAATAAAAGAAATCACTTCCTTATAAGAAAGAATAATTTTCATTACTTAATAACGCGTCTAAATCTTCATCCATGTTCTTTAATAAAAGAAAATGAGACATTGAAAGCGCCGCTACCATGTCAATTTTTGCCAATGTCGCGTCGTTTCCTTGTGGCTTGACTAGTTGAATTAAACCATTGTGTAATTCTTTACTGGTCGCGTTTCCAATTTGCCACGCTGCGCACTTGTTCCCATCAGTCCTGAACTTGTCATCTAGGATACTTACGGCGATGTCTTTGAGCGGTTCCGATAAAAACCTGGGGCTTTGGCTGATCTCTGTCATTGGTAAGTTGTGTTCATTCTCTAAGTTTATCACAAGCTCAGTAGCAAAGCGTGGGTCATAACCAAACTCTTCCACATGGTATTGATTGCAGATCTCAACTATATCCTCACGCACCTTCTTAAAGTCTATAGCGTTTCCCTCTGTTAAGATAATATCCCCGTCATCAATCCAACCTTTAGACTTATAAAAATTAATCTTAGGGTGCTTCTCAGGAATCCACATCAGAGTTTTAACGTAGTACTTATCAAGGTATGGGAACTCAAGAACCAAAGCACACAAGTCAGATTTGAATGCAAGGTCTAATCCTGCGTAACAAGTTTGACCGGTTAAGTCAGTATTGTCTTTATCTTCTGAGTCAGTCCACTTTGCAAAGTCTAGGAACTTGCTCTCGCTCTGTGTTTGTATGTTCATGTAAAGCCGCTTAAAACTGTTTGTGTATGTTGGATCTGTTTGGGCTTTCTTAATCTCCTTTCTATAGAAATCAAGGCTTATGCTTTTGCCAAGTTGAGGATTGCACCTTGCCCAATTCTTTTCATCTGTCCAGTCATCATGAACATCTAAGAAGTAAAGCACCGGTAGAAATGTAGGATCGTCTGCGGTATTATCGCAAACTTTCAACCCATGTTTAAATTTATCATTGCATATTGAATCGCGGCTATAGTCGGCAGTAGTTATAATTAAGTTTAGCGGGCTTTGTCTCATACCCATAGAGGTAACAATTGCCTCATATAGTGCCGCGCCTTGCTTCTGTTTCCAGGAATGGATTTCATCCATAACAGATAACGATACATTTAAGCCGTGGTTTCTGTCACCGTCTGCCGTTAATGGCACATATGTATTTAATTCATTCGCTGATATTATCTTTCTTGGATTACCCAGAACCTTAAAGCGTGTGTTTGGGTTCTTATTTAATGGACTATTAAGTGGGCTTTTCTCTTCCTTCAGACTAACGCGGATCGGTTTATATATTAAACTAGCCTGATCACTTGAACCGGCAACACTTACAACCTCTTTACCTTTCTCCTGATCGAGAACAAGATACGCAATAACCAACGCGGAGCATAACATACTTTTGCCGTTCTTTCTTGGGACATATAAAAGACCCTCTGAGTATCTACGCTTGTTTGTTTCTTTATGCTTCAAGCCAAATAACGCGGCAATAATATCCTTCTGCCAGTCTGATAAAATCAAAGGTGTTCCAGATAATGGCCCCTTGATATGAAATACGCAAGACTCAATTACTTGTACATACCGATTAAATTCGTCGCGGTCAAAATAATATTGATCGGCCTCTGCGCTATTACCTGGATCATAACCGCGTGGGAAGTTGAATGTATAACCATAGTCATAAGCCACTATCAACCCCCATTAATAATATTTAATATGTCTGTACTGTGTGCATTCCCATGAGGAACCGCTGAAGATGGCGGGGCTATTCCCGCAATACTTCTACTACGTGGAGTCAATCCACCTTCTTTTAATAACGTATCAACCCGATCACCAACCGCCCTAAGCTCTGTTAATAAATGGTGTGGTTTCTCTCCGCCAAATCTGTCCGGCTCTGAATATCTGCCACCGATACAATCAAGTATGCCGATGTAAACTCTGTAATTCTCTTGGATTCTTTGAAGGAAAAACCGATCAACAGTTGTGAAAGTTCCGGCCTCTTTCATCTTCTTGCAAACATCCTTGGAGTATTCTGCCGCGCGTTTGTCTAAAGTCTCATCTGTAGAAACAAGCAAAGCACCGCCCGAAGAATTTATAAGATCCTCGTTTAGTGCTTCCCTGTCTTTCTGCTTGCCCATATAATTACTTAATGCCGAAACAAACGGCTTGAGATCCTGACTTCATGCCGACAATTTCATACGGATTATGCTGCCTGATATATTCCAAAAGATCTTCTCCTGGATTAACAAGCTTGGCACGTCCTGCACATTTAAGCTGAACATTATAACCCTGCTCCAGAAGTTGTGCAATCTTATCGACTATGATTTTTTCACCGTCTGATATTGCTATCTCAACTGGCTTAACTGTTGCCGGCTTAAGTACGCGCTTCTTTGCAACTGGTTTTTTAACTGCTGTCTTTTTCTTGGCTGTCATTTTTTTGACTCCATTTTACTGCGTTTAATTAGATCGTTTGCTATCTTGCAAAGCTCAAGGATGTATTTACCATCTGCTAAATTAGCCTCGCCAATATAGCCCATATATTCAAGCTTTGATTGCCTGAGTATGCGATGTCCATCTTCTGATATTTTAATCTGTTTGTATTTGCTTGCCATATCTTAGGTATACTTTGTACCCATACTATTTTCAAGTAATTCTGAAAATAAAATAATCAACTGAAGCAATCCGCAACACCTACAAATTAACGCGCGCATGAGTATGTAGGGGTTTGATACAATTTTATTTTATTTTGGTTATGACGGGAAAAACCAAGTTTGAAAAAAAGGTTAAAAAATCTGAATTTT
>Ga0233410_10000556_pt1 | contig 11513 bp, 10 predicted proteins | sample Na_anoxic_1_MG_FD_179869 | JGI IMG/M metagenome (GOLD analysis project Ga0233410, IMG submission 179869) | Seawater microbial communities from Saanich Inlet, British Columbia, Canada - Na_anoxic_1_MG | ecosystem: Environmental > Aquatic > Marine > Inlet | place: Canada: British Columbia...
TACATCACCATACTTAGGATCAACGTCTGTTAGATAATCAATAGCTACACCTGCAACATCGTCATAAGAACGAGTTCCAGCTTCAGCTTCAGGTGTTAAGATTTTAACAGGGTTGAAAGAGGGGTCGATAGAGTTAACACCATAGAGTTTATGAGATACCCCACCAACCACAACTATTGCTGCTTCTGTACGAGAAGTCCCATACGCAGCTGTACCTCTACCCAACCTAAGGTCATTAGGGGAGCTGCTTATCTCCCACAAACCTTCGTTAACATTAGGAAAAGATGAAGGTAGGTTATGTTTACCAAATTCACTAAAACCACTACCATTATTCTCACGAATACGTTGTTCTGCATTAGCATCAAATACCGACTTGGGCATTGCAAACTTTTCAATATCTAAAACAGTTGTTATTGTTTCATTGGAAGCACCATCGAAAGTGATGCCCCCCGTAACATCACCAGCTAAGGTAATATCACGGGGGGTTGTAAGTTTATCCGCTTGAGGCACAACGGCCTCTGCGGAATTGTTCGTTTGTGGAAAATACTTCTTACTCATTATGCTGCTCCTTTAGCTTTAATTGTGTCAGCACTAAGTGCTTCGTGATAAATCTCAAAATGTTTGATTTCAGAGTTAACCCTTTGGATGAATGTGTAGTAGCTGCCTATTGCTAAGCTATCATTAACATCATAAACTGGTGCAGTTGACACACCACTGTCAAGTAGCTCTCCATTAGCATACAGCAATGCATCCACACCATCGTATACGAAATGAAACCTAACACCGTTTACAGTATCAAAATCACCTACAGATGAGACAACACCACCGCCTGTACTAAACTGTATAGCACCTGTAGAAACTTGCCTACGTGCGTAAAAGGTTGAACTGCCTGAGAAGATAAACGCATTTTTTGCATCACTTAAAGGTATGTCGGTACAGTCACACATGATCGTAAATGGTTTACCAACGGCTGGCATATTACCGTCCATATCTATACTGATTTGCTCTGCAAACCTTTGACCTGCAACTGTAGTTGTTGCCATATATGGTCTACGACCTTCAGTAGTTGTCAACTGTAATTCATCAACAAAAACACTTGACGTACTATCACCTTGGTATATAGTTGCAGTAGCATCTTCTTCAACTAAGTACACCGAGGCTTGTGGGTTTATACCAGTTATTGTTGCTATATAAGCTGAAAATTCAACCCAACCATCATTCAACTCTTTGGTTTTAGCAAACACGCCTGCGCTTGTGGCATACATAGTAGCAGTTGTAAGATTTAAGTATGAAGCACCTAAAAAGCCACTACTATCTGCGAGACGAATCCTAACAGCCCTAGCTGCACCATTACCTAACTTAACCTTAAACGATACTCCGTAAAAACCTGTATTAGCTGGTGATACTATTTGTCTCAAGAAATGTTCAGTGTTACCACCATCTTCAATAAGTTCTTGCCCTAATGCAGCAGCGCCTATAGATGTTCCTGATTTAGTCCATTGTGGTTGTGTAATATCACCACTGTGCAGTAGTGCATTGATATAACCTTCATAAACACTAACACCATCTTTAGTAATAGCAACCTCGTCAATTGCAACAGTTTCTCTTGTACCTGAGAAGTTTATGTTACCAGTTGTAGTACCGCGCTCTACTGTCATAAACCCTGATAAAGTATCGATAACCTTATTAGTGAATGGTATGCTAACTTCTGGAAGTTTATTAACAACACCAAGGAGACCATCTACAATAGGAGCACTAACATCACCAGATACAGTTAGGTCTGTAAGTGTTCCAACATTAGTTAAAGAACTATTTACTACTGTACTACCTAACGTATCATTTGTAAGCACATCTACAGCATTAACTTGATAACTCCCACCAGTGGTCATTGACAAATCACCAGAAGCTGTTAGCGTCATTTTAGGTGTTGCTGAGACATTGTGCGAATCAGTGACATCCGTACTCCACTCAAAACCTTGATTACCGTCAACAATAAATGTAGTACGTCCATAACCTTCGTTATAAACTAACATTACATCTTCATCATTGTTTGTGAAGTTTGAGCCACTGTACGCTATAGAAGCACGTCTACCAGCATCATTAACCATTGTGTAACTTACAAGAGAAGCCGCACCCGCGTTCTGGTTGACAAGTTGATGTCTCACAGTACCATCGTGGTCATTGACAAAGGTTAGGCTGTTTAGCTGTATAAGAACACTACCAACCGTTGCATCAACTGTCACACAATTACCAATACGCTGTACTGCATCAATACCTGTAGGGTGTACGTTTGTGAATGCACCTGCAGCGCCTAAGTAGATGATCTCACCTTCAACACAACCTAATGTGTTTAAGTTATGAACCAACCCACTAGTTGTAATGTTAATCACATCATTATAAGCACCCGTTTCATTTGCCATAGCCAACACAGCGGCTTTTGCAAAGTTAGTGTTATCAGCTAGTTGTATCTGTGGCAATCCACCCGAAGCAGCATTGATGTATACAACAGCACCTTTTGGAATCCCACCAAGCTCGTCAACTTTAGCTACAAGAATAACAGTGTCTGCATCACCACCATTTACTGTAATAGCGCCAGAGGCATCAATAGTTGCATCACCAGACATAGCGACATTATTAAACTTATCACCGTCAGAGGTGAATATACGTCCTTCTGTGTTGGTTGTAGCAATTAACCCATCATCACCTACTGTAACAGAGGCAAAAGTTGGAACACCTACAGTAGTAACATCTTGATCAATATAAGTATGATCTTCTCCTGTGCTTGTTCTATGCGTTACATTTAAGGCTAAGTCAGCTAGTTCAGCAGCTGTAGTAAATTTATTAACTGAGGTTGAATCATCTACATCATCAGCATCATCAAGAGCTTTATTAAATACATTAGCTATTGCAATGCCAGAGTCTTGTATTAACTTACCTGTAGCTAAATCAAATGTAGCAACGTTATCATCTACTGCACCTGCAGGCCCAACTACATCACCTAGTGGTGCATCAACAAATTCAAGAGCTGTTTCACCAGCATTAACTCTAGGTGATCTTAAAGCTTGTCCAGTATAAGCGCTAGGTGTGTCTGTCAAACCTAAGAAAGTTGTAACACCTGTCCCACCTGCACCACCACCTGCTGTAATGTTTGGTAGTTTACCTCTCAAATCCTCAGTATCAAATACACTCCAAGTTCCACCATTATTTATGAAAGTGACTCGCATAATCAAGAAGCCAGTACCTCGGTAATCTTTTGGTATCGTGTAAATAGAGAAGTTCTGTGCATCACTCACTGCCAATTCAGGAGAAGTCTTATTGTAAGTTGCAGAAGGCATGTTTGCCATTAAATGTGAAGTTTCACCTGATTGATTAGCAACTCCCCACACTACCACACTAAAACTGGTGTTGTTCAATGCGCCACCTAGTGCATCTGTAGTTACAGTAGATAGATCAGTTGTCTCCGTGTATGCACCTGCAAAATCATTAACTACATGAACATCATCTCCCATAGTACCATCAGCAACAGCACTTGGTATGACTTCTTCAACAGTGATTATGAAATTAGGAGCACTGTAAACAGTACTTGCAACAGTGTACATACCATCATTGCCAGTGGAGTTATGCACACCAACATCCCTTCCTACAGGAAATTTAGCTGTCAAATCACCGTCACCAGAAATAGTGAAAGTCTTAGCTACAGTAGACACAGCATCAATAACATATTGAACCATACTTTGCGCTAGGAAATTCTGTTTGTGGAGTTGGTAGACTTTACCACTTGTGTTTTCAAGCCAAACTTCATCAGCCGCTCCAATCACTACAGAACCTTCTGTACCACTATCCCACTGCGCATCAAATTGTCGCACCTTCTCAGTTATATGAGATAAGTGACCTTGCCCGTTCACACCTTGGATATGGTCATTATAGTTATGATTCTTTAAAGCACCTTCTAACTTCACTTTAAGGGCAGATTGCACTATACAAGTAGAAACTTTTATGTGTTCAACAGTAGGCCACTCACTTGTGCTAATTGTTAGAGCTTTTGTACTTTCTAAGATATACACATAGTTTGTTTGTGGAATAGAATCAGTTCCAGCAGTTAGCACAACTGTCGCAGGGGGGCTTGTGTCGAATAAAGCAAAGCCTGAACTAAACATCATAGTCATGTCAACATTACCATCAGTTGGAGCTAAAGATCCTGTTATGGTAGCTCCATCACTTGTCAGACTAAAAACAAAACTCTCCCTGAAAACACCATTCCAAAAGTTAATAGTCGTGTTGTGTGAATCATCGGATATTGCAATATTCAACACCCCGTTAATTGCATCTTTAGTGATAACACCTGCAACTTGAACACTATAGTTTGGAAATTCTGGGGCAACATTAACCATCTCACCAGCAGTTGTGGCACTTAAATATAACGTATCACCTACAAGCCAATCATTGGTGTTGACATCAGTAACCCGACCAATACCAGTAACTATTCCATAAGTGCCGTCAGGTATAAGCATTGTTGCCACTGCAATCCTATTACGGAAACCTAAGTAAGTATCTGCTATAGCTTTCTGAACAGAAGGTCTATTATTGAAGGCACCTATTGCGTGAATAACTTTACCATCTTCAATATCCACACCACTGCCATTGTAGACAATAGAATACACTTCTTGTCCAACTTGGTTAACTGGCCCCAAACCTGTTGGTACGTTTATTGTCAGGTCATCAGGGTTCCAAGTTATTTGCTGACCACCTTGAAAACCAATCCCTTGTACATCTACAATGTTATTATTATTAAAGTCAACATCCCCTTGTAGGATAGCTAACTCTGCTCGTGCTTGTTCTAATGTAACTCCGTGTGGATTAGCAGTTGAAGTAGAGTGAGTGTATGCCGTTTCAAAGTTTGCTTCTTGTGTTAATGTTACAATAGCGTTAGTAGTGCCATCTGAAATATTATCAGCATTAGTTGTATCTGCATTAGCAACTAAACCTAAACCAACTTCTGCTTTAGTAACTGCGTGAGGGTTTCCTGCAACTAAGCCTCTGTGAGCTGTGTTGTTTGCAACAGGTGTAGTAAAGTCTGTATTAGGTACATCACTTAAACCAACGTTTGTTTTTGTAACAGCATGAGGGTTTGTTGTAACATTTGCAATGTGCGAATCTATATCAGCGTGAGAGGTTGTGCCAATATTACTTAAAGCTGTGTGATCTGTTGTTCCACCAATCTCTGATAAAAGTACATTATGAGGATTACCTGAAACTACCGCCCTATGTGCATTGTTTAAATCTACAGAGGTGTCCAATTCATCTATAGCTGTTTTAACGTTTGTAGCTGTCAATCCTGATGTAGTGTTATCATAGCTTGTAGTGGTAGCGGTTTGGTCACCCGTGTTAACACCTGATAAATTATCAACCTTATCACGCTCAGCATCAGATATAATAATACCAGACCCAGCACTAGTTACATCATTATGTGTAGTGACACTTCCATCAGCACTCACCTTGGAGGAATCTAGCAACTCAATCTTATCGTACACTGAATTTTTAGAGGCAGAGATTGCTGTCTCTCCGTCCCATGCAGGGCCATAAATAGCATCAGATACGGAAGCCGTTGCACCAGCATCACCTTTCACACCTGTTGCACTTGAATTATCAAGCCACGCATCACCAGCAACATTTCTTACTTGGAATAGTGCAATTGCATTACCAGTGTCAGTATACTCTAAGCGAATGTTTAATGTTGTATCAGCATTATACTCTAATAGATTAGCTGCACCAGCCCCAGAGAAATATGTATCACGGGCTAGTTCAGCTGCTGTACGGTCTACTCCAAGGAATACATTTTGCTCAGGACCAAGAGTGAAACCACCTCCACCACCGCCCTCACCACCTTCACCACCTACTAAAATACTCATCTAAGCAACCTCCTGTACTAATAACCTAACGCTACGTCCTACTTGAGAACTTAGTGCCCAAATCTTTAAACTACCTACTGGTATTGTTGCAAAATTATTAGGGTTACGTTTATCCGTTAGGATTTCCCCCAGTTTTGAGTCTAGAGAAGGCGGGGTGTTTCCTTCGTACAATCTGCACCACACACCAGTTTTAAGTGTGATCCTAAATTTATCCCCAACTGCAACACCACTTACTGTATTTACGTCCACCCAAGCGGTGTCGTCCACATAGATGTCTGGCAATGTTTGGCTCATTTTCTTGCTCCTGCATTTTATTGATTAATATTATTCGGTGTGGGTTGCTTGATAGACAACATCAACACCAATGACGATTTATATTCCGCTTACCACCACACCTGAAATTCAAAGTAGTCTTATGTACAGGTTCTTTTACAGAGGTACCTATAATCACCATTCCACTGTTTTCTGCTACAACAACAGGAGTTATTGCACAACCTATCGTATAGGGAGCTGCAAGTAAGTCGGATAAAACTTTACTCCAACCAGCCTCTTTGTCAGAAGCGTCAACAGAGAAATCCTGCTTAATTGTTACGTTACCCTCCTTTTCCTCGTAGGTCTTTAACCCACCACTCTCACCACTCTCCTGCCTGATAAGCCATCGCAACGTATCTACAACACTGTAGTACAGTTGGTCACAATCAGTCCCCGTAGCATGATTAACTAACACACCATCGATAATGATTGTCATATCTGCATCTGAAATAACAGTAGTACTTAAGTTACCAAGGAAAAACCTCACTTGTGGTATTAATTCCGCAGTAGTTGCCATAAATATTTCCCCTTTTTACTATTAATTTGTTTACAAAGCTATTTTAATATTATAACATACATGGACTTTAATAAATAACAGGAGTGGTGCAATGGAAGATATATTTAAGAATTTTAAACCGAAGAGTGTAACATACATTTCACGAAGTGGTGCAGGGAGTATTAGTGTATTAGGGAGTATAGAAATGAGTAAAGGAAATACCACAGCTAAGAATATGCATGTAGTGAGGGAGAATGCAACAGAACTCGCACTTGAGAACTTTTACATACTGCAATGTAATGGTGATTTCCCTAAAGAATCATTGTGGAAAGGTAAGAACTTTTCTGGAAGTGGTGATTTTATTTGTGAGAAAGTGACAAGAGGGTTGGCGCAGAGTTTTAAAGAGGCTATTTCTGATTTTAAAGCAGAGAGTTTTAAATCTCACTTAAATCCCTATAGTTATGTGTATGGGTATGTATTACGAGCAAGTGGGATTAGGTTACATGAGATGTATAGCTTTGAGGTGGCGGCGATGATGTAGGGGGATTGTGAGAGGGAGTTATAAGCTAATCTTCCCTCTCCTAATTGATTATAATTCTTTTTTGAAAGACTTAATCATATTAGCAAGTGTTTTGCTTCTATTAAGTTTGATATTGAATTCTTCAAGTGCATATACATCGAAGGCTTCTTTATCGGCTTTATTGTTTGCTAGAGATTCAATCCATTCCCAGTTAGGAGTTACAGCTTCTACTTTTTCTTCTGTTTCAACCGGAGCTACTACCACTACTTCTTTAACAGTCTCTTTATTTAAAAGCTGTTCAAAGCGTTCTTTTCCAATTGGAAGGAAGATGGTGTATTGCTCATTAACTACAATAGACTTTTTAGTGCAGAAAACTTCTTCACCAATAAGCTCGTTCATACGACCAAGGGCAAGATTGATTAAAGGTGTTGGCTGATATTCTTCACCTAAAAAGAAACCTTGGTCTAATAGACGTAATGTTTTGTTTAAGTTTAGTTCAGGGATAAGTTTTTCAATGTCACGGTAAAAATCAAGTGAGTTGTAATAAAATTTGTAATCCATGTGTTTCTCCTTTATAAAATAAAACCCCTACCAAATGAGTGATAGGGGTTTGTAGTAGTAGTTATTAATTACAGAGTGTATGTAACGTCAGCTACTAGTTCTGGACGAGAGATGTGACACATAAATGATGTCTCAGACTCGATAGTTTCTGAACGGTAGTCAGACTTCATGAACATGTACACTTCTTCAGCAGCCATGTTGGCATGGTCGATAGTATCAGCAGGAGCATAAGCCATACCGAACATATCTTGAATACCAAGAGGCATTGCAAAACCGTGTAGGGCAGTTAGCTCACCAGAGATATCTTCAACAATAGTAATACCTTTGTGAGTGAAGATACGGTTGTTACTATTACCACCTAGACGTTTACGTAGAGGCTCTTGCTCTGAACTATACTGACTGTATGCAGCACGAACCAATACATGGTTAACGATAGCTGAGAACACGTTAGAAGGTACTAATTGAATTAGCTGATAACCAGTTGCATTGTCTGCTGCGTTTGCAATGATTGGTTGACGAATAACAATTTCCATAGTATCGTATGGATCAGTTGTTTGGTCAGATAAATCAACACCGCCAGTGATACGAGCCGCGCCCCATACAGTAGAGAAGTTACGAACATCACCACCATCAGTACCACCTGCGTCGATTGGCTGGTAAGTAGAGTTAGAAACGATAGCTTTGTACATTGCTTTCTTAACTAAGTCAGTATGTGAACGTTGAATATGAGCAACTTTTTCACGTACTTTATTCTCAACAGTTTCAGAAGTATCTTCAGTACCAATCATACGGAAGTTCTGAACATCTTGTGGAGTGATTTTGCCATCAAGTGGGAAGAAAGGAACAGGGAACATTTCTTTACGTGCGCTATCTTGACCTGCGTAGTTACGGTCTGCACCACGAGCTTTAGCAAGGATACCTGATTTAGTTTGTGTCTTACGTTCAAACTCAGCCCAAGTAGCTGTAAGTCGTTTAGCTTGCATAGCATCAAAGATACCAAGCTCTTCTAAAAGGTTCTGGTCGCGCTCTACTAATGAAGCAAGTGGTGTGTAATCAATTACGTTGTAGTCACCGAATCGTGTATTAGCCATTATTATATTCTCCTAAATTATTTGTAGATGTTAAGTGCAGCGTTAAGTAAAGTTGCGCCTGCTGGAACAAATGCACCTGCATCTGAGTAATTGATTGCTGCTGTATTGAAGATACAACCACGTACTGCAACTGAAACCAAGCCAGTTTCACCTGTTGCTAATAATTCAACAGCCGGATCTTCAATTACTTGAGTTACAAGAGCAACAGATGCAATAGCAGCCTCTGTACCTGCTGCAACAAGAGCACTACCATTAGTCATAGTTGCAGTCTTAGTAACTGATAGAGTTTCGTGAGTGAAACCTTTGTTAGAATACTCAGTAGAAATACCACCGAAAGTAACCTGAACTGTAGATTGTGTAGACATATATTAAACCCTCTTATTTATTTTTTAATTTGTTAACAACAGATGCTAACTCTTGTGTACGATTACCTGATTTCTCAGTAACTTCAACTTTTGCTTCAACAGCGTTTTGTTGAGTACCGAACTCTTTCTTAACTTCTTCAACTTCAGCTGACTTCGCTACAAGAGCTTCTTGCATATCACTCATTGCTTTGAGTAAAACACCTGCAACAGCTTGATCCGTATCTACAAGACATTTAACAATACTTTCTACTTGGTCTTCTGCAACACCAGAGAAACCTTTCACGATTTCAGATGTGTTTTTAACTAGCTCATCTTTCTGTGCAGCTTTCTGTAACTCTTCAAACTGCGTAGCAGCCATTTCAGCAGCCATAGCTTTAAGTAACTCTTGAGCTTCACTTGATTTAAGTAACTCTGCAACTTGTGATGTCTCGGTCATATCTACCTCTTTATTTACCACAGCTTCACCTTCGGACTTAACAACATCCTCTTGAATAGCAGCTTCAGTTTCTGGATTAGACATTAAAGTCTCCTCTTTATTTAATGGGGTCTCATCAAGATCGCCCTCTTTGATATCCCCATCTTCAGACTTATTTACATCTTTGGAGGGTAATTCTTTAAACGCAACAGCTTTAATTAGTGTTTCACCATCTTCTACTGCAACGTAAACATCAGCTCGCATTACTACTGTTAGCTCATCACCAAGAACAATACTACCTGTTTCATCATCTGTCATGGTGTAGTCAACTGCCCACAACTCATTTTCAAATTCAAATACAACCATGTCTTCATTGTAATCAACAACGTATGCGTAGATGTATTCATTCAGAGGAAAAGATTCTTTTAATCTCTCTTCAACCAACATCTCCAAGTGCTTACGTTTATTAGCAGCTGATATCTTAACAACAGCTTCTTTGCCATAAACATCTTCTAACGAAGCAACTACAGCTTTAGTAATTGGTGTGTTGGACTTTAGTAACAATGCAGCTGGTTTCATATTTGCACTGTATCCTTGACTTACATGACAAACTGCTAAATGAGCTCCTTCATGGTCAAAAGTAATATCTGTCAACTCTTTGAGTTTATCTAACTTATCCATCAACATCCTCCTGTGGCGTTGCTTTACGGCCTAAAGCCCCTATCGAAGTTCCGGCTATCGCTAACACACCATTCTCATCTGGAACGGTACGCTGCTTCCACAACGCTTTATCGTGCCACTTAATCTCAGCAACCCAAGTACCTTGTTTAACAAGAGTGTTTCCGATAGTGCATTCACATGGTAGAGTGTATGTTCGTAGGATTTCTAACTTATCTGTTTCATCTTTGATATGGAAAAGATTAGGTTTCGCATTACCAGAAGCTAAATTCTTATTAAAGTTTTCACATGCTTTAGCAAGTGTGTCCTCAGACATCCACTCTCCGTGAGCATCTAACACATTGGGTTCATAGATGATTTCAACAGAGATACGTTCTTCAACTTTAAATCTCTTAATCACAGTGTTAGTGACCACCTTTTCAGGGGCATCTTCTACACCAACATTCTCTTCCTTTTGCCGCTTCGTTATCATAGATTTAAAGCTTTGATATAGCCCTTTGTCTATCATCAGTTATTCTCCTCTTGCAGCTGAAGTTTAAACTCCTCCCAAACATTAACTGAAATTAACTCTTGCTCTATTTCTTCTTGTGTTATATCATCTATTGAAACACCAGTGATGTCTTCATAAACTTCTACAAGGTTGAAAGGAGCATTAAAAGTTGTACCGTTAATTTTAATCCAGAATACAGGCTCTCGTGTAACAGCTTTGTTAGTTTCAGTATTAACACCTAAAGTATCCTGCCCTCTAGCAAATGTGAGGTCAGCAGAATCCTTCATAAAGGTGATTTTCTTATTAACAGAGGTGTCTCGCAGAACAAGACTTCTGATAGAGTTGTCATTCACAGTGAAATCAGCTTCTAACTCATTAAGAGCAAAAGAATAAGTTTTATATGAATTGGCAGTATCAAAAGTCTTAACTAATATTTTGAATTCGCTTGTTTTGGTGGCAGCAGATTTATCTATTTTTGAATTGGTCATTTGACCTAAGATATACTCTACTGTATTATGTACTTCGTTACCTACTACAAGATGATATTTAGTAAACGTCTCCGTCATCGTATCACCTCTTGTTTTTCATTGTATTCATTAGTATAACATTATTGTAAGGGTAGTGCAAAACTTTTAGCAATAACATACGGTATTAACTGGCATTATCGCTATTAGTA
>Ga0233410_10000557_pt1 | contig 11505 bp, 12 predicted proteins | sample Na_anoxic_1_MG_FD_179869 | JGI IMG/M metagenome (GOLD analysis project Ga0233410, IMG submission 179869) | Seawater microbial communities from Saanich Inlet, British Columbia, Canada - Na_anoxic_1_MG | ecosystem: Environmental > Aquatic > Marine > Inlet | place: Canada: British Columbia...
TCCATCCATGCCGCTGCTAGGAGTGGAGCGGCTGCCATTAGGGAGACAACACCGAGTCCGCGGACTGCGAGAAATTCTTTCACGCCTGTGATCATGAGGTAAGCAACAACGGGCACTGCAACGAGTAAGATCATTTTGGCGCCATTGAACTCACCAAGGTCCATTGCGATAGGGGACTTAAAAGGGACAATAAGCAACCAGAACCATGCCATGCCGATGGCCATCAGAATAGCTCCGGCAATCTGATTGCGCGGGAACTTCTTGAGGAATTCCATGGCTTCGTCAGATTTCACTAACATCCAGAGGTGTGATAGAATAAGCCAAGCTGCGAGAGCGTAGCCAGCGAGGTTGAGTGGGATTTCTTCGTAAGGGTGCATAAATGGAACGCTGAGATAGGTAAGCTAGGATCTAGCGGAGGTAAAGAGAATTACTGATTCAGCGCTTCATCGATTGAGCGGGAACAACCTCTGGGTAGGGCAGAAGGGTCACGACCAACTAGAGTGAAGCTATGCGGATCGTGGTAGATTGCCAGATCCTGAGTCCGTAAAGCGGAGACGGAATCTATGTTAGCTAGGTCATGAATGACGAGATAGCCCATTTCTCCTGGAGCGACGGGTTGGTCGGTCTCGGGGTTGAGTACTTGGATTTTCATCCAATGCGGGCCGTGGTGAGCTTGGCCAATGCCGCGGGTGTAGAACTGGGAGCTCAGCTCGGTCATGGAGTATTCATTCCAGATTTGTTGGTTAGGAATACCGAGTACGGTCTCAAATTTAGCATAGAGTTCTTGCTTGCTGAGTGTTCGGCCACTGCCTTTGTAGCCACCTGTTTCCATGGCCCAGCTGCCGGCGGGGAGTTGAATGGGAGTGGGGAGGGTTTCAAAGAGGTTGAGAAAAGCCAGTGCTGTTCCCAATAAACTGATAGGTTGGCCCTCTGCTAAAGCATTAAGTAGAGGGGCGGGGTCGAGCTTGTCGTTGTCGATCAAGTAGCAAGCATCTGGGCAATGGGCTTGGCGCAGGGTTTCCATCATGTGTGAAAGTGACGAATGTGGAGCTTGCTCAGGTGGAGGAGTGAGGATGAATAGCTTGCGCGGTTTAGGCAATCCTAGTTGTTGCCAAGCCTCTAAAATAGATAGGTCGTAGAGTTTGGTGTCGCGAAAATGGTGGCAACCTCGAGCTTCGCCAGTGGTGCCAGATGTCATGAAAGTCTGGTGTACTTGCACGTCTTTGATGCAACTGGGAGCTGGCTGAAACTTGAAAACGTCGGTAGTGAGTGAGGGGATTTGCTGCCAGCAATTGGCTTCGCGCTTGTTGTTAGCGGTGCAGAATTTTGAATATCCGGAATTATGCTCGAGCTGGTATTGGAAAAGTTTCAAGGCTAAGGAGGTGAAGTTTCCCTTGTACACATGAGGCTGGAGAATGAATGATTCAATCTCAGCTGAGATGTTTTGATAGGTATTTACGTGGGCTAAATTCTGCATATTTCTTTACGTGGTCAGTAAGAGCCATCGAGCTGATGAGTTCAAGTACTATGGGATCTCGAGCAATATGATGATTTTTGCACGCGACTACTTGACTTTATCAAAGCTTACGGCAAGAATCTAGTTAGTGCTGATTTTACAGCCCAACAGTTGTTACTGTTTCCAACTATTACTCTGATTTAAATAAGCCTAGCCATGATAAGAATTTCAATATTCGTTTTGCTCTCCGTAGTATTCAGCAGTCTGATGACCTCTTGTTACTATCCTCCGTATCCACCAACCCCTAACCGGCCAGTTGCTCCTAATGTGCCCAAGGAAGAGACTGTAATCAATGATGAGGGACAAAGACAACTTGAGGAGGCGCGTCAGAGACTTGAAAATGGCGGCATTCCAGCAAATAATGGTCAGCTTCCAACTGTAGATCCTAATGTTACTGGTGGAACTCCGACAGCACCTGCGACTTACCCGTACGCAACGAAGGTTCCGGGCAAGCAAGGATTCGTCTTTAACCCATACACTAAAAATCAGGTGGATGTGCGCGGTATACCACAGGGAACTCTCGTGCGTGACCCTTATGACAGCGATAAGACACACAAGTTTCGTGTGCCTTAGGTCTCCCGAGACAATTTTATGATTTTTTTAGCGCCGAGCCTTGCAAATTAGGCCCGGCGCTTTTTATATCCATGCGGATGATCAAACGCGTTTCCATACTTGGGCCAGGATTGCTAGGCGGCTCGATCGCTCTGGCTGTGAAGAAGCACCTGCCAGAGCTCGACTTGTTATTATGGGGGCGACGTGAGCAACCACTGGAAGTGGCGAGAGCCATGGGTGTTGAAAACACCACTACGGATCTAGCTGAGGCGGTGGCGGGCGTGGATCTATGTATCCTTGCCACTCCGGTGGGAGTGATGAAACATCTGGTGTCTCAAATTGTGGAGATCCAGGGTGGCGTTCCCTTGCTTCTTACAGATGTGGGGAGTGTGAAGCGCCTTCCTCACTCTGAAATTTCCCCACTCGTCGCAGGTAGTGCTGTGCAGTTTATCGGCAGTCACCCGATGGCGGGTTCTGAAAAAACTGGGATGGAGTCGGCACGGGTTGACTTGATGGATGGAGCGACTTGTCTGGTAACTAATGAGGACAATGTCGGTGAAGCACATGTCCGGTTACTCGAAGCATTTTGGCAAAAACTTGGCTGCAAGACTCGGCGTATGACAGCCGAGGACCACGACTACGCAGTGGCGCGTGTGAGCCATTTCCCTCACATACTTGCATCAGTGGGGGCGACAGTAGGGCTCGCATACGAGGATGTCGCAGAGCTCAGTGGCGGTGGGATGCGTGATACAACCCGAGTGGCTGGTGGTGATCCCGGGCTCTGGACAGAAATTTTGATGGAAAACCGTGATGCTCTCCAGCGCTCGATGCGCGAGAGTATTGCAGACCTCGTGAAGCTTATGGATTGCCTTGAAAAGGGTGACCGTGAGCAAGTGCATGCCTACTTGGAGCAAGCAAAGCAAAAACGAGAGCTCATCTAACGACTTTAAGAAAACAATTTATTCTATGGAATCTATCACTTTAGAACCGATCGCTAAGATCAATGGCGAGGTAAACATGCCAGGCTCCAAGAGCCTATCTAACCGGGCTCTCCTACTCGCAGCACTCGCAGAGGGAACGACTGAAATCACTAACTTGCTCGACAGCGATGACGTGCAGCGGATGTTGGAAGCTCTTTCCTCACTCGGTGTGAGTTACGAACTGAGTGAAGGCGGCACACGCTGCGTGATCCAAGGGCTTGGACGACCGCTCGGAACAGGGGAGCAACTAGAGCTTTTCCTCGGCAATGCGGGAACGGCGATGCGTTCGCTCGCAGGAGCTATGACTCTAGGTAAAGGTGAGTTCACTCTCACTGGAATCGATCGCATGGAAGAACGGCCGATCGATGCTCTCGTTGAAGCTCTACGCTCAATGGGCTGTGACATTACTTGTCTGAAAAATGAAGGCTACCCACCACTTCTGATCAAGGCGAATGGCTTGAAAGGTGGCAAGGTACAAGTTGATGGTACTATTTCTAGCCAGTTTCTTACGGCTCTTTTGATTGCAGCTCCCTACGGAGAAAATGACATGGAGATTGAGATTGTTGGCGAACTGGTTTCTAAACCTTATATCGATATTACTACGCACATCATGGCGCAGTTTGGTGTGGAAGTGAAAAATGACAATTACCAGCGATTCGTAGTGAAAGCTGGGCAAAAATATCAATCACCAGGCAAGTTCATGGTTGAAGGAGATGCTTCATCGGCGTCTTACTTCCTCGCGGCTGGAGCTATCAAAGGTGGCAGAATCAAGGTCACTGGCATTGGGAAGAAAAGCATCCAAGGGGATGTGGCATTTGCTAAAGTGCTCGAAGACATGGGTGCTAAGGTTGAGTGGTTTGACGAATATCTTATCGTAGATGGAAGTGAGCTCACAGCGGTGGATCAGGATATGAACCATATTCCTGATGCTGCGATGACGATAGCCACCACGGCTCTATTTGCCAAAGGCACGACGGCTATTCGCAACATCTACAACTGGCGGGTCAAAGAGACCGACCGTCTTTTCGCGATGGCTACCGAGCTACGTAAAGTCGGCGCCGAAGTTGTCGAAGGTGAAGATTTTATCGAAATCACCCCCCCAGCAAAAATCCAACACGCCGCCATCGATACTTACGATGACCACCGCATAGCAATGTGCTTTTCCCTCGTCGCTCTGGATCCGGATTGTGGTGTCACGATCAATGACCCAGGCTGTACCGCCAAAACCTTCCCCGACTTTTTTGAGAGACTCGCAAGCGTGAGTGAAGCCTAAATCACTAAATCATGAGCAATAGAAACATAGCAGTGGCCATCGACGGTCCAGCAGCCTCAGGTAAAAGCACCGTTGCTAAGACTTTGGCCAAGCGCCTTGGCCTTATTATGGTCAACACTGGAGCGATGTACCGCGCCGTGGCATGGGCAACGATTCAGCACGGAGTGGATCCTGCTGACTCAGCGGCTGTGATCGAGTTGTTAGGCCGAGTGAAGTTTAGCTGCGGGGTTGAAAATAATCTATCCACAGTCCTCGTCGACGGTGTGGATCCAGGTGACGCGCTACGGCAGGACGCCGTCAATGGCCGAGTCTCTAAGGTTGCCGCCATCCAAGAAGTACGCGAGCTGTTAGTCAGCATGCAGCGCGATTATATCGAGCTTGGTTCCGTGGTGATGGAAGGCCGTGATATAGGCTCGGTTGTTTTCCCCGACACACCTTTCAAAATGTACATCGATGCTTCTGAGGAAGTCCGCCGCAAGCGTCGTGCAGCTGAGGGAATTATTGATGATCCGACGGCGCGCGATAAAGAAGATAGCCAGCGCAAGAGCTCGCCTTTGGTTATTGCTGAGGGAGCTGTAGTGATCGATTCTAGCGAGATGGACGTGGAACAGGTCGTGCAGGCCGCATTGAATGTGTTACGTGAGCGTGGCGCATCTGAAGAACTTTTATCAAAAGCAAACTAACAACTACTTCTTATGAAACTTGTCTATTGGGTCGGCTACACCTTTTTCATGAGCGCTGGCAAAGCGTTCTTTAACCGTAGAGTAATCAACGATCATAAGCTCGTCCAAGAGGGGGGAGTACTGATGTGCGCCAACCACGAGAGCTTTTTGGACCCACCATTGATTGGTATTGTCCACCCGATGAATGTGACTTACTTGGCACGTAAAACGCTATTCACAGGCTTCGCTAAATGGCTCTATACTCAGTGGGATGCTATTCCTATTGACCAAGATAATCCTGATATGACAGGTCTGAAAAATATCATCAGAGCCCTCAAGGCTGGAAAAAAAGTGGTGATGTTCCCTGAGGGCGAACGCACGCTTCACGGTGGGCTCAATCCAGGTTTGCCAGGAGTCGGATTGATTATTTCAAAAGCTCAAGCAGTTGTTCAGCCAATGCGTATTTTCGGAGCCTATGATGCACTCCCACGTGGTTCAGGAAAGATGAAATGTAATCAAATCGATATTGTTGTCGGCGATCCAATCCGTTTTACCAAGCAAGAATTCAAAGAACTGCGCGGCAAAGATGGCTATCAGAAGATTTCTGATAGGGTCATGCAGGCGATAAGTGAGCTGACTCCTGAAGGGTAGTTCGGCAGTTAGAAGAAACAGTTTCTACCGCGAAAGACGCGAAAGTAACGAGAAATGGCAAAACTCTGAAGTCGCCAGATCTTAAATAGCACACATAGAGTTTAGTCAAACAGAGTCCAATGGAGTATTTCCACTGGCATGTGGAACCAAACGCTGTCACTTGTGTTTGGTGAAATGTGTACTTTGCCTTCCGCTGGGTCGGCTTGAATCCAACGTGAGTCACCAAGGTAGACGATCACGTGGAGGCCGCTTTTCGTGACTGCTAGGTCTCCGGCTTGGGCTTCATTTGGTTCAAAGTTTTTGATGAGGCCTGAAGTCCCTCGGGCTGTGGTATTATTTCGGTAGCTGCCTAATAATGACTTGGCACTAGTATCGTGCCACCATTGTAAGAGCGCTTCACGGCCTAGTGCTGGATTCATTTGCTTAATAGCCGCTAGTGAAAGAGCGTCACGGTAAGCTCGCCTAGGAAGTCCAGAGCAATCAATCCCTTGGTGGTTCTCTCCTCCCCAGTGGTAGTCAACGCCCTCATACTTTACTAGGTTTTGTAGGTAACTCGCATGGATGGCTTGCTTGTCGTAGTCACCTAACGGCCAGAAGATGATTGCTACTGCAGTGAGTGCTGAGAGTGAAATGAGAGCCCAGAATACTTTTTTATAGGTCGAGAGTAGTTGTAAAGCGCAACACCAGATCACTAGCAAACTCAGGATTACGCTAAGGCATAGACGTTTAGTGTGCAAGGGGACCTGATAGAGGAGGCAGAGACCTACAATGCCTAACAACAATAAAACCCAGGCTAGATTTTTCGATGGGAGTAGCTTGATCATGAGTTTCATTGTCAGTGCGCATCAGTCTAGTCAAAACACGGAACTCCGAAAGAGGAAAACCTAAAAAGCACTGCAACCGCAATCTGTAAATCTATGAAATCTGAGAAATCTGAGAAACCTGAGAAACCTGAGAAACCTGAGAAACCTGAGAAACCTGAGAAACCTGAGAAACCTGAGAAACCTGAGAAACCTGAGAAAAAACTACCCAGTCCCGCGTGGAACAAAGAGGCTGGAAGGACTCTTCTACGAATCATTATCCGATCCGTCCCCGGTTTCATAGTGCAGCATCATCCAGTCCGAAAGCGGAACATTTAAAATGCCCTAGCGTAGGTTTCACAACGATTATGCCAGCCCTCTTTCCAGCGTTTCTCACCACGTTCAGCTGGGGAGTTTTTGATTCTTTGGTCGAGTGTGAACTTGGCACTGTCGGCGAATGCTCTGGCTGAGTCTTGACCACCTTTGCTGGGGCGCATGTTAGATAGAACTTGGAGGAGTCCCCATCCTCTATTATTGTAACGCTCGCGTGGGTTGATGCCTTCACCCTTGAAATTGACGTAGTCAATGAGGGCATAGGTTCCGTTGGTGGTGGTGGCGACGAGGTGGTAGTTGGTTTGGACTCGCTTGCGGTCTGCAGCTGGTGCGGCCTGGAGCATTTTTGGCAGAGCTGCCTGAGATTTTTGAATGATGAAATCAGTCTGAAGTGTGACGCTGTTAGCTAGGAAAGTTCTGAGGCCGCTGAGTTTGGCACCATTGAAGTCGGCTTGAAAGGCGGCCTTACTATTCCACGGACAATCCTTAGATTGTAGCACCCATGCTGGGATGTCTTTGCGGCCAGAGGCTTGGGCGTAGCGTACGAAATCGGGGAAGGATTCGGTCCAGCGGCCATTGAAGCCTTTAGGGTACCAAATGAAGTGGCCGATTCCCATCGACGGGAATTCTTCACCTTTATTCCAAGTGGTTAGACCAGTGACTGAGCCTCCGCATTCATTTTGCCAAATCTTGTTACCAATTTTTTTCTTCTGAGAAGAGCTTAGTTTCGACGTGTTGTTTGTCTTAACGAGGACGGGTGAGGTGGCCTGAGTGGAGGAGCATGAGAGAAGTGGTAGGGCACAGAGCGCAAGGATAGGAATGAATTTCATGAGGAAGCAGTTGAAGGAGATCAGATAAAGAGGTAAGAGTCTTCTAACTGCTATCGAGTAGAATTTCAAAGACCTAATCTAAAAAGTCATGCCCATATTTCTAAAGTACCTCATCACAGCAGGAATTGTTGTGCTAGTATCTGAGTTCGCCAAACGCAGTGATAAACTGGGAGCCTTGATTGCAGCCTTACCCGTTGTTACCACTATTGCCATGATCTGGATGTTTGTGGAGCTACGCGGGCAGGAGCAGACAGACAAGATTGGAAACCACGCTTGGTTCACGTTCTGGTATGTGTTGCCCACGCTTCCGATGTTCCTTGTGATCCCTTGGATGCTGAAAAGGGGGATTCATTTCGGCTGGACGATGGCGGCTTACTGCGTGGGCACGATGGTTCTTTTTGGTCTTCTCCATCTAGTCATGAAGAAGTTTGGCGTGCCGCTGATGTGAAGTTTTTTAGCGAAGGGCTCTGTGGAATAGATCGAGTGTGAGTCTGTGGCAGAGGGTGGCGATCTCAGGATCGTAGCGGTCTCCTTCATCGCGCATGAACGCATGTTGGGCATTGAATTCGTGCCAAGTGTGATTGACGCTGACATCGTTGAGTGTGCTGTAGAGAAGTTTGCGTCCATCTAGCGAGACGTGTGGGTCTTGGCGCCCCCAGATAAACATGATTTCGCCGGAGATATTTCCCAATTGATCGATGGTTTGAGGTTTGGTGCCGGCAGGCATGGTTGATGAATGGATGTCTGTGGCGTAGAGGCATGCGGCGGCTTGGAGTCGTGGATGGAGAGCGGCACGGCAAGCTAAATGGCCGCCCAAACACACGCCGAAACTGCCGATGCTGCCATTACAAAACTCTTGAGCATCGACCCATTCGACCATGGCTGCTGTGTCTGAGTCATGGCTGGTGAGGGGTTTGGTGAATTTGTCATCGTTTCCTTTGTCCTTGCCTGCGTCATCGTAAGCGAGAATCGTGCCGATTTCATTGAGTTCGTGGAAAACCTCGGGGACGAGCACGACATAGCCATGGCCGGCTAAGTAGGATGCAGTACGGGCAATAGGCTCGGTGATTTGAAAAATTTCTGAGTAGAAAATAACGGTTGGAAAGGAGCCATCGTTAGTGGGCCTGACCACGCTGCAGCGCATGGTTCCGGTGCTAGTCGTTAGGTCGACGGAAGATTGAGTCACGGTCATGTGTCTAGAAAGCATATAACACGGATAACTGACCATCAAAAAGTGGTTGGAGCTAACAAAGTCGATCTCGGAAATCTGAGTAGCGGAACTCTCGGACGGTTTCTAGGCTGCCTTCATCGTTCTTGAGGACGATGGATGGGTGGGGGACTCCGTTGAATGTGGTTGTCTTTACCATGGTGTAGTGGGCCATGTCATCGAAGGTGAGTGTGTCGCCAATCTGTAGAGCTTTGTTAAATGCGTAGTCGCCGATGACGTCGCCTGCTAGACAGCTCGGGCCGCCGAGTCGGTAGAGGTAGGTGCCTTCAGTGGTTGCTAATTCACCATCGGGGCCGAAGAGGTCCGGGCGGTAGGGCATTTCTAGCACGTCGGGCATGTGGCAGGTGGCTGAGACATCGAGGATGGCAATCTGGATGCCGGCATTTTCAACGATATCGAGAACTGAGGCTTCTAACACACCAGAGTGGATGGCGATGGCTTCACCAGGCTCGAGCCAAATTTCGTCAAGATTATAGAGCTCGCGAGTCTGTTTGATGAGCTGGATGAGAAGCTCGCGATCGTAGTCGGGTTTGGTGATCCAGTGTCCGCCACCCATGTTAAGCCATGTGATTTCAGGACGGCGAAGCAGGTCGCCGAATTTAGAATCTAGAGCTGCTAGGGTGGTTTCGAGGTCGTTAGAGTTTTGCTCGCAGAGTGTGTGGAAGTGGAAGCCGCTGATGCCTGTGAGGTCGACTCCTTGGAGGGATTTGGCTGTGGCTCCGAGGCGTGATCCCGCAGCGCAGGGATCGTAGATTGGTGTGTCGCCGGTGGAGTGCTCGGGGTTAAGCCGAATGCCGCATTTGAGCTTCCCAGAGATGTAGCGTGGGTGGCTGGTGACCATTTCTCGAAAGCGTAGCCATTGGCTCGCGGAGTTGAAGTCGAGATGGTTTGAAATGTCTAACAATTCGGCGAGTTCTTGTTCTTTATAGGCGGGAGAATAAGTGAGTGTGTGTTTGCCAAATTCCTCGTGAGAGAGCTTCGCTTCCCATAGTCCGCTGGCGCAGCAGCCATCGAGGTATTCTGCTATCACTGGAAATGATTTCCAAAGTGCGAATCCTTTGAGGGCGAGCACGATTTTACAATCGGCCAGTTGCTTCACCTCGGCTAGAATCTCGAGGTTCTTACGAAGAGCGACGATGTCAATAATGTAGCGCGGCGTAGAAGAGGCTTCTAGCCTCTTTGATTGTGAGGAATCAGACATGAGGTGATGTGCGAATAATCTCGGACAGCTATACACATGTGAAAAGAGGCGGGAAGCTTCTTCTACGAAAAAAGCGATGGTCATTGCTGACCATCGCTTTTGAAAGTTGGGACTGGTTAGAGTCTAGCCAGTGATAGATTTCTGAATGGCGGCGATGACTGAACTGTCTTCGAGCGTTGTGATGTTTCCTGTGACTTTGCCTGTGGAGACAAGTTCCTTGAGCAGACGGCGCATGATCTTGCCTGAACGTGTCTTTGGTAGACCGGGGGCAAAGTGGACTTCGTCTGGTTTCGCAATCGCGCCGATGACTTTACCTATGTGATTACGCAGTTCGATTTTGAGTTCGTCGGATTCTTCAATGCCCGTTTTGAGGGTGACGAAGCAGACGACAGCCTGGCCCTTGATCTCGTGTGGCTTGCCAACAACTGCAGCTTCAGCGACCAATTTGTGGGCGACGAGGGCGGATTCGATTTCAGCAGTGCCGAGGCGGTGACCTGAGACGTTGAGTACGTCGTCGAGTCGGCCGATGATGTAGATATTGCCTTTTTCGTCCTTACGGGCTCCGTCGCCAGCGGTGTACATGCCGTCGTAGTCGCTCCAGTAAGTGTCTTCGTAGCGCTGTTTGTCGCCGTAGATGGAGCGGAGCATGGATGGCCATGGCTTGCGGATGACTAGGCGGCCAGGTTGGTCGACTTCGCATTCGTTCCCTTCCTCATCGAGGATGACGGCGTCGACGCCAAAGAATGGGAGAGTTGCGGTGCCTGGCTTGATAGGGGTGCAGCCAGGGAGTGGTGAAACCATCACGGCTCCAGTTTCAGTCTGCCACCAAGTATCAACGATTGGGCAGCGTCCGCCACCGATCTTGTTGTAGTACCATTCCCAAGCAGCTGGGTTGATAGGCTCACCAACAGTTCCTAATAAACGGAGTGAGGAGAGGTCGTGTTTGTCGACGAATTCGTCACCGGCCTTGATGAAGGCGCGGATAGCTGTAGGAGCAGTGTAGAAAATAGAGACTCCGTATTCTTCGATGATGCTCCAGAATCGTCCCCAATCAGGGAAGTTAGGACCACCTTCGTACATGACCTGGGTGACGCCGTTGAGTAGTGGTCCGTAGGTGATGTAGGAGTGGCCAGTGATCCAGCCAACATCGGCTGTGCACCAGTAAACATCGTCTTGCTTCATGTCGAAGATGTACTTGCAGGTAGTGTAGGTGCCTACCATGTAGCCGCCAGATGTGTGGAGGATGCCTTTTGGCTTACCGGTAGATCCGGATGTGTAGAGGATGAAGAGTGGGTGCTCGGCGGAGAAGCCTTCTGGCTTGTGGGTTGCTGGAACTTTGGCCGTTTCTTCGTGCCACCAGAAATCGCGGCCATCTTTCATTTGGATCTCATTTTCACAGCGCTTGAGAACGATGACAGATTTGACGGTGTCATTATTTTGGAGGGCTTCGTCCATGTTCTCTTTGAGGGGGACAACGCC
>Ga0233410_10000558_pt1 | contig 11501 bp, 15 predicted proteins | sample Na_anoxic_1_MG_FD_179869 | JGI IMG/M metagenome (GOLD analysis project Ga0233410, IMG submission 179869) | Seawater microbial communities from Saanich Inlet, British Columbia, Canada - Na_anoxic_1_MG | ecosystem: Environmental > Aquatic > Marine > Inlet | place: Canada: British Columbia...
TGGATTGATTGTAGTTGATGAATGCCATAGGAATGATTTTAATAATATTTTTGAATATTATAAAAGTTGTAAACGTGTTGGTTTTTCAGCTACTCCAATTTCAGCAGTTAAAAAGAATCCTTTAAAAAATATGTATCAAGATATTGTATGTTGTGCAGGTATTAATGATCTAATAAAAGAAGGAAATTTAACAGATAATAAAACATACACAATAGTTGGAGTTGAAAAACATAAATTAAAAAAAGATAATAAAGGTGAATACTCTCAATCTTCTATGATGGGACAATTTAATTTACCTAAAATGGTTGAAAATACAATTATTGCTTATGAAAATAAATGTAAAGGAGGAAAAACATTAATATTTAATGTTGGTTGTGAGCATTCTATTAATGTTTGTAATGCTTTTATTGAAAAAGGGTATGAATGTAAATATTTAGATGGTAACAGTAAAGATAGAGAAGAAATATTAACATGGTTTAAAAATACTGATGATGCAATTTTATGTAATATTGATATTTTAACAACAGGTTTTGATGAACCAAGCGTAAAAAATATAATTGTTAATCGTTCAACTACATCATTACCTTTGTGGTTACAAATGACAGGTAGAGGTGGTCGTTTATATCCTGGGAAAGAATATTTTACAATTATTGATTTAGGAGGGAATGTCGCTAATCATGGGGATTGGAAAAGCCCAAGAGATTGGAATAAACTGTTTTTTCAAAATGTAAAACAAGGTGAAGGTGTTGCACCTATAAAAGGTTGTCCAGAATGTGGTTTTATTAATTATTTATCATCAAAATGTTGTACAGATTGTGGTGTATTGTTTGAAAAAAATGAAAAAGTAGAAAATAAAGTATTTAAACTTGCTTTATTAGGTACTAATTATCATGATTTATTCCAATATAATGATGTTTTTAATAATATGTTAAAAAGATATAATATATTGATAGATTGTTTTGATGTTGTTGAAGAATATAAATATAAAAAAGATTTAGGACATAACCATTATTCAACTTTTCATTTAATTTATGATACAATTATCAAATCTATGTGGGGAGTAAAAGCAAAGTTTTTTTTAGAAAATAAAAAAGATGTAATAGAATTTATAAAAATTGAGTTTCAAAAACAATATACAAAATTACATAATTTTGATAATGAAACTTTTAAAACAAAAACAATGAATAAAAAATATTGGGAAGAACAAGTTTTTGAAAAAATAAACAACAGGTATAAAACTAATTTCTAATTTTTTTCGTATATTTGTTAAACAAAGTTAAACTAAATTAATTATGAAGAAAGAATTTGTAGGCTTTAGGTTAGAATCAGAGGTTTTAAAGGACTTAGAAAAACAAGCCGAAAGGGAGAGTAGGAGTAAAAGTAATATCATACAATTGGCTATTAAACAATATTTAGAATCTAAAAAAGAAAGTAAATGATAATATCAAAAATAAATAATTTAAGTGCAGAACCAAAAGATTTTGAACTTCAATCATACGTCAATTTTGTACGTGATGGAGCAACACAAGATACTATTTTAAAAATTAGAAATACAGAAAGTAAAGAAGAAAGAACAAAATTAAAAGCATCATTACCATCTGTTGTTTTTGGTGGAGTATTCAAAAATAAAGTACAAAAAGCAAATTTAGTTGAAAAGACAGGTCTAATTGGACTTGATATTGATGGTTTAGATGTTAGTGAATTAAATACAATTCGTAAAACATTAGAAAATGATCCATATTCAATTGTTGTAAATGTTAGTGCTGGTGGAAGAGGATTTTGTGTTGTTATGAAATACAAAGTTACCAATGATTTTACACAAACTTTTGCAGCAATTGAAAAATACTATTTAGAAGAATATGGAATTATTTTAGATGCTGCATGTAAAAACATAAATAGACTTCGTTTTATTTCTTATGATCCTGATGTTTACTATTCTACAAAATCAAGAACCTGGACACAAGTATTCAAAGAAGAAAATGTAAAAAAGCATGATAGAATAATATTTGTTAAATCAGATTTTGATGAAGTTGTAAAAGAAATTCAAACAAAAGGAATTGATTTATCAGATGATGATTATTCAAAATATCGTGCATTAGGTTTTGCAATATCTGATGCTTTTCAAGAATCTGGACGTGATTATTTTCATATTATTTGTCAAGCAGGTTCAAAATATAAACAATCTGCAACAGATAAACATTACACTAATTTTTGTAAAGCAAAAGGTCATGGAATCACATTAGCTACTTTTTATCATTTCTGTAAAGAAAAAGGTATTTCAACTTATTCAGAAAAGACAAAAACAATCATAAAACGTGCTACAACATTAAAAAGAAGTGGTATAACAAATGAGGGGGTAATTGATAATCTTTTAAAGTTTGAAGACATTGAAGAAATTGAAAGTAAAGATATTGTAGAACAAATATTCAATTCTAATCACAATTTTTTAAAATCAATCCAAAATGATGAAGATAAAAATGATATGGCTATCATATCAGAATTTATACAACATGAATTTGATTTAAGACAGAACGAAATTACAAGAAAATTAGAATTAGGAAAAAAAGTAATTACAGATAGAATATTAAATAGTTGTTATGTTCATACAAAAATAGCACTTGGTGATGTAAATGTATTTCGTGGGGATTTTGACAGTATTATTTATTCAGATAATACACCAATATACAATCCAATTGAAGTTTTTATTGAAGAAAACAAAGATATTGAAATTGAAGGGGATTTAATACGTGAATTATCTAATTCAATTGTCGCACGTACTGATACAGAATATAAAAACAATTATCTATTTATTAAAAAATGGTTTGTTGGAATGATTGGAACAGCATTGAAAGAAAGTGTTTCACCATTATCTTTGGTTTTAACTGGTGGACAAGGAACAGGAAAAACAGAATGGTTTAGACGTTTACTTCCTGCTGCTTTAAAATCTTTGTATGCAGAATCAAAATTAGATGCAGGAAAAGATGATGAAATTCTAATGACACAAAAAATACTTATTGTTGATGATGAATTTGGTGGAAAAAGTAAACAAGAGGAAAAAAGGTTTAAAGAAATTACATCAAAACAAATATTTAATTTACGTGAACCTTATGGACGTGTAAACGTGGATTTACAAAGATTAGCAACTTTAGGTGGATCAACCAATGATACAGGTATTTTAAATGATCCAACAGGTAACCGTAGATTATTACCAATATTTGTCCAGGCAATTGATCATGGTTTTTACAATGAGATTGATAAAGATAAATTGTTTATTCAAGGTTATAGATTATTAAAAGAAGGTTTTAACTACAATCTAACAAGAGAAGAAGTAGAATTATTAAACAATAATACTGATGAATTTGAACAAGTTGATAGTTTAGAAGAATTATTTTTACAATATTTTACAACTAATCCTGAATATGGATACATTGAATATTTAACCAATACAGAAATATTATCAAGGGTTCAAAATATATCTAATATGAAAATTGGAAGTGGTAAACGATTAGGGCAAATATTAAAAAAATTAGGAGTTGAATTAATAAAGAAAAAAATAAATGGTACATCAAAAAGAGTTTACAAAGTTTATTGTATAAATAATAAGAACACAAATACAAACCCTTTTGAACATAAAGAGCCAATATTTTAAAAAAGGTGGTCAGATTATGTTTTATTTTACAATCTGACCACCCATCTGACCACCCATCTGACCACCCGAAAAATCCTATTCAATATGCCTCTATTCAATGTAAATACATATATATATAAATATAATTATATTAATTACACAAAGGTGGTCAGGTGGTCAGGTAAAGTCATAAACTTATAGAATAATTATTAAATAGTAAATTATAACACTAAAACACTATTTAGTAAAAAATATTAAAAGTCTTCATATTACGTGACCACTTCTGACCACCTGACCACCTTTGCACACAAAGAATTGATAATCAGATAGTTAAAGGTGGTCACATTAAACAACTAAAAAAATGACAGAAGATCAATTACAAGCAAAATGTTATAAATGGGCAATTAACAATTACAAATGTTTAAGATTTGGTAATTTATTTGCAGTTCCTAATGGTGGAACAAGGAATAAAATTGAAGCAATGAAATTTAAAGCAACAGGAGTTGTAGCAGGAATACCAGATTTAATATTAATACATGATTCTAAAGCCTATGGTATTGAATTAAAAACATTGATAGGTAAAGTATCAGATAAACAAATAAAAGTACATGAGAGTTGGAAAAATCAAGGAATTGAAGTATTTATAGTTAGAACATTTGAAGAGTTCCAGGAATTGATAATTAAAATAATTGGATCATGAGTATTAATAAATTAAGTACAAAATTTCATGTTAATAATCAAGGTGAATTAATATGTTCATCTTTGGAATTAGCAGATTTTACAACAGAACAAGCACTATTTATTGATGTACAAATATTAATAAAACATTTCAAATCAATTCCTTTGGTATTAATGTATTATAATGTATATTAGTGTTATGGGAGAAGATAAAAAAATAATTGCTTGGTGGAGTGCAGGAATAACAAGTGCAGTAGCTTGTAAATTTGCTTTAGAATTGTATGATAATGTTCAATTGTATTATATAGATACAGGTGCAGGTCATGAAGATAATAAACGTTTTATTAAAGATTGTGAAAATTGGTATGGTCAAAAAATTAATATAATTAAAAATTCCAAAGGTTTTGAAAATCATGTTGATGTAGCATTAAAAAGTAAATATTTAAATGGTGTTCACGGTTCACCTTGTACTGGTAAACTCAAAAAAGACGTACGTTTTGAGTTAGAAAAACAAATAGATTTTGAACATCAAATATTTGGTTTTGAATTTACAAAAAAAGAAATAAACAGAGCCATTAGATTTAAAGAACAACATTCAAACACAAAACCTTTATTCCCTTTAATTGAAAAGAAATTAGATAAAAATCAATGTGCATGGGTTTTAAAAGAAGTCGGTATTGAGTTACCAACTATGTATAAATTGGGTTATTCAAATAATAATTGTATTGGTTGTTTAAAAGGTGGTAAAGGATATTTTAATAAGATCAAAAAAGACTTCCCCAATTGGTTTAATAAAGTTGCAGAAGCAGAAAGAATTGTTGGTGCAACATGTTTAAAAGATATGTATTTAGATGAACTAAAAGGAGATGAAGGAAGGGAAGGAGAAAAAGTAATGGCTGAATGTGGTATTTTTTGCCAAGTTGAATTAGCTGATTTAATAAGCGATAAAACAAATAAAATACTAAATGGAGAATTAGATATTAATGATATTTAAAAATAAACCAAAATTAATTAGAGATTATAATTATGAATAAAACTATTGAAGAACTCAAAAAAGAAAAAAGGGAGGATGCAAAAAATGCTTATCTTTATATATCTAAAAATAATGAAAAACTTTTTATTTATGCACTTAATTATAAATCAAAAAACGAGATAATCAATGAAAATTTTATCGGCTCAATTAAAATAAAAAAAATAAGCAACAAAAAAGCTAAAGAGTTGCCAAATATAAAATTAACAAAAAAGGAAGATTTAAAGAATGGTGATAAAATATATGTTTCTAAATTTACTCCATATGGGTATAAAAATGAAGGTTTTTGGGCTACTGTTTTAGATAATAAATTATGATTGAATTTAAAAATATGAAAGAAGATAGAATACAAAAAACGGTTTATTTGACATCACTAAAATTAAGTGATCAAATACAAGATGTTATGAAGGTAAAAGGTTTTGGTAGTTTTTCAGGCTATGTAAACCATTTAATTGCCAACGACATACATAATCCTTTAAAAAATGATTTTAGTCAAATAGAAAGGACTTATAAAGCTAATATTAAAATGTATCGTGATTTTAGTTTTAGTTTAATTGATGCAAAGGAAAGTGCTAAAAAGATTTGTTTTATTCAGTTTGACAAAAAGTTTGAGAGTTTTATTAAAAATTTAGATTAAGTTATGTTAGAGATTTATTTAATAATAGGTTGGGTACTTATTGGTTCAGTAGGAACATTAATTTTAGGAAAAATATTTGATGGTTATGTATCAGTAAAGGGGTTATTATTTTGTTTATTTTTTGGTTCTATATTAGGTGTAATGTTACCATTAATCTTTTTAAATGAAGTAGCTTTAGAAAAGGATTGGTATAATAAAAAAATACTTTAAATTATGTTAGAGATTAATCAAAAATATTATGAGTATAAAGTTATAATAAAATTAAGAGAAAAAGACACAGACAGAAAGTGGATTTATTCTGTTACAGAGCGTAAACAAGAATTAACAGAGCAATCTTTAAAAGAAGATATAATTGAATTATATGGTGATGATGTGGTTTTTCTGTCAATTATCATCAAAGAAATTAGTTTAAAAAAGTTTTTAGAATTAGAAAATTAAATAAATTAAGTTATGTTAGAAATTATGGAATTATTCGGAAACAAAGCATTTTTAGCTTTAATATTTATTAGTGCAATTGCAATATTTTTAGTATTACGTGAGGTGTTTTGCTGGTACTATAAAATAAATAAAATTGTTGATGTACTTGAAAGAAATGAACAAATACAAAAAGAAACAAATAGATTGTTGCAGGAATTAAATAATAAATCATGAGTGAGGAAAAACTATATGAAATAATTGATAAGTTACTTCTTATTGGACAGTATGGAATTGCTTATGAAATAGCTTATCATCATGTTTTAGGTTTAGAATATGTAATGTCATATTATGAGTTTAAATTAAAAAATATAGAAATTGCTATTACTGAACTTTATAAAATTAATAATGACATTAATAATAGTCGTGTTCTATTTTTAGACCAAGAAACACATAAAATTAAAATGTTTTTAAATATAAAAAAATAAATCATGAGTGAGGAAGTAAAAAAAGTAGCACCACATTGGACAGAATTACAAAAGTTTACAGAAAAACAAACAGTTGTACAACCTTATCGTTGTCAATCTACTAAATTATGGGTTGTCAGAATTTTAAAAGGTTATGGTGAATTAGTATTACGTAAAGATTTTAAAAATCGTGATGATGCTAAATTCTTTTTTGAACAGTTAAAAAATGGATATAATGGAGAGTAAATATAATGTAGGTGATAAAGTAAGGTTACTAGTTGAATGTGATGATTTAGATGCAGGAGATATGATTACACTTTTAAAAATTGATGAAACATATTGGGAGTGTGCAGACACTAATGGTCACTTATTCATTTTTAATGAAAAAGCATTTGAACCAATCAAAGATGAATTAGTAGTTGATAATAAAAATAATAATGATATAAAACCATTGGATGCACAAGAAATTAGAGATAAATTATTATTAAATGCATCATCATTATCTAATGAAACTAAAGATAAAACAGTTGATATTGATTTTAATAAAGATAAAGAGGTAGTTAATAATTGGATTGATAACAACTATTACGGTGGTAAAGATAATCCTTATGAAGCTATTAAAATTATCAATAACCTTGATTTAAATTTTAATCGTGGCAATGTTTTAAAATATATTTTACGTGCTGGTAAAAAAGATGCAGATAAGGAAATTCAGGATCTAATAAAAGCAAAGAATTATATTGATTATGAAATTGAACGATTGAAGATAATGAATAACAAATAATAAATAACTAAACAATGTTTTAATGTTGTTTAGATTAAGTTATTTTTATAATCAAACCTACTGATTAAATTTAGTAGGTTTTTTTATGTCTAAACTATTTTTTTTGTTAATATGTTAAAGAGGTACAACTAACAAAATAAAAATATGGCAGCAGCAGAAGGAAATAGATATGCAGAAAGAAATTCAATTGAAGAATGGAATAACATTTTTGAAAAGATATATGACAATGCAGTAAAAGGAGAATATAATTCATTACAAGATGCTTTTATGAGTAATGATATAAGACCTTCTACTATGCGTTTTTTGTGTTCACGACATAAAGAACTGTCTTCTCTTAAAAAAGACATTGGAGAAGCTATAATAAGAAGCCTAAATGATAAAGCCTTATTTATAGATAATAGAGTTAGTCCAGCTATTGCAATTTGGAGAATGAAACAGTTGGGAGAAACAGAAAAACAAGTAATTGAAAATACTAATACTGTAATAGAATTAACAGTAGAAGAAAGAGCAGAAAGAATAGAGCAATTAAAAAATAAAATGTGATATGAGTTTAACGGATGCTGAATTATTAGAATTAGAAAAGTTAATTGAATTAGATCAAATAGATAAAAGTAAAGTTGATTTATTAGAGTTTACTAAATATACATTTGATAAATTTATAGCATCTGATTTTCATAGAATGTATTACAATGTTTTAAATAGATTTGCTAAAAAAGAAATACCACGATTAATAATATCAGTTCCACCACAACATGGTAAAAGTGAAGGATCTACACGTAGATTAACACCATTTATAAGTGGGCAAAATCCAAATAAAAAAATTGCAGTTTGTTGTTATAATGCCACAGTTGCAGAAAAATTTGGTAGAGAAATTAAAGGTATAATGGATGATGAAAAGTATTCTAAAATATTTGATACTAAATTAGCAGACCAAACAAGTACAAAAACAAATACACAATCTGAAAGAGAGATTGAAAATGGTGAAGGTTCTTTAAAATTTGTTGGTGTTGGTGGTTCTCTTACCTCTTATACTGTTGATGTAGCGATATTAGATGATTTATATAAAGATTATCAAGATGCTACAAGTCCTGTTATTAGCGATAGAGTATGGGAATGGTATTTAACTGTTCTTTCTACACGTTTACATAATAATTCACAAGTATTAATAGTTTTTACACGTTGGGATAGTGCAGATATAATTGGAAGATTAGAAGAACAAGGATTAGTTTATACTTTAGGTATTGATGATGATATTGATGATGTAATAAAAAACATTGATAGAGAAACATTTATTAAATTAAACATTGAAGCAATTAAAACATCTGAACCTTCAAAACTTGATCCACGTGAAATAGGAGAGGCATTATTTCCTGAAAAGCATGATATTGAAAAATTAAGAGGTATTCAAAAACTAGATCCATCTAAATTTGATGCTTTGTTCCAAGGTGATCCAAGAGATAAAGAAGGCTTACTATACAGTCCTTTTAATACCTATGATACATTACCTCAATTAAAGATAATTAAAGCCTATACAGACACAGCAGACGAAGGAAAAGATTATTTATGTTCAGTTGTTTATGGTGTTGCATTGAATCCAAATGATAAAAATCTTTATATTCTTGATATTCTTTACACTCAAAAAAATATGGAGTTTACAGAAAAAGCAACAATACAAATGCATATCAAAAACAAAGTCACTCAATCTCGTATAGAATCAAATAATGGTGGTAAAGGATTTGCTCGAGTAATTAAAAAAGAAATTGGATTGTATTGTAATGTATCATGGTTTCATCAATCTAAAAATAAGGTAGCAAGAATATTTAGTAATTCAGGCAGTGTTAATAGATTAATTATTTTCCCTAAAAATTGGAACTCTAAATATCCTGAATTTTACAAAAACATTACTAACTTTAAAAAAGATATTGCAAAGAATAAAAATGATGATGCAGAAGATACAATAACAGGTATCTATGAATCTGAATATTTAACAAATCAAAATCAAGGCTATAAAATACAATAAAATGAAAATAAACATTAATGATCTGTTTGATTTTTCCGATTTTGGAGATATTAACAAACTTGAAAAGAAAGTAAAAGAATTGGATTCATTGTTATCTAAATTTTCTGATAATTTACAAAAAGATATTGATGATAATATTAAATCCTTAAACAAATGGGAAAAACAAATAGATTCATTAAATGTTTCATTGGAAAAAGAAGCAGCATTAATAATTCAGATTGAAAAAAATGTTAGTGGATTAACACAAGAGCAAAAGAAACTAACAACACAACAAGAAAAGGTAAATACTACACGAAAAGAAACAGTAAACCAAGCCAATAAAGCTAAAAAAGCATTAACAGATTTAGAAAAAATTGAAAATCAGTTAGCAAAAGCAACAGGAAAAGATGCAGAAGAATTAGCAAAGAAAAGAATTGAATTAGCAAATGTAAAAAAAGAAACAAAACAAAGTGCAAAAGAAGCATTAGGATTAGTAAATGCGTATGGTAAATTAGCAATAGAAGCAACAGAAGCAAAGAATGAAGCAAAGGATTTAGGAGCACAATTAAATAAAGTTCAAAAAGAATTTGGTGAAACATCTCAAGAAGCTAAAGACCTTGCAAAAAAATTCCAAGATGCAACAACAAAAGCTGCAGGTTTAGATAAAGAATTAAAAGATATTGATGCAGGTGTAGGAGATTTTCAAAGAAATGTTGGTAATTATTCTTCTGCATTAGATGGTGTTAAACAAGGATTTGGAAGTGTATTAGAATTTGCAACACCAGCAGGTTTAGCATTGGCAGCAGCAGGATTAGCAATAGAAGGAATTGGTGCATTAGCAGAAGTTATACAAGAAACTAATGTACAATTAAAAGAAACTGCACAATTAACGGGTTTAAGTGGTCAAGCATTAGATGATTATACAGCAAAAATACGTGCAACATCAAATGTATTTGATAAAGAATACAAAGAAGTTTTACAAGCAGCCAATGCAGTTAGTAAAGAATTTGGAATTAGTGGAGCAGAAGCAATTGAATTAATTAATCAAGGATTTGTACAAGGTGCAGATATTAATGGAGATTATTTAGATCAATTAAGAGAATATAGTACACAATTTAAAGCTGCTGGTTTATCTGCACAAGATTTTAACAATGTTGTTGCATTAGGAGCAAAAGAGGGAATCTTTAATGATAAAGCAGCAGATACAGTAAAAGAAGGTGGATTAAGATTAAGAGAATTTACAAAAGCTACAAAAGATGCTTTAATTCCATTAGGAAAGTTACGTAATGAACAAATACAAAGTGCAGTAGCAAGTGGAAACAGTTTTAAAGCAATTCAATTAGTATCACAAGGATTAAAAGATGTTGAATTAACAGCATCACAAACACAAGGAATTATTACTAATGTTTTTGGAGGTCCTGGAGAAGATGCAGGTATTAGATTTATTAAATTATTAGGGGATATTGATACTAATCAAAAGAATGTTTTAGATAATCTAACAGAGCAACAAAAAAGACAATTAAAAGTATTAGAAGTTGAAGAACAATTAGCTACTGCACAAGTAAAATTAGGAGAAGCATTTAAGGGTGTAGGCAATGATTTTGCAATATTAGGTAAACAATTACAAGCATTAGGAATTGAAGGTATTGTAGCAATTATTGATGAACTAAAAATAGCATTTAGTGAATTAGCAGAACCATTTAATGAAGTAGTTGCAGAAGTTGAAGAATTAAAAGAAGAATTTGGTGGAGCAGGTGATGGTGTATTAGGTTTTATTAAAAAGTTTAATCCATTAACATTTGCATTAAAACAAGTAAGTAATTCAATTAAAGGTGGTCTATTTTTATTAAAGTTATTTATAGAA
>Ga0233410_10000559_pt1 | contig 11493 bp, 25 predicted proteins | sample Na_anoxic_1_MG_FD_179869 | JGI IMG/M metagenome (GOLD analysis project Ga0233410, IMG submission 179869) | Seawater microbial communities from Saanich Inlet, British Columbia, Canada - Na_anoxic_1_MG | ecosystem: Environmental > Aquatic > Marine > Inlet | place: Canada: British Columbia...
AGGAAAGACTATTAGGAAAGACTAATAACATTATGTTGTGTGTAGTTCATTGTAGAACACCTACCGCGAAGGATGGAAGTAGCTGGTTCAAATCCAGCCACACAACAACTTATATAAAGGGAAATAGCTTAGTGGTTAGAGCGCGAAAAATACTATCTAGTAATAGATAAAAACAGCAATTATTTTAATTTCATTTGGCGAACGAGACGTAGGTTCGAATCCTACTTTCCCTACCATATATAGTGTAATATATAACTGTGGACTCACATGACTGATAGGAAAGACTATCATAAAATGAAGGGTAGCTCAGTTGGTAGAGCACGTATTAACTATCTAGAAATAGATAACAACAGCAATTATTAAACGCAATTATAAAGCCGTGGTCGTTGGTTCAAATCCAACTCCTTCAATCAATCCAAACAATTATAACATGAATTACGACACAACAAGACTATTACTAAAAAAATTAGGTACTATAAACTTAGACCCATTCATCACCCTAGCTGAATATGACCTTGTATTCAATGTCGATGAACAAAAGGGAGATTGGTTTTATCATGTACTTGATCACCATTGGACACATATTACAGAGGATGTAAAACATCCAGATAATCTATGTATCGTTTTACGTCCAACCAATCCACCAATTCCCGATCTACCAGTTCATGAAGGTTATGAAGTTACATTAACCACTTATGAATATATTGATGCGCAGAATACTCAAGGTAATAATGTGATGTGGGTGGGGTTATGTGGTCATAGTAATACATGGGGTATCAAATTTAATGGGTTGTGTAATGGTATACATAAAGCATTTGCACTACTTACGCCAATTGACGCATCAACAACAGTAGAAGATTTGTTGGGTGATGAATATGACAGACCCCTGTTTCTACATTTTAAGAATGTTGAGGGAGAAGAGAAGTGGGATAGAGTTAACACAATTGGGGAGACAGTTCATAATAACTTTATGATTCATGGACAAGGAATTAATAATCTAAAGAAGCAAGGATATCGTTGGAGCCATTCCCCAAGAACTAAATTTAATGATGCAACCGAATTTGTAGTATGAATAAAAAAGAACAAATGAAATTACAGCGAAAGCTGGTAACTGAAACATTTGACTGGTATACAGCAAATCCAAATCGTAGACGCTCAGTTGGTCAATTTACAGATTGTATGTATACGACAGGATCAAGTAAATGCGCAGTTGGTCGATGTATGACCAAATCTGCATTGTATGAGATTGGAGATGCGATTGCAGATATTCAGGAAATGTATAATCATTGCACTAGTGACAGTGAAATTATAAATAGTATTGATAAAGTGTTGAAGATGAAATATAGAGGATATACAAATAAACTTCTTTGGGAACATCTACAAAATTTTCATGATGGGGATTTTCATTGGAATACTTGTGATAATACAATCACTAAAGCAGGTAGGGATTATATCAAAGACATTCGAAAAGGTATCAATAAAGGAATCTACACAGTATGAACTCAGACAACGCAAGAAAACTTATTAACGAAGTCGCCAAAGATATGTTGGCAGATGCGCAACTAGAAGCTGCTGAACCTAATCTTTCACAAGAGGATAAGGAAGACATTGAAGTAACAGTAGATGATGCAAACGATCTTAAACAGCTTGCATCTCTCTTCCTTACACATTCTATTAAAGAGTGTTATAAAGAAGCAGGTCATCTAGATACAGCAGTACGTGAACTTATTCCAGACAATGTTTGGGAGTGGATGGAGGACTACGCATGATTCAAGAATTCTTTAGTCAAGCATGGCTCACATATGGTTATGGTTACATGGTCTGCTTTGCATTTACATTCATGCGATGTGTAGGACATGTAATACGTGGTGGTGATGGGTTCACTATAGGTGATCTGATATTAGTGATAATATCAGCAGCAGCACTTGGGTTCTTCTCATGGGTTGGAGTTATATACCACATTGGTTGGTTCATTGGTGATGTAATCCGTGGAGAAGTTTTAGATAAGTTTATGAATTTTCAGTTAGTTAAACCTAAGAAGCGAAGACATGATGAATAATGTACATAGAATGATGGTCATTGTTACGATAGTAGCAGTTGTATTATTAGTAATAGGAAGGATTATAGAGTCATGAGATGGGAAGTAAGATATAAAAGTTGGGAAGCATGGTGTCATTGTGCTGATCCAGAAGCTCTGCATGTAGATTCGTTTATTGATAAAGAACTTGCAGAGAAGAAATATGAATCACTCATTGGGACTCATTATTATGATCTAGAGTTAGTAGAAATTTTAAAAGAATGTAAGAATAAATAATTTGTTAGTGGTGTTTACCCCTAGTGGCTTTTTAGCTGCTAGGGGTTTTTTTTTGTCTTTTAGTGTCGAAAGAGCTTGACCATTCCCGCCTTTCTGGTAGGATTGCTCCAAGCAAGTAAGAAACTATGAAATACTTTACAGGAATCGGATCACGATACATAACAGAGGAAGACAAGCAATCTATCTCAGACGCTTGTGGTGTGGTCGCAAGCTATTTTCCTTGTGCCGTACTCATATCAGGTGGTGCGATAGGCTCAGATCAAGCATGGGAAGATGTATGGAAAGCATTAGGTGGTGAGGTACACATCATGTTACCTAAAGAAGACTTCTATGATTATGATCCAGAGGATGAAAATGTATATCTTATCACTAGAGAAGATGTAGAAGCACATGAGAGTGTCGAAAGGTTTCATGCCAACCATCTAAAACTTTCTAGTGATGGATTCAAATACATGCGTCGAAACTATAGACAAATTTTACATCCAGATGGTGGGCAGAGTTCATTGGTATTGACTGTTGCAGATTGTAATGAAGATGGAACTACAATGGGGGGGACAGGGCAAGCAGTAAGAATTGCTAATAGAGTTCATTCCCCAGTTATTAATATGCGTATTGATGATGCTTTAGCAAAGATCGAACGAATACTAACCCTACATAAAGTTTTAGGAGCATGAAAACATACGAAGGATATATAGATCACTTGGCTAACGCGCCAAAGGAAAAGGAAATACGGCAAGGTCAACACATAATAAACACATTGTTCTATTATGATGACACCGCATACAAACATATTATGGCATCAGAAGCAGACTGCTTTTATGATGACGAGAAGATTGAAGACTTCTGGAGAACACTAACAAAATACTACTCATGAACCAATTAATTAAAAGCCTAACAAATCATATCATCCGCACCAAAACTGGTGAACTAGAAACAGTTACATTACCATTCGAGCCATTCGATCATGGGTGCTTATTCAGTCACCCCCAAAGGTGTTATATAAATGGCTCGAATACTCATGGTAAGTGGTATGGGTGTGGTCATAATGATTCACGATATCATGTAGTTTTGGGAGACACTGCATATAATGATTGGGTGAAAGTTACATATGATGTGGAAACCCCCCAAGGATATTTATTTATCGGAACAGGGGGGGGTGTTATAACATCTACCACCTATTTCAAAGCACAGGATTATAAATATATTCGCGCATCAGAGCCTTACCATTCACATCATGTTGAGGGGATATATCCACCCTTAACAGCATTTGCTGAAGAGAATCCAATCTTCTATTTTATTAAAAATACTGAAGAGAATCGAGCATATATGTTAGAACTAATTAATGGGGTTAAGATCTCTCAAGTAGAGTTTGAAAAAAGTTTGAAAAAAGAACCAGAATCTCCTGCTGTAGAGACAGTGGAAGTAATGGCTACATTCATTAGTGATGCAATCAAACAAGATAAGTTTATTAAGGTTGATAAAATCGCTGAACTCATTGACCCAAATCAATGTCAAATTAGATACTCCTTTAATCATGATAGGGGGTGGATATTATGTCCATCTGAAGGAGAATCTGAAATACTTGATTATAAATCAAGAGGGTTTAAACTAACGGAAGCAACATTAGTCGAACGCGAATGTAAAACATCCTTCAAGATCAATTCATATCATGGTGTATATAATGCAGATACAATGACATGGAAGTTCGGATGTGCATCTATTAGTAAGGTTACAATCAGCGATGCAGTACACTTCCTAACCAAACATGATGGAACTGGTACATGTAAAGGTATTGAATCAATTATGATTGGAGAAGGTAAGTTCGAGCTTAAACAACTTCAAGAGATGAAAGATAAACAGTCTATAGGACGATGAACAATTTAATGGAGAAGATAGAGATATTCATAATAGTAGGTCTATTTCTTCTTATCCTATATCACTGCATCATTCAGAAAGGGATGATGCAGTTTAAATAAGGGATAATGTGGGTGACATGGTTTCGATTACATGCTGCGATTACCCGAAAGGATAACAATGTATGTAAGATGTGGGTTCGACCCCCACCACCTACACCAACCGCATGAACTGCATGAAGTCAGTAAACATATCATGAGTCATTGAGTTCTTAGCATAATTCAATGTCCTTGATATGAACTGAATATTATCCTTTACATATGGTTGGTTAGAATCTATTCTATCTATAGATGCGATAGTCCACTGAGGGTATATATTGGGATCAGTATATGTTTCTGAGTGGGTGGGGCACAACAAATCAACGCCACTATATATACATTTACCATCCTGCAAATCCCATATATCTGATAGATCTTCTAATGTAATCAAATCATCTGAATTCTTGCGAGCGCACTTCTTAACAGATCGCCTAATAGATTTATGAAGATATCTAAATGGTGTCAATTCATCAGTATGAAAATCTCCACCAACATTCAAATGTTTATTACATCTAGCTTTATGTTTAGACTTATATTCATCGGTTTGTTTATAACAACCACAACTCCTAACAGTCTCTCGCCTTAGATCATATATTTCACACTCCTTCTCATTACCACAATCACACACATAACTAACCTTTCTTGTACTAACCCACCTAGTAACAACAACACTATTATACCTCTTACCAATTTCCAACTTCTTCTTCTCAGTCATCTTCATACATATATTTAGTGGATGATGGGGAACTTTTAGTGGAGAACCTATAAATTTATGAAAAAAGACGAACAAATATTCGAAACCCAAGATACGTGGTTTAACATTGAAGATCAACAACCATATATTGGTCAAAAGATCGCATACCAGACAGCAGATCATGAAAGCAGTGAAGCTTCCGAAGATACATATAATGGAGATAATATCCAAACAGTCATTAGATGGTTGCCCATAGAAAGATATAATAAAATTGTAGAAGCTACATTGGAGAAGTATGCAGAGGATGAAGTGAGTAAGATGCTCAAGAAATTTCACTTATGAAAATAATACCTGCACCAGATTATACAAATCAACCAGATAGATTAGACCTATCTAAATTACCAACATTCACATACAAACATATTCGCATGACAAACCAAACATTATATAAACAAGATTCAAAAGGAAACCTTCGTCAATGGTCAGTCTTCGTAGACGGATCTACATACTACACAGTTGCAGGATTGACTGATGGGGCTAGGGTAACATCACACCCTACACAATGTAAGGGTAAGAACATTGGTAGAGCTAATGCCACCACTGATGAAGAACAAGCTCTTAAACAAGCTGAAGCTAAGTGGGAGAAGAAGTATAAGTCAGGAGAATACTTTCTTGATCCTGCTGATATTGTAGTTCCCTTCAAGTTCATGCTTGCCAAGGAATATACAGAAGCAGAAGAGAAGGGTAAGGTAAACTTCCCTATGGTATCTAGTCCGAAACTTGATGGTGTGCGAAATGCATTCACTCCATCTAAAGACAGAACAACTGGAACATATGTATCAAGGGGGAACAGGTACTTTGCGACAATGAATCATTGTACTACAGAAATGTTGCGTCTATATGATATCATTGAAGAGAGGACAGGTCTTGTAGTACATAAGCTTGATGGTGAAATTTATAATGATGACTACTGTGATAGGTTTGAAGACTTGGTAGGACTCATTAAGACAGAGGCACATACAATCACACAAGAACAACTTGATAAGTGTGAAGAGGTGTTGGAGTTCCATATCTTTGATGTGGTGTTAGATATGAATTTCATATCTCGTAGTGATATGTTGAAGGAAATCTTCGCGGAACATGACTTCAAATATATTAAACTTGTTGATCAAGAGGTTGTATATAACATTGAAGAGGTTGACGAGAAACTTAGGGATCACCTTGATGCAGGTTATGAAGGATCTATCTTGAAGAATCCAAAGGCTGGATATGTGCAGAAGAAAGACTGGAACACATTGAAGTACAAGCTCTTTGTCGATGAAGAATTTAAAATTGTATCACTACTTGAAGGTACTGGTAATTGGACAGGTTGTGCAAAAATGGCATGGTTCATGAATGCAGAAGGAGAAACATTCAAAGCTACATTCACAGGCTCAAGAGAACTAGCACAAGCACGATGGAATGATCCATCACTTGTAGTTGGTAAAATGGCTACAGTTAAATATCAAGCTTATACAAAGAGAGGTGTTCCTCGTTTTGGTACAATCAAAACAATCAGAGATTATGAGTAGGTTATACATATTGAAATAAATCTCTAGAAAAGGGTAGAAAGGGCTTGCTTTGGTCGTGGGAAATGGTAAGATCTGCCAACGCAAACGACCAAAGCAAAATGAACAACGAGAACATGACCTTAGAAGAAGTGAATGCCCTTTATACATACTTCCAAACAGTTAGAAATGGAGGTGCTGGGATGGTGGAATCTGTAAAGGAGTCCATTCGAGAATCAGGCATAGTACATAACCCACATTATATCCACATCGCAATCGTTGATGAATATTACCCATTGATATCTCTAGGTGATCATGTATTATTCTTTGAGACTGGCGAAGTATACACAAAACCACTGAGTTCACCACCGAAATGATAATCAACACGAAACGAGACAACGAAACACTATGACCGATAAAAACAAAACACCAGAACCAGAACGCTCTAGCGTGAATAGCGTTGATTTCAGTGAGTTGTTATGCAAAGGCGATTTCAAGCAATTTCTAATACAGGGATTGGAAACGCTAGAAGCTGGAGATTATGTTTACACTAACCCACATCTACTGTCAGCGGTGAATAGCGCGTTGGAGGATGTATATGGATGGGAAGATGATAAAATAGACGATTACATAGATGGTATGTTTTCAGCATAACCGTGAGCTTACCCAGCCGAATAAACCCAAACGATAAAATAAATATATGAGCAACAAATCAGAAGAAACTAAAACAATTCCTAGCGGTGAAGGCTTGGGTGCAGCGTCTTGTTATGCAGTGAAAGTTTTGAGTTTTGATTTCATCTACAATGAAGCCGTACCTCCAGAGATTAAAAAAGATGTCAAATGGGTTGAGGAATTTTATTTTGAATTGATGGATCAGAGAGAGATAGAGAATCACTCATGGGAGATGGCATATGAGGCGTTAGAAGAGTCTAGAGTTGAATGGTTAAAAATGTGGGTGATGAAAATTTCAACATAACCCTAAATACGCCAGTCAGCTACAAATATACACAACATAATAACACGACTCAAACAAAATGATATTTGATAAAAACGATAGACCCTATAAAATTGGAAATACTTCTGATGGAGAATTGAAGATATATTCCACATTCCAAGAAGATGATAATGGCATTATTTTCCGTGAAGGAATGTGGATTCCATTCTATCAATATGCAGATATGGGTACTCACGATGAATTCGATATAGAGTTTGTATCTCCTCATGAAGCAATGGATTATAGTAACACATATAATAGTTAACATGACTCAAATGAATTTAAAACTGGGAGAGACGATTTCCTTATATGATTTCCTCCGTGTAGTAAACGAACACCAGAAAGAAATTTATCTCAAGACTGATGCAACTATTGATTCTTTGTTAAAGAATGATCTACAATGGGATGATATGGATATTGTTGAGGTAATCGCAATGACTGAGAACAAATACAAATTGGATTCACAAATTGATGAATCCTCCATTCAACAAATACTAGACGAACAAGGCGACATTTCTGTTGAAGATATGTTTAACAACCTCAAATTTAAAACATTATTTTAATATGACTTTCGAGCAACAATTAACTACACTTATTATGGCATTCATATCTGTAATCGTATTATGTATGTCTGGGTGCAAATATAATCCAGAAGTACGATATGAATTTGAAGATAAGGAAGGTGCTAAAGAATATGTAGAGAAGTTGTATAAACAGAAAGTGATTGATTATAACTCAGAGGAATCTAGGTACTGCGCAAATGAATCAGAACTAAATTCCTTTTGGGAAGACTCTACAGAAAAAGCAAGAGAGTTTTATACAGTTAAAGAAATTTTAATTGATGATCGTAGTCTTGAAGTAGAAGCCAAGAAAGTATTCATGCGAAAGGCTGTACTATATATGTGGATCTTCTTTTGGGGGTATGTAATCCTCCGACCTATAACAGATGCATATGTACGATACCAAGGAGAGAAACGTCAACTACATCTAAAACAACTTTTAACAAACATACAGGTATCAGAACGTCTAGCTGATCCTAATTACAATCCAATAGACAAATAATATGAAAAAACTACTAATACTAATATTAATAACTGTAGCTCTAGTTAGTTGCGATGGTTCACCTTGTGACAATGGAGTATATAGTGCAACGAGAGCAGCACACTATATTGAATCTAACCCATTAGACTTAGTGAGTTATAACTATCATAGTAAAGGGAAATCTAGTGAAAAGGTTACAGTTGTATACATATGTGTGGGGAAACAACAACAAGTAACCTTCTACACAGACGAAAATCAAGATTCTTTGGAGATGATAAAAGCTGCATGGAAAACACGATACGAAATAAGACAAAAATTTAACCAACAATAAACCAAACAACCAAAATGAATAAAGCAACAATTATTACACTATCAGTAGTAGGAGCAATCTTACTAATCGTCGGAATCTTCGCAACAACAGCTATTGGTTCCTATAATGGATATACACGACTTGAGAATAAAGCAGAAGCAGTTCAAGTTGATAATACCAACGTCCTTGACGACCTAGCAAAATACATAAATGAAAACTTCAAACCTACCGATACCTAAACAATGCATCTTAGTGGGTGGTCTACCATTCAGTGGGAAGACTACACTAGCTAAGGAAGAATTCAGCGACTACTTTCTAGTAGACGATCCAAGGAACTTTGTTGATGATGTGTGTCCACATAGTGATGAACCAAAACTTATCATTACTGACCCCCACCTATCCAATAAGATTAACCGACTCACGGCTATTGAAAGTATGGAAGAGTTTGGTTATGAAGTGGAAGTCATCCTACTTGATGTAGACAAAGAGACTCTACTTCAACGATGGGAAGACTCTGGAAGGAGTAGAGATGTAAAAAACTACATCCTCAATTATTATATTGAAAAATAGAGTCGAAAGAGCTTGACGCTAGAATCTGGTGTGATAAGATCTGTCAACGCAAACGAGAAAGACAACAACCAAATGATTATCAAAAGAAAAAGCCCCTTTTCGGGCAAGGAAAACACACAGGAAATTGCAGTAACCCAAGAACAACTTGATGCATGGCAAGCAGGTACAATAATTCAAGATGCAATGCCTACACTTACAGCAGATGAACGTGAGTTTATTAAGACTGGCATTACTGCTACTGAATGGGAAGAAACATTTGGCGGTGAATAATATTAATATAACCCTTTAATAATAAATACATTATGAGTAAATTAATTGAACATTTAGTTACACTGAATGATAAGGAAATTGGAAGCAGTAATCTTGTTAACATCAAATTAATTGAGACTGGTACTGACGGATATGTTCGTGCTAAGATTGGTTCAAAAGTGTGGAGGAAGTTTGTAGAAGATAATTTTACCGAAGAAGATTTCCAACATGGTGACTTATTCTCCCTTAAACATAATCTTAATAGAGCTATTAGAGACGCTAATGATCGCGCTACTATGTTGTCAACACTCAGTGCAAAACATATGAGTGCTGCACAGTTAGTGGCTGGACTACATAGAACAGATGGAGGTGAATCGGTAAATGTGAAAAACGCTTTAAATGGTTGTACTATGTTGGCAGATGTTGATACTATGGTTGTGTTAACATGTGAGCAATTCGAAGTTCATATCCAATTTCTTGATGAGAATGGTGATGAAAATCAAATCAAATTTACTAACTTTGAATTAGTTAAGACTATTGAAACACCATTCAAGATCAATGGATATACAGGTGAATATGATCCAACTACTAGACAATGGGCATTTGGATGTGCAGACATTACAGCGCGACAAGTTGAAATTGTTGCAAATATGTTTACTGAGATGAATACTAGAGTAAGTGACGAAGCATCATGTGATGTTGAATATGTTCAACTAGGACAAGGCTCATTTGAACAGTGGCATTTTGAAGAGATGTTCGCTATACAGGAGGGTAATCAATAACATGAAAAATATTATAGAAAAAATGAAACCCTTCAGTGGTCGCTATGTAACATTCACTGACGAGAACGTGACTGTATTGTTAAGCACTACAGGTAATCGTAAATACAATAGACATTGGGAAGAGTATTATAGCTTGCCAGAAATTGAAGATGGTTACTTTTATGTTGGTAAGGGTGGCAAACCACTTGCCAACATATTTGGTAGCAATCTAAATTGTATAGGAGAAGATGATGAAGACTGGGATCTTAGAGGATTTGCAGGCACTACCGATTGTTATCATTATACTGCTAAAGCTACAGAAGAAAACATTAACACATTCCTCAAAGTATTTGGAGAAGAACAAAAGGAAAAAAACAAAATGACAATTTTTGAAAAAGCGCAGGAGATTCAAGATGCATTTGATCTGGCTAAGAAGGATGATCTTATCCTATGTATCGGAGATGAAGAATATGAAGTAACTACTAATAAGAAGGAAGCTATTACATTCGACATTCGTACATATTATGTAGACGAAGCTAGTACACTCTACTTTAAAGGCGAATGTAATGCTATATTATGTACTAAAGAATTCTACTTCAACAGTGAAGTATCAACCAAGAAGAAGAACACTAATTCTACAGACTTCGAGATCAATGGTTATGTTGGTAAGTGGAGTTATGTTAAGCAGCAATGGACATTTGGTTGTGCGAAGATTGAAGGTGATCTTATTACCAGATTCGCCAACCTAAACAAAGAAACGTTCAAAACATATGTATGTGTAGATATTCAGGCAGTTACTATAGGACGAGGAACATTTACAATAGAACAAATTAATTCAATGAATAACATTCAAATCAATAGCAACAAATAATATGAAAACTGTATATATGGTATACTGCACAATGTTCGAAGATGGGTATCTTTCAAACTATGGAACTTATTCAACACGGCATAAAGCAGAGGAACGGAAAGCGGCACTCGAAACTGAGAACAATGAGTATGAATACTCTATAGACTCTTTAGAGATTGAGGAACTAATTATCGACCAAGACCAATAATAT
>Ga0233410_10000564_pt1 | contig 11406 bp, 8 predicted proteins | sample Na_anoxic_1_MG_FD_179869 | JGI IMG/M metagenome (GOLD analysis project Ga0233410, IMG submission 179869) | Seawater microbial communities from Saanich Inlet, British Columbia, Canada - Na_anoxic_1_MG | ecosystem: Environmental > Aquatic > Marine > Inlet | place: Canada: British Columbia...
AGAGCAAAGAGTTAGACCCACGTGTTTTTGATCCTACTTTCTTTAGAAAATAGTGAAAGTCGGTCAGGTTAGAGAAAACCAAACCTCAAAAAATAATACAAAAGCGGAGGATTTATCTTCCGCTTTTTTATGTCCGGGCCATTAATGTTTTCCGGATAACGCACTCCCCAACTCCCCCCCTGAGCTTCACTTACTAATGTTAACAACGAACCAATCAAGCAATGAAAGAATCCGTTGATTCCCCTCGCTTTTTCCATAGCTGATTTGATTGATTAATAAGGTCAATATCGCAGACATCCAATAGTTTTTAAATCGTAAATGAATGAATTTAAAAGATTCAAGATATGCTTGTCCCATCTTTTTCCCTTGCCGGGTAGCCAATTGGAGCCCCCCGATAAAAACACCGCGAGGATGACGGTAAAGTACATAATAATGGGATCAGGTTAAAATTAAATCATTGTTTATCATGACGCTAATAGGAAAAAAGTAGTTAGCGTAACGGCTAAAGGTTCGAGCAAGTCGCTCTGTTTTGATTTTCTATTAACATTAAAAAGTGTATTTGAGGTGCTGAGCAGATTTTTTTCAAGAAAAAATATGCAATGCCTTGAAACGGTTCTAATTCAATTTAGAATGATATTTTGCAACAATACTCATTGCGCAAGATAACTTTATTATTCCTGCTTCTATCGCTTCTGGACGTATTGCATTAAAACCTAAGCGGAAGTGATTTTTAGGTGGATTGGTTTGAGAAAAGTGAATCTCACCAGGCTCGATCAACACGCCTAATTTAGCCGCTTGCCGTGCTAAATACTGTGTATCTATATGCTCTGGTGCTTTGATCCAAAATGCTGAAGAATGATGATCTTGATAGCTGCACTGAGGCAAATAGTTCGCCAATGCCGCCTTAAGGATGCCGTGGCGTTTTTGAGAGCATCTATGATAACGTTTTAAATAGGTTTCATAATAGCCCTGCTCAATAAAGTGAGCCATCTGATATTGAATATTAGTTGGCGGGTGGCGATATCGTAAACGCCGCAATGAACGCAGTTCATCAATCAATTCCATAGAGCCGACAATATAACCCAACCTTAAACCCGGAGACAGGACTTTAGACAGACTTCCCACATAGATAACCCGGCCCTCTTCATCTTCAGATTTTAAAGCCATTTGCGAGTCAATATCCGTATTAATATGGGAATCAAAATCATCTTCAATAATGATTTTATTATGGCGACTGGCTAATGCCAGCAACTGCTTTCTGCGCGCCTGACTCATTGATACACCCGTTGGTGACTGATGGTTTGGCGTGACATAAAAAACGTCACACTCACTGGAGTCATCGGACATTTTTATGCCTTGATTATCTATTTCATGAAGCTGGATTGACGCCTCTTGTAAACTAAAGACACTGATCGCTTCTCGATAACCTGGATTTTCAACACCGATCGTTGTGTTTTTATCAAGCAGTAATTCAGCTAACAAACTTAATGCATTTTGTGCCCCTAACGTTAAAAGGATCTCATAATCTTGCGCAATGATCCCTCTTTTAGGTAAAACCTGTGTACGAATTTGTTCAATCAACATGGGATAGTCATTGTCAAAACAATCGTATAACCACTCTTTATCCCGGCGATTACCTGTCACCTTGCGTTCAGCATCACGCCAATGCTCAATGGGGAAAAAATCAGTATCTAACTGTCCATATACAAAAGGGTGATCATAATCCATCCATTGAGCAGGCTTAACGACGGTAAGATAATTAGAGGCGGACTTTTTGAATATTTCGCCCCAAATTGGTGCGTTAGACGTTCCCGTTTGAGCAGAACAAGGGATAAGATTATTCTCATCCTGCTGGTAATTAGCAACAACATAATACCCCTTTCTAGGCTTACTCAGTAAATAGCCATCATCACATAAACCTTCATACACACGAGCGACCGTATTACGTGAAACACCGGCCTGAAGAGAGAGCTGACGGCATGATGGCAAAGGCTTGCCCTGCAGATATTGGTTACCTAAAATATTTTTCAGCAAGTAAATTCTAAGCTGCTCCTGCAAGCTTTCTCCGCTTTCTGAATCAATTTTTATAGGTGCGCCAATCATTGTCTTCTGCCCGCTTAATGAGATGTTTATACAGGACTAAAGCAAGATTCAGGCCCAAAATATCTGTCCTTTTTTTTTTATAAAACTGTCCCTTTTCAGGCGTTAAGAAACCCCTTATAACTAAAAAGGAAAGCAAAATGCAGATCCAAATAACATGGAATTAACTTTAAAATCACAATGAGGTGCAATGATGAAAAACTATACTTGGGGCAAGAAAAAATTAACGTCGATTCTGTCTGCGACGATACTGGTTCTTTCAACACACGCTTCTGCTGTGACTATGCAGGAAGTTGAACAACAAGGCGTATTAAAAATAGTAACGGAAGATAATTATGCCCCTTTCAATTTTATTAAACGTGGTGAACCAATGGGGTTTAATAATGAACTACTCGCTGAGTTTCAAGCTTATTCAAAAGGTAAATTTAAGGTTGAACAAACGATTATGCCATGGACTGGATTATTAGCATCGGTGACCGCGGGTCAATATAACCTGACTATTACCGGTGTAATGGCAACGGCAGAACGCGCAAAGGTACTTAACTTTTCATACCCAGTTGCCTCTGCACAAACGGTTTATGCAAAAAGAGCCGATAACGACAGCATCACAGATATCAAAAGCCTTGATGGAAAAACAATGGGTGTTCAATCCGGTACTGTTTTCTACAACAACATCAATCAACTAGAAGATATGTTAGCGGCGACTGGCGGTAAAGTAGGTAAGATAATTCAATACCAGTCTTACCCTGAAGCGTATGCGGATCTTGCTAATGGGCGTGTTGATTATGTCATTAATGCAGAAACCAACATTAATGATCTCGTGAATAAACGTGGCAATATCTTTGCTAAAGGACAAGCCGTTTCTAAAAAGGGATATTTTGCTTGGGCAACATCAAAAAGCAGCCCTGAATTGTTGGAATATACAGACGGTTTTATCAAACATATGAAAGCAACAGGCAAGCTTAAAGAGCTACAAATAAAATGGTTTGGTCAATCATTTGATAACCTGCCAGACCTGCACGTGATCACGCAAAAAGACTACGTATTACTGTCTGATTATAAGTAAATCAGCACTGACCTTTCAAGTTCAAAGCTTGCTTAAAGCAAGCCCTAAAATATAAATGAACATGAAAGGTCACCTTCAACTAGGTCATCAGTTGACGGTTTCCATGCTAATAAAAAGAAGGGATGAATATGGGATTATATGAAGTGATTGAATTATTTCAAGCAGCGTGGACCACTATGTGGATAGCTGCAATCTCAATTGTAATCGGTATTATTTCAGCATTAATTATTGCCATAATACGTGAGAAAAAAATACCATTTTTAACAGAAATACTGACTTTCTATATCAGCATTATAAGAGCAGTGCCTTTAGTCACACTGACACTTTTTGTTTTTTTATCAATACCGTCATTTGGCATTAATTTACATTGTATTACGGCAGGGATCATTGCATTAACGGTCAATACCACGGCCTTTAATGCGGAGATATTTCGCACTGCACTAGAACGATTTTCTCCTGATCAAAGAGAAGCAGCAGAGTCTATTGGTATGAGCAATTTCACTTTTTACCGTTATATCATGTTGCCACAAATATTCACCATCAGCTTACCCGCATTGGTGAATGAGATGTCAAACTTAATCAAGAGTACGCCTGCTATTGCCATGATAGGTGTTATTGATTTAACCCAAGTAACCAAGCAGATTTCATCCGTAACCTATGAACCGATGCCGCCCATTTTATGTGCTGGTGTTATCTATATGCTAATGATTTCATTTCTGGTTAAGGCGCAACGAATGGCAGAAAAGAAAGCACTTAGACTAGCAATGTAAGGAGTTGACAATGGAAGATTGGATCACAATTTGGGAAGCGCGTTCAATATTTATAGATGGCTTTGCAACAACGCTAGGAATATTTCTATACAGCTCATTTATCGCGTTTTTTATTGGCCTATTACTCCTTTATTTTTTAGAGAACAGTAATAAAAATTGGCAATATCTCATCATGCTTTTTGTTAATGGCATGAGAACCATTCCTTTTCTGGTTTTTGCCTATTTACTTTATTACGGACTGCCAGAGTTAGGAATAAGACTCGATGGTTATACCGCAGGATTAGTTGGATTAGCGCTATATCATGGTGCTTATTTCTGCGAAATACTGCTTAGTCGCAGAAGAGTCATGCCCAATGGGTTAATTGAAGCGGCGTTAGCGCATGGCTTCAAAAAGAAGACACTTTTTGTGCGCATGATACTACCAAATACGGTAATGAATTCTCTACCCTTAATTGGCAATCAGTTAATCAATTGCTTAAAAGACAGTGCATTCCTATCCATCTTAACGGTCGAGGAGATAACCTTTGCGGCAAACAATATTCAATCTGTTCACTACATTCCTATAAAAGCCTTTGCTTGTGCAATTGTTCTTTACTGGGCGATCACATTGGCAATCGAATTTGTCATGAATAAACTCATAAAAATCGGCAACCAGAAAGGATTCAATCATGCCTGATACAACCGTAATTCGCATAAAAAATCTATCAAAGCAATTCAATGGTGTCGAAGTATTAAGAGATATCAATTTAGATATAAAAAAAGGGGAAGTCGTCAGTATTTTAGGATCTTCAGGCTCAGGAAAATCAACCCTATTACGTTGTATGAACTATCTAGAGCAGCCGGAAAGAGGGAAAATATTTGTCGATAATATGCGCATGGGGGTTAATGAAAGTACTAACAAACCGATGACCCATAATCAATTAGCTAAAATGCGTGAAAAGATCTGCATGGTGTTCCAGAACTTCAATCTGTGGCCGCATCTAACCGTGCTTCAAAACGTAATGGAAGCGCTATTGCATGTGAAAAAAATGCCTAAAAAACAGGCTAAAGAAATAGCAGCTGAGCAACTCGAAAAAGTGGGTATGGAGGATTTCTTAGAGCAATATCCCATTACATTATCTGGCGGTCAGAAACAGCGGGTTGCGATTGCACGCTCTCTTGCAATGAGCCCCGATGTTTTACTGTTTGATGAGCCGACCTCGGCACTTGATCCTGAGCGTGTTGAGGAAGTGCTGATGGTGATGAAAAAACTCTCTCAGGAGGGCTATACCATGGTCGTCGTTACTCATGAGATGGAATTTGCACGCATGGTTTCAGATCAGGTCGTTTTTCTGGAAAAGGGAAAGTTGATTGAAAAATCTGCACCTGAAAAGTTCTTTACCAACCCTGATGCGATACGTGTCAGGCAGTTTTTAAAACTGGATCCTCAATAAGAGGCTCTGTTTAATTTAATAATGATTAATTTTTATTCATTTGTCTTTAAAGGAATAGGTTATGACAAATCAAGATTGGCAAGATCGACGCAATAAGGTTATTGCAAAGGGCATGGGTAATGTACACCCGACTTATATCAAATCAGCTAGCAATGCACAGTTAACGGATATTGAAGGGAATACTTATATTGATTTTGGCGCCGGCATTGCCGTTAACAACACAGGGCACTCACACCCGAAAATTGTTAATGCGGTAAAAAAACAGCTGGATAATTTCAGTCATACCTGTTCAATCCTGACGCCATACACGAGTTTTGTTGAACTGGCTGAAAAACTACTGGATATTTATCCGGGCGATTTTGATAAAAAAGCTATTTTTTTAACAACAGGTGCAGAAGCTGTCGAAAATGCGATTAAGGTTGCAAGATCTCATACAGGTCGTAGCGGTATTATTGCCTTTAATGGCAGTTTTCACGGGCGCACAAATATGTGTATGGGGTTAACCGGAAAAGTTGCACCTTATAAGGTCGGCTTTGGTCCTTTCCCTAATGAAATTTACCATTTACCTTATCCAAATGCTTACCATAATATTAGCGAGCAGAGCAGCCTTGATGCGTTGGAAAATTTATTTAAAGCGGATATTGAGCCAACACGCATTGCCGCTTTAATATTTGAACCTATCCAAGGCGAAGGCGGCTTCTATGCCGCATCCCCTGGTTGGGCTAAAAAAATTCGCCAATTATGTGATAAATATGGCATCGTCTTAATTTGCGATGAAATTCAGTCTGGCTTCGCGCGTACCGGCAAAATGTTTGCTTATGAGCATCTTGGCATCACGCCCGATCTCACTACGATGGCAAAAGGTATTGCTGGCGGTTTCCCGCTTTCAGCATTAGTCGGTAAAGCAGAAATTATGGACTCAGCAACACCTGGTGGCTTAGGCGGTACTTATGCCGGCTCACCGCTTGCCTGTGTCGCCGCTCTTGAGGTTTTGGATATTATTGACGAAGAGCAGTTATGCTCGCGTGCCGATATGATTGGTACACAGTTCAGAGAATACTTAATTGATTTACAAACACAGATCCCTGAGATAGGAGATATTCGTCAGGTCGGCGCTATGATTGCCATTGAACTCAATGATCCAAAGAGCAAAGAGCCACTGGCACATTTAACAAAAGCATTGGTTCAACAAGCAGGCAAAGCCGGGTTAATACTGCTTTCTTGCGGTATTAAAGGCAATGTGATCCGCTTTCTTCCCCCTTTAACAATAGAAACAGAATTAATTTTTAAGGGGCTGGGGATAATGAAAGAACAACTGCTTCTTTTGTTGGATAAGCATTAAAGCGTTAGCCGCTACTTACATTTCATTAATCGACTTCTGTTTTTTGAAATAAGTAGAAAACCAATCCAGGGGCATAAAAGCGCTTGGATTGTACCCATTCTACTTGAAGATTAGCTCGGATAGCAGAACAAGTGGATTGGGTATGTTGGTCAAATCGGAACTGCCTATATTATTGCACTTTTTATCTTAGTATCACTCTTTTTTTGACTTTGAAAATATCACAGTATTGAGTGCCTGAATTATAAATAAAAAGCAATTAAGATGATGTCATCATCATAACTGAGGAATAAGAAAACGATGGAATTATTTAGATTACAACCTGCAATTCATAAATTTGCTGAATTTGCTGAATTTATTGAAGAATTCGCTGTTAATGATAAAGATGTTATCGTAGTAAATAACTCTATTTTTGATAAGTTTATAAAAAAACTTGATTTAAAAAGTATCTTTATATCGCCAAAAAAGTATGGGAATGGAGAGCCTTCCGATGAGATTATAGACAAGGTGATTGAAGAAACTGCAAAATATGAATTTGACAGAGTCATTGCTATTGGTGGCGGAGCAGTAATGGATATCGCCAAATTTTTAGTTCTTGATAATGTAAGTAATACACTTGATGTTTTTGAAAGAAAAATTGAGTTTAATAAAATAAAAGAGTTTATTGCTATTCCGACAACATGTGGAACCGGTAGTGAAGTTACCCCCTATTCTGTTGCTGAAATAAAATCAAAAGGCACAAAAATGGGGATTGGAATAGATGAATTTCTTCCTGATCATGCTGTACTTATTCCTGAACTGCTAAAAGATATGCCTTATAAATTCTTTGCATTTAGCTCGCTGGATGCGCTTGTACATGCGGCTGAATCACTTGTCGCACCAGGCTCTAATCCCTATACTGAGCTTTTTTCAGAAAAAGCGATAGCGCTGATACTTAAAGGGTATAAAGATATTTCTGAAAAAGGAAAAGATTATTATTCTGACATTATAGAAGATTTTCTTATTGGAAGTAACTATGCCGGAATCGCTTTCGGTAATACAGGCGTCGGGGCTGTTCATGCGCTTTCATATCCACTGGGCGGAAAGTATCATGTCGCTCATGGGGAGTGTAACTATGAATTCTTTACACCTGTATTTAAAGCATATGCAGAAATTGAACCTGACGGGAAAATAAAAAAATTCAATGAATTAGTTATTTCAGTCTTGGGATTAAACGAAGATGCTGATATTTATGCAGAATTAGATAAATTGTTCAATTTTGTTTGGGAAAAGAAAAAACTAAATACCTTCGGTATGGAAGAAAGTGAAATTCTTGGATTCACTGAAAGTGTCATTGAAGAGCAACAACGACTTCTTTCAAATAACCCTGTCGCATTATCAAAAGAGGTTATTTTAGATATTTATAAAAAGCTATATTAACAAATAACTTGCCTTGAAAAATAAAGAGGCTCAAGTCTTGAGTTTCGCCTTTTAGAGGGAGAAACACAAGACCTGAATTTTTTGAAATTGTCAGGGGCCGTTCATTTTTCCGGCTTTTTGTTATTAATCAAAAGGGAAGTTTTTTACTTTCCAGCGCTCGAATAACGTTTTAAGTTTGCCTGAACTGAGTAATTGTGGAAGCTGGGTATCAAAAATTTCTGCTAGTTTCTGACCTCGCGCTGTATCGGCAAACGCCGGATACAGCTTTAGCTCCAATACAGGCTCGATTTGGTAATTGTTGCGATCAAAGCCTGCCATCTCTAAACGGGCAGCCGATGATTGAAAAGAATCTAGGATTTTCACTTGATCATCCAGAAAGAAATCAATTCGCCCTCTTTTTAACATTATCAGTGGGCTGATATGGTCATTGTGTTCTTGAGCTAAAACAGCGATAGCAAGATATTTGTCATAGTCAGCCCCACGAATCCAAGCGACACGCTTTCCTGCAAGGCTTTTCTGTCCCTTCCAGGACAATGTGGTTTTCTTGAAAATAGCTGAAATGTTTTGGCTGCTGTAATGCCATTGTGGAAAGATTAACTCGCTGGAATCTCCGCGATAATGGCCTAACATAACATCCGCTTTTTTATGTTCAATCATACGCTGGGCACGTCTAAGAGGAACAGATATGATATTAACCGTTACACCTTGTGGTTCATATATGGCGCGCAGCATGTCCCAATACAAACCAGTACCGTCTCGACCCGTTAAACCTTGAATTGGTTCGCTGATGATAGAGACCTCTTTTAATTCAGAGGTCAATATCGCAGCTCCGGCAGATGGCAAGTATTCAGTGACATTGGATTGAGTGATAAGCTTGCTCGGAATCTCGACACCTCCCCCATGAAATTGACCGGCAATACTATCCATTGCGAGTTTAAGTGCGACTCTGCCCATCAAAATAGGATTCGCATAGACAGTAGCCGCTATTTTCCCATTTACTATGCTAGCCAGAGTAGCTGGGGCACCATCATTACCGAACAAGAGGACGTCATCAATACCTAACGTTTTTAAGGCGGCCTCCGCACCAATAATTTCAAAATCATTGGCAGCAAACACCATCTTTATATCGGGATGTACAGAAAACATATCTAAGGTTGCAGCATAGCCACCTTCAGTATTCCAATGTCCATTTTTTCGAGTAACAATCTGCAAAGGTGAGTTCTGAATCGCTTTTTCAAAGCCTTTTACCCGCTCGTCGGAGTGATAGCCTGACTCTCCTTCTATAATCCCGACCTTCATGGTTTTGCCTTTCGACAAAGATAAAGCATATTGACCTAGCTGATAGGTACTTTTTTGCTGTTTATAGCCGATAATAGCATGTACAGGCGTGGGAAAAGAAAGGGCATCACTATTGACAATAATGACAACAATTCCCTTTTCAACGGCTGTTTTGATTAACGGGGCGGCAGCGTTTTTATCATGAGTAGCAAGGATAATAGTTGAAACATCAGTATGCAGTACGCCACTAAGCATCTTCATCTGTTCAGCAGGGTTATCTTTTTGAGGTGCCAGCATAAAAATATCAACACCACTTTCTGAGGCGGCTGCTGAAATACCTTTCCACAGATCGAGATAAAAATTGAACTCAGTTGCTGGTGGCATATAGGCGATTTTCAGCACACTTTTTTTAGGCAGTACATTTGCAAATGAAGCCTGATTTTCCAACGGTATGATAATTGTGTTGTGTAACGGATTATTCGCTGAGGTAAGCGTCGACAGGGTGCATAATACCAAACGCATTAATTAAGTGATCAGATTTGCTATTCAAAATCATATCTACTGCTTTGTCTAAATCAATTTCCCTTTGCAGCCATTGATCATAAATTTAATGCGTTTGGTATAACACACATGTTATGATGGCTTTACCAATAAACATTACGAATTTATTTTGTTGTTGATTCATGACGCTCTGTTTAAATAAAAGTCAAATCGAAATACATATATCATAATAAAAAATTAACATCCTTTTGATTTATCCCTGCGTCATAAACCGCGTATATTTTGAGACGAGATTGTTGAGCAATAATACCCCCGCAAGATACTAAAAATCAATGCGGCTAGGAGGGGCTCCGTTCATTTTTATTGAAATGAACGACTGCTTTAGCAAGAGAAAACATGGATGTTTTCTCTAACCTCAGCCAGTACAGGGACGTAATGTCTGAGGTGGTACGTTAAAAAGCTGTTGGGCAGTTCAATATAAAAAAATGGCTCGGGGCAGCCTTTCTTTTGGGCGAGTTATGCGTCAGCATAATGCCACGAGTGGGCTAAGCTCTGCGAGCCCTGTTTTCTTTGGCTGTTCAAAGAGCATGACTCTCTCGAACTGCGAAACTTCGTTTCGGTTTCTCATCGTCTACACGCCGTCAAGGGCGGAAGACCAACAATAAAAGTTAAACCATATGCTTCAGGCGAAGGCCAATGACAAAACCAATCGGCTAGGAATGTTATGTATTCCCGCGCGGATCGTGGAAACGAGTAAAAGTTAAACCATACGCCTCAAGCGCAGGCCTACGATAAACCAATACATCTACGTGTTTTATGCGCTATCCGCAACAAGATCCTCGATTAAAACACCTCGATGACGGGGGAATCAATAAAGGCAGGCAAGCTCAGGCCTACAAACCAAGCCAATCGGCCAGATAATAAAAAGAAAACCTACAGCAACTTATATTGCCCGTTATCAATGCCGTCAATTGTCCAGCTGCCAATCTGATAACGGATCAAACGCAGCGTCGGAAAACCGATATTTGCGGTCATACGCCGTACTTGACGATTACGGCCCTCACTAATGGTAATGCTCAACCAGATGGTGGGAATATTCGCGCGCTCGCGAATCGGCGGATTGCGCTGCCAAATATCCGGCTCATGCATAATTTCTACTTTAGCGGGCAGGGTTAAACCGTCTTTAAGCTCGACACCATCACGCAGTTTCTGCAGATCCGCGTCAGCAGGCGCGCCTTCCACTTGCACCCAATAGGTTTTGCTGGTTTTTGCACCGGGCTGAGTGATTTTCGCCTGCAGCTTACCGTCGTTAGTCAGTAATAATAATCCTTCACTATCCCTGTCTAAGCGTCCTGCGGCATAAACCTCAGGTATATCGATAAAATCTTTTAGTGTCTGGCGTTTTCCTTCATCAGTAAACTGGCTAAGCACATCAAAGGGTTTATTAAAGAGCACAATTTTTTGCGGACCGTTTAGCGCTGCCGGTTTACTTCTCTTTAT
>Ga0233410_10000565_pt1 | contig 11405 bp, 8 predicted proteins | sample Na_anoxic_1_MG_FD_179869 | JGI IMG/M metagenome (GOLD analysis project Ga0233410, IMG submission 179869) | Seawater microbial communities from Saanich Inlet, British Columbia, Canada - Na_anoxic_1_MG | ecosystem: Environmental > Aquatic > Marine > Inlet | place: Canada: British Columbia...
AGGTAAACGGATATTACAACTAACTGTACATAAACAACCAGAAGTAGAACTTGTTGAGATAGATGAATTATCAGATACACAACGAGGCAGTAAGGGTTTTGGCTCATCAGGAGTTTAGAATATGACTGTGAAAATAACACAACCAATAGTGAAAGTGGAAGTAGTAAGCGACAACCCACCAATAGTGAAAAAAGAAAAAGAGATTAAATGCCAAACCCCTAAGCGACTTCGTCGCCCAGATGTTCTACAAGGTACTACACTTAGAATTAAAGCCAATGGGTATAACATTTATGTCACTCTCAACTGTGACCCCAAAACAGGTAGACCGCTGGAGTTGTTTTTCTCAAGCTCCCACCTTGAGTCAATGGGGTGGGTGGCGCTCGCTACACGATTGAGCTCCTTGATTCTACAATCTTATGATGCTCATATAAACAATCTAAAAGTTTTAGCTAACGAATACATACAATGTGAAATACCCGAGCCAATGCTTAAAAAAGTGTGGGGTGAAACAAAGGGACGCAACCACAACGGAGTCATTCAATTCATCGGTCGTAATTTATTAGCTTTACATAAAGCTATCGAAAGTGACAACACCGAAATAATCAAAGACGCAATTACACCTACCGCAGAAGTTGACGAGTCTAACTTCCCACCCTGTAATGACTGTGGTGGTGAAGTTAGATTAATGGATGGTTGCCCAACTTGTATAGCCTGTGGCGCAAGTAAATGTAGCTAATCTTTAATATAAATAGGCTTACTCAGCGCCCCAGCTATCGCTTGCCAATGGGGCGGCTTAGCTAAATTAGATAGCGTAATAGGTACTACCTTATCTAATACCGCCTCTTTAACCGATTGCCCTTTAGATAAGTCGGCAACGGCGCGAGGTAAGAACGCAGATTTCCAATACGCACTATGTAATGGATCACCTGACATAACATAATACATTTCACGAGGCACCTCTGCTAACTGCTTAGACCATTCTATCCTTGTGTTAGGCCCTAGTTTAGGACGCATCCACCCCAATGGGAACGCATTGTCAAAGACAGAACCTTCACCTGATGATTGTTGGAGAGCTTCGGCAAATAATGCAAACATCACAGCACCACGCGCCATATAATATTGATAAAGCCTGCGTACATCTTTCTTACTATTCAAACCGGGGAAGGCTTTTGCTTGTATACGAATATTAGCAAGTGACCAGTCAGGAGCAAATACCATCATCTGCATCGCACGCCGACCTGACGGCGATGCGGCACCTGCCCCAATCTTATGTAGAATATTATTCTGCACATTACTCGCCATCCGCGCCCAGTTCAGCCCACCAAACGCATCGTTAGTAAACATAGCTGCTTCTGCCGCTAACTCATCTAACGAGCGGAGTGGTACGCCACCCTTCTCTGCCATCTTCGCATTGATACGAATTAACTCATCGAGATTTTTAGTAAACGCAATTAACTTACCACCCGTTGCAATCTTATCCCATAGTATTTTATCTAAGTTTTCATGGAATACACGCACACCTTTAGGTAATTGCGAAGCCACTTTACCAACATACGGAATTTGAGAAATCAATCCCTCTGCGGCGCTCATTGCGTTATAAAGCGCGTCACCCTTAATGTCGTCAATCCATCCTATTTGAAGACCATTCATCAAACCTAAGTCAATTAAGTCACCAAGTTCCCCCTCCTTTAACTGGTTCAATGCTCCTTTATATTCTCTCCCCATTTTTGTAGGATTAAGCCCTGCGTAGAGAGCAGACTCAAGTAACGCAACACCATGAAACATACTAAATGCTAGAACGGAACGCTTAACCAGATAAGTCAAATTCAATAGCAAACGCTGAGTAACGCCTGCGTCGCGGGTATCAAACAACATCTTTAACGTGGGTGCGATATCGGAATGGGCATAATAATAATCCCCATTTTTATCACGGAATGACGCATGCTTTATAACAGCATAGTGATCGGGTGCATCATCGCGACGCGTAATCATAGGTACATCATTGTTATCTACAATGTTACGCACTCGATCAATGAGCATCTTATTTGCTTCAACCCTGAAAATCCCTCGTAGATAACCAGACAACAAACCCCCTATATCCTCAAGAGGAGTGTACCCTGCCTCCATCGCATCCATCATTGTGTCAAATTCACGAGAGTAATAGTGAGTGGATTTAGTAGCTAAAGCTTTCTTTGGAGCGCCAAGTATTTGACTTAAGTAATCTTCAAAAGAGGTACCGAGGTGGTCGTTATAAAGATGGGGCACATAGTTCTTTCTAAACTTGACATTACGCCCACCGGGTTGTTTCCGAATCCAGCGATAGACTTCTGACAACATATTCTCAACCTGTTTAATTGCTATTAGGTCTTTAGATGTGAACTTAATAGCCGGTAAGCCTTTAGCAATTTGCATTGCATTAAACTCATCAAGATTCCCCTCAATATAATGTGCAACTGCCTTACGCGAATCAGGTGTAGGAAACTGTTCCATTACTGTATCAATAGACGCTCTAATGTGTCGCTCCATCACAGCAATCATACCGATGTGTTCTTTTGTATAATCGACAAAACGACTACCTTCGTCATGGCCTAATCTATACCGCGTTGTCTTCCGCGCTTCATTCATCAATTTACTTGGGTTACGAATGAAGTTATTCATACCCATCGCTGCGCTCTTAACCGTTTTATATACTTTAAAAACTTTAGCAGCCCCTCGATAAACGGAACCCACTAAATTAGGCTGCTCCGCACGAGCTCTGCGATGTGCCTCTTTATTAACAGACGCACTCTGCTCTCTAGTAACGGGAATGTGTGAGCCACTGTTCTTAGTTTTCTCTCGTTTGAATACTTCTCTTTGATTTCGCTTAAACGCTTTTTGATACGCTTTACCTTTAACACCCCCTACTCCCGGGACTCGTCCAATATCACGAGCTGCGCTTTTAACCCCTGCTTTTATCGCACTACCTGTACGAACCATTAATTCAGAGAAATCTATAGGGTCATCTGCGAATCGTATATTCCCATCGGCGTCGCGTGTTACCCGATCAAGTCCATCTTTATCTTTAGGAGGAGTGCGTAGTGTACTACCGTCTTCAGTTTTATTAAACGCTTCTTTACCTTTAGTGACTGCGCGCTCCGCTACTTTCTTTACAAATGGTACTGCTCTATCTGCAATCTCTCCTGCTTTCGCAAGCCCTTCTTGTAGATGTGCTTTACCTATCTCTTTTTTCAAATCAAAAGTGCGAGCCGCCTTCGAGTCCATATCCGCTTGTTTATAACCCACCCGCTTGAGCGCGTAGTCTATAGAGTTAATATGACGCTCTGTGTTACGAAGCCCTCTGACCTGAGAGGTAGAGGCTTTAGTTCCTTTTTTCAAAGAGGCACTAGTGGGTTTCTTACGAAGAGCATACCGCTTCTCTTTTTCTAATACAAACTTCAATAAATCAGCAGGATCTTTTAAATGATCGTTTAAAGATTGCCGATTTAAATTCATACGCTCAAGCGCATCATCTACCGATTTACCAAAGGCAGTATCCTTGTTAGGGTTGACAAGTTTCCGTTTGCTTTCAAAGAAATCCTTAACCGCTCTATCTACATCCACTTTCAAAACTTTATTAGTTCTATTGTATTCTATTAAATCACCAGCCCGCCCAGTGGTTTTACCTATTTCAATCTTCCAACCGGGCATAAAATCAGGTGCTTCAAATATATCACCTACTTTGCCTTTAAGTAAAGTCTCAATCCCATCTTTAGAAAAGTTTAAGACAGGGCGCGAAGCTCCATCGCTCTTACCATGCTTGTCGTCCATTTCCTCACGGGTCGCTTTAACCGCTTTAGCAGGATCGAGACCTTTATCAATATGTGTTTTGAGAGTGGTTACCAACTCTTCTGCGTCAGCACTTGCCCATTGACCATCTTGCATAGACTTCTGTAAGCCTTCAATATGAGCAACCTGATCTTCAAACTTACCGCCTGCTTTTAGCCAACCTGCTGTACGCCCTGCGCCTAATAATAACACGCCCCCTGCTGCACTAAGCCCCGCCATGTTTGCTACATTATGCTCAACAGGTGTACCGTGTGATAGGTTGACCCCTGCTTGATATGCGGCACCGATCATAGCTTCCTGAGCAGCAAAGGCGCTAAGCCCTGCCGTAGTTTTAATAATACGCTGCGCCACTACACCATTAGCACTCACTTCAGCAAGTTTTACAGCTAGTCGATCGGTCGTCCCCGCCCTGAGGAGTGGTATGAACATGGCTGCAAAAAACAAAGGGTCAGCGACCATTGCTTTTGCAAACGCAGCCCCTGTTTCGAGAGGTGCATTTATAATTGCCTCAGCAACTAGATCAGCCATCTCTTTAAATTCTACATCTTCAGGATCTACAATATGCTTAAAGCGTTGCTCTAACTCAGTAAGATATTGAGCCCCTTCTTTTGAGTGTTTATACTTATTAGGTAGTGTTCCAAATTCTTGGATAGCGTTCTGTAATTTCTCACCATCTTCTGTCGTCAACCCTGCTGAATTTACAAGCCAACGAAGTCCTAACCAAGGACTACCTCCCGCCCAGTGTTTAAGCACCTCGGCGGCACTCTCTTCATCCGTGCCAAACCACTCATCTGGTGCGGAGACATCCATCCACTCATAAGTTTCATCACGAAGCCTATCAAAATAATGAGTAGGCGCCTCGTCATCCAACATCGAGTCTAGCGCCTTCGCATCTAACTTATTTATATCATCTTCCGGCGCCATTTGCATCAGATCACTAAACGGTGAACGAGCTACCGAAGGTGCTACCGAAGGGGTTACCATTGATGATGGCGGGGGTACAGCGACAGGTGGAGCAGTAGTAGTTACAGGTGTAGGCACCGATGCAGCTTGAGCAGATGGTTCTGTTACTATAGAGTCATCTTCAAAAGGTAAATCGTCAATGACCCATCGAGGGTCATCTGCCAAAATAGCCTTCATTATCTAGTACCTTTCATTCGATCCATTAGCTGTATATAGGTCATAAATTTCTGTGTCTTTTGATCTCTATAGCCATACCCTTTTTCAGCACTGTGTTCCCAGACCAATGGATTTGGATGTTGGGTATTTACAAATGCAGTTATGTCACGAGGCTCAGGAATAAACTCATCAAATGAACTAACGCTAGGCGCCTGATTGTATGGTCCCCATTTATCAATACCACCTGATAGATTGGAAAGACCTGCCATCATAACCTCCTCTATCTCAGCATCACTCAGTTGATCGGTATTAGTCCCTTTCAAATCAGAAACATCACGAAGTTTCGCAGCTACATCGTTCATAAAGAGCTGCGCCTGAGCGGGATCTTCTTGTAGCAACTCGAACTGATCCTTAGTGAAGAAACCATCTTGCAATGCTCGATTCACCGGTTCGTAAGCCATGATATCTAACCAATCGAATTCCAACCATGAGTTATCCAAATCTTTACCGACCATGTCACCTAGATAATCCGCCATTATCCCGTAGTCACCTGTTGAAAAACGAGTATCAGTTTTAGCAGAACCCGGTAGCTCCCAGTTTATTCCTTTAATTCCGTCATTCACTCGTTTACCATACGCAGTAATTACATCAGTTTCCGAACCATCTTCTATATCTTTAATAGCTTGTGCTCTTGCATTTTCAATAATCTGAGCCTGTTCGGTTTTTGTAAGATCTGTCCACTTACCAGATGCACGTTCCCCTGTCATCACACCCTGCATTACTCTAACAATGGTATCCATCTCCCTGCTGTCATACCCACTAGGGTTTTTAAGATAAGCATTCATCCGCTCGTTCGCCATCGCTAATGATTTACTAGTCTCAGGGTCATTCTCAAAAACAGCGAAACCCGCATTTGAAGCGTGCATATCAGCAATAGTCTTCATCATATCTGGTTTCAATTTACTACCTGTTCCTTTACCTAATCCTTTAGTAGGCTTCTTAGGTTCTGGTCTTATCCATCGGCCTGGATGAAGATCATCAGGGATAGCCCCTTTGGTCCACTGCGGCACATCGCGATAAACCACATCTCGGCCAGTTTCCTCATTATAAATCGTTCGAGTTTTACCCTTCAAACTGGCTTCAGCTGCCTTATCCGCTTTAGCCTGTGCCTCCTTCAGTTTACGATCCCACTCTTTATCGTCCTTGAGCACTTCTTTAAATTCGTCATGTGTAACTTTACCAGCGTGGGTCATTGCCCCAATAACTGAACCGAAAGTACTACCGTCTTCACCCTTAGCGAGCGGTGCCATCATCTTCTCGGCAAACGCATGAGCATAAGTTGCCCAATCGGCAGTGGTCTGCTCTTCCTCAGGGATACCGGCTTCATCCAATAACTTAGTTTGTGCCTCAGCAGGTGGCTCACCCATTAATAATGTCTCAGTTAGCTCACCCGGTGTTAGCGGAGTGGCTTCGACTAAGGCGTCTACGTCCTGCGCTAAACTCTTACGGGGTTTGTAGATCTCAGCTATCCCGCCTAAAACTGGGTCGCTATTATCACTACCCTGTTCCATGATCGCATTTGCGGTAGAGTCTCTGTTAAACATTTTCCTAGTTAACGGGTTATTATCCCGAACCTTACTTACATCAGAGCTTGGAACTTCTTCCGTACCCTGTTGACGCTCTGCATATTCCGCTAATGACTGTCCCATAATAATTCCTTATTTCTTTGCTGCGCTAGATTCACCCCACCACCCGAAGTCCTTACCTGTGCCTGCAATACTTGCGATGCCACCGAGCATCTGACTGGTTGCGCTCTTAGTAGGCGCGGTCCTAGAGGTAAGTGTGGACTGAGAAGTAGGGACACCATGTAATACATCACCATAGAAACCCAATCTCTGATATGGCTGCATCTGTGCTTCTGTGAACCTAGTCTTATCAAGCGCCATTCCTTTCTGCAACTGCTGCTGCTGTAAACTACCAGCTTGACTAAGCATCTGCACATCACCAGATAAATACTGCTGACCCATACCGCCTAGTGCTGCGAGTTGCGAACTTGTGCGTAACCCTACATCTGCTCCCACTTGTCCTAACCCCGCCAGACCTGTAGCTGTGCCCATCTGCGCTGAGCGATCAGCCTGATGTGCCTGCATCCCTGCACCTAGCGCCTGTGTATAATTCTGTGCATTAAGTTTAGCAAGTGTCTCTGCCTGCACCTGACTTAAATTACGATTAGCTTCGGCCTGCGCAACTCCGTGCCTTGCTCCTCCGAACGCACCTGACTGTGCAGCCTGTGCGTTGAGCGACTGATTCTGAATTTGATGTTGGCGATTAAGCTCTGACATCGTAGTATCAATAACATCCTGCTGATACGGATTCATATAAGCTTGGGTCTGAGTCGTAGGGTCATACGCGGTTGTAGCGCCACGCATTAAACCTTGCGCTTCAGGGATCACTGCACCATACACATCAGGTGCTGCTTGTGCTTGAATACCAGCCGCGCCCATCCACGGAACGTACGAGCCAATTCCTTGTCTTGTTAAGTCAAACGCAGCGAGCTGGTCTGTACTAAATGGTGCTAACTCCTGACCCGCGTACTGCGTGTACGGCTGATCGGTTAGAGCTTTGGCCGATGCCAGTAAACCCTTGTTAGCCGCTTCTATATACGGAGCTTGCCTCGATATTTGGGTTTGATCTATTGTTTGAGTACTCATGTAGCTCGCCTCTCTAATCTGTCCATTAAGTCGTAAAGTTTCTTAGCGCCTCTCTGCACGCTCCCATTACCTGCGCCTCTAACCGCATCCGCAGTTAGCACGAACTCGTTATCACTTAGTCTAGCGGGGATAGAGTCACTTGTCTCAGTGCCTGCTCCGTTTATAAACCCACCGTCTGCCGCGAAGAACTGCTGTGACTGTTGGTACCACGGTTGTGATTCCATTGTGTTCTGTTGTGTAGGCTGTAATTCAGCAGTGACCTGACCCATATTGCCTGTGCCTGCGAGCATCGCGCTCTGTGGCACCGCGTCTAGTGACCCAGCATAACCTTTAGGATGCTGCGCTCTACACGCTTCAATACTATTACCCGATCCTAAACAGTCATTATACGCCCACCCTTCTGCAGTGGAGGTGATACCATCTTGCGGCGCAGTGGTTACGGGTTCTTCAGCCATCGCGCCTAGTGCCGTCGCTCCCAGCAGGCCAGCTTGTAACTTGTTATCCATTATCCAATCACCAGCTTGGCTCATCAGTGACGGAGTTGCCGCAGCACCTTCAGCGGCGATGGGTGTTACATCGGCTAAAACTGCCCCAGTGTTCGATGCTATTGTGGGCATCCCTATTGAGCTACCTAAGGTACCTTCGAATGCTGCGGGACCTGCATATTCAGCAGCCCCTGCCGCTAACTCAGCCGATGATAAACTCCCTAGTGCTGAGCTAGTTGCTGCGGCTGCTTCAGTAGCGCCTGCGAGACCAGCGGCACTCAACCCACCGCCCCCTGCCCAACTCGCAGCACCTGCTTGATAAACTGAACCGAACGCTCCTGATCCCGCTAGTAAACTGCCGCCAGTATAAACCCCTACTCCCCACATCGCAGCTTCACCGAAGCTATCGCCATCGATTAACATACCGCCGGCTGTAGCACCGAGCCCTGCGCCCGCCCATGCTCCCGCTGGGCCACCGACTGCGAATCCAACTGCCGCCCCTAATACTTTACCGAGGAACCCGTACTCACGTAATCCAGTTTGGGGATTGACACGATTTCGCTCATTACCCACAGTATAATAACGGGGGTCGGCACCACTGCGTAACATAATATCTCCGAGCCCTTGTCGAAGACCGGGGTTCTGTGCAAATACACCCTTAGGAACAATCACCTCACCTGTGTCGACATGCGCTAAACTGTCATCACCGAAGCGACCTTGTTGAGCAAGTCCACCTTGTGCAAAGGATTGAGTAGGTTGTGACTGAGGAGGCGGCGTTGAACCACCTCGTACTGCTATCTCCTGCTCCATGATTTGAGGGGCTTCGTTCTGTAAGAAGCTCCCCATTTCAGCAGCAGCTTGCGGGTCTTGTTGAACCGCAGCTTGCTCTAACTCAGGGGGTACGCCATTGACAGTCCAATCCTGGAGTTGTGACTCAATCTGCTCAATTTTCTGAGCTAAAACCTCAGGTGGTAGTTCACATATTTGACGACAAGCATCTTCATTTTGTGGGTCTAAACAAAACTCTCCGAGCGCCTCTTTATACCGAGGGTCAATCTGTAAAGCATCAATTTGGCAAGTCATAATGTATACCTCTAATTAACCCATCTGGCGGTTAGGTGCGAACTGCCCACTCATATAAGGAGCTCGTGCAGTGTTAACTCGCCCTTGAGTAACTAAACTAGCAGGGTTAGTATAATGAAGTCCTGCGATACCTTGCGCTCCGCCAACTCTAATTAGTGGACTATCCATTACCCGAGGTTGTAAGTTAGCGAACGAACTGATCTGAGGCGTAGTTGATGCAGTATTTAATGCCGGAGCACCTGTGTCGCCTTGAGCACCTGCTTGACCTTGAGCACCTGTTAGACCCTGATACCCAGCCGGACCCGGTACACCTTGTGGGCCGATTGGACCAGCTGGTCCAATCTCACCCTCATAGTAATAGTTGTTAGTAACAGGAGCAGGAGCGGGGGACGAACCTCCACCTTTACATTCACTCACAACACCTTCGTGATTAAAAGACTCATCTGAAACTTTCACAAGTTTCCCATTAGTCCACTCGTAATTAACTTCCGTATAAATCTTCATAATTTCTTCCTTAATAATATGCAGTCTTCATTGTAATCTGTTAAGATTTTGAGCCATCCTCTTCGCCCATACATGTCCATATAAGAACATCCTAGGGACTTTGCCCACTCCTCAAGAGTGGTAATATGTTGTATCCATTCTGACATTTTACTACCGCCAATGGTTACAACCCTACAAACTTTATCGCGAGGATAGAGTACAAACTCTACCGTCATCGCTGTGATTATTTCCTTAGTGTCTGAGTCAATTGCCACCCATAATACATAAGTTCCGTCTTGTAAAAACTTTAACACATCCCGATCATTAAGTACAGCATCATTAGTCTTTGCGACTAAGTGCTTAACCTTATCCCAAACGAGGTCAACACCAAGTCTTGGGACTATTTCGATTACCATGTTGTTAAAGTTGCTCTTTTCCAAGTGTCTGTGTCAGTGCAGACGTATATATAGTCTGCATCATGTTTTATATCACCCACCACGCCAATAGCCGATGCCGTAGCTGGGGTCTCGTTACTCCCCAGTCGGTAGGTATCAAAATCTAACTTACGAAGCACAAAAGCTAGAATACGACTTAGTGTATTCATATGTTTTTGGTCATACTCTCTGGGTGCATTAGGGACTCGTTCTGATGTAATTAATGCCATTATTGCCGTCCATCAGGTTTAATGTCTAATCGTAATGCACCGTAACGCCAATCGCAGTCCGTAGTGTTACTCTCGATACGGATAGAAGCTTGGCGACCACGCACTCTAATGTCAACTTTCTCAGTGCTAGAAGTAATGCCTGTAAAAACTGTAGCGGTCTGAGTGGCGTTGGGGTACTTACGAGTTTTAAGCGTGAGGTCAAGACTACCCTGCATTGTGAAGTCAGGTATTATCCTTGTCATAAACATCAAAGAATCCCCCTCTGCGATGTCCAACTCCCCTGATTCTACATGAGCAACCATAGCCACACCGTCTGCATTATGGGTTTTCTCATGGTTGTAACCCTGTCCGTTCCCGTCAAAACCAACGGGGTATTTGAGTACACCTCGATCAACCCAAGATGTTCGATCCATAGTCCCAACTGTCCACACCTGCTCTACGAAATTATAAGTGACGTAGCGATCCACCTCAGTAGAAGCTGCCGAGCAGTAGAACCATATCACCTCGTTATATTCAGCAATAGTTGATGCGTGAATCTTAGGAGCGTTTGTTAGGTTAATATCATCAAATACATAAGCGTTAACAGTAGACGGTAGCACTCGAAGTGACCCATCATACATCCAGAAGTTACGAAGCCCCATCCACACAGTGACTCCGTTGAAGTTTACAAACGCTCTGGAGCTAACCACTGCACAGTTACTACCTACTTGCTGAAAACCGAAGGTGTAAGGTGGTCCAATGTACTGCATTGAGTGTAGGTCAGTATCCGTCCAGATGAGAGTTTGCCCCTCTGAGCGTGATGCTGCTATGATCGTAGAACCACCCGATAACAGCTGACTACCTGCTGTATTTGTGGCGGTAGGTGTCCAGTCGGTGTAATCTTCTTGGGAGCACCACTTCACTAACATAGTGTCGTGTTGCGTTCCGTCGTGAGCTCCGAAGGCGACTAAATGGCGATCGGGAACAGTAACAGCACATAGATTATTAGCACTAGGTGCCTGAGTGATCTCAGTCGCTCTAACATTAACTCCCCCT